>Ga0335074_10009909_pt1 | contig 13313 bp, 14 predicted proteins | sample Lox_Sample_23_FD_206715 | JGI IMG/M metagenome (GOLD analysis project Ga0335074, IMG submission 206715) | Soil microbial communities from Loxahatchee National Wildlife Refuge, Florida, United States - Lox_Sample_2.3 | ecosystem: Environmental > Terrestrial > Soil > Wetlands | place: USA...
GCCGGACCAGTCGGGCACCACGTGCGCCACCGTCTGAAACGCCACCTCCGGATCACGGTGGCGCAACTGTCGCGTGATGTTGGTCAGGCGCGTGCCGAACAAGAAGACGTGGACACGGTCGCGGTCGTTGGTGACGGCGTGGAGGAAGTGCAACAGGATCTGGGCGTAGCGCGACATGCTGCCGGAGATGTCGCACAGGACCACCAGCGGCGGCGCGCGGAGCCGGCGGCGATTGCGGGCGATTTCCAGGATCTCGCCGCCCTGGCGCAGGCTCTGGCGGATGGTGCGGCGCAGATCGGTTGCCGGGCCGTGCGGATCGGGACGCAGCCGCCGCGTGCGGTGCAGGTCGAGCGGCAGGCTCAGGCGGCGGATCTCGCGCTTGGCCGCGGCGATCTCCTCGGCACTCATCGCCTCGAAATCCATGCGTTGCAGGCGTTCCTGATCCGATACGGTCAGTACGGCGTCCTGCACCGGGGGTTCGTCCTGTGCCGCGGGACGTTGCTCGCGCCTCTGCTGGAACGCTTCGGCAACGCGGCGGGAGGCCGGGGGCGGCCGTTCGAGTTTCTTCTCCTTCTGCGCTTCCAGCAGTGCCATGGCGGCGGCTTGCTCGGCGGCGGTGGGATCGCGCCAGAACAAGGCAAATGCCTGGTCGAAGACCTCCTGGTGCTCGTGGCGGTGGATCATCACGGACCGCAGCGCGGTGCGGGCTTCTGGCTTGTCACCGAGCTCGATCAGGGAAAGCGCCTGCTGGGCGGCGAGCGTCTCGGCCGGCCCGACAGGGAGGCCGGCGCGGCGCAGCAGGCGGGCAAAGTGCATGACGTTGGCGGCCAGGGTGGGACCCGCCGGGCCGGTGGAGGGGGCGTTCGGCATGGCCGGATACTGCGCTTCGGCTGGCGTCAGGCAAGGGGGCAGTCGAAATGCGGTGTCGGACGAGCGGGGCAGGCCGAGGAATGGGTTTCGTCGTCGGACGCGACCGTAGGGTCGCACGCGAACATCGCGTCTGACGGGCCCTACGCTTCGGGCCCGTCCCACATCGTCACAGCAGGCCCGCCGTCACATTGGCGGGTTCACGCCATGCGTGCCGACCGTGATCCGCGCCGTGCTCAGGTTCCCGGCGGCGTCCTTGCGGGCGATGATGAAGACCTTGCGGCCCGGCTTGAGGTCGGCGGCCGACGTGGGTGCGAAGGTAACCACCGGCGCCGCAGGCGGCACATAGATGACGGCGCTGCCGCCCTGGTAGGTCAGCGTCAGGTCGCGGCCGCTGCGGGCCTTCGCCACACCGGTGACCGGCGCGTTGGTCATCATGCTGCCGGGCTGCAGGTCCCACGCGTAATTGCCGGCGCCGGCGCCGCGCATCGCTTCAGGAAACACCAGCACTTCCAGCGCCACGCGCGTGTCATGCGGGCCGGCCTTGCTGGCGATGCCCAGATAGGTGTTGTCCTTGATGGAGGCCAACGGCACCCGCTTCAGCGTTGCCACCGTGAGCGGATCGGCCAGCGCGACCTCGACCTTGCTGCCGTCGCGGCTGTTGATGGTGAGCATGTGCGGCGCCACGGCGGCGATGGAGCCACGGATTCGGACCGGAGGAGTGGCGGGGGCGATAGCCGCGGCGGCGGCCGGCGGGGCCGCGGCCGGCAAGGGGGCTGCGGGCGCAGTTGTTGCGGGCGGGGCCGCCGCGGGGGCGGCGGGTGTCTGCGCCTCGGCGACGGCAAAGCCAAGCGAGCATGCGGCAGCGAGGAGCAGGGTGCGGGCAAACATCAAGGTACCTCCGTGGCGGCGTTGCCGCCCAAGATCATTGGGAAGATCGCGAACGCGCAAGGGGGAGACGGCCCGCCATGCGGCGTTATTCCTCACACCACAGCGACTGGGAAGTTAAGGAACAGTGTAGCGCAGGGGCCATGGTGACCATCGGCAACGACATAACCGGCGACCGGCAAGTCAAGGAACGGCGTAGCGCAGGGCGAGCCGGAGCTTCTGCCAAAGCGGCAGGCCGGGACGCTCGTCCAGGCGCTGCCAGCCGCGCCGCTCCAGGCGCGACAGGATGGCATCATAGGTTGCCGCCATCAGCCCGGCGGGCTTCATCGCACGGCGGTCGCACTGCGCCATGGCGGCGCGGGCGTCATCGAAATAGCCATGCGCCAGGGCGGCAACGCGCCGGCACGCCTCGCCGAGGCGCGGCGAAGCAAGCGCGGCGGCCGGGTCGTGCGGCAGCCCGGCTTCGTCGAGATATTCCCGCGGCAGATAGAGGCGGCCGCGCTCGGCATCCTCCCGCAGGTCGCGCAGGATGTTGGTGAGTTGCAACGCCCGCCCGAGCGCATGCGCGACCCGGTCCGCGGCAGGTGAGGAATCGCCAAACGCGCGCACCGACAGCCGGCCTACGGCGGCGGCAACCCGGTCACAATAGAGGTCCAGCGTGGCGAGGTCCGGCGCGACGATCACGGTCTCGGCGTCCATCTGCATGCCGTCCACCACCGCGATGAAGTCCTCTGCGCGGAGGGCGAAGCGGCGGATCGCGGCCAGCAGCAGGCGGGTGATCGGATCGTCCGCCTCGCCGCGATACAGCCCGGCGATGCGGTCACGCCAGGCGGCGAGGCGTCGGCACTTGTCGTCCAGATCCCCCGGCTCGTCGGCGATGTCGTCGACCACGCGGCAGAACGCGTAGATGGCGTACATCGCATAGCGCCGGTCGGGCGGCAGCACCCGCATGCCGCGATAGAAAGAGGTGCCGGCGGCGCGCACCGTTGCCTCGACCGCCTCCAGGTCGGCAGGCGCAGCATCGAGCGGCATGGAGGCGTTCACAGAAACCGCAACGACGCCAGAAAGCTGGCAGCGAAGTCGAGCTTGCTCAGCTTCACCGGCGCGGCCAGCGGGTCGCCGCGTTCCAGCCGGACAGCCAGCCGCTTGGCCAGGCCGACGATCGCGGCGGTCTCCATCCGCAGCCGCCGATCCTTGACGCGCTTCGGCAGGTCGGAGGCGAAGCGGGTCATCCGCTCCACGCGGTGCAGGACCGAGCCAAACACCTTCCTCATGCCAGGGGTCATGGCGGGACGGCGCAGGTCGGCGACCGAGGTGCCGAAATCGGCCATCAGCCCTTCCGGCAGGTAGCAGCGGTCCAGCATCTCCAGGTCCTTGGCGCAGTCCTGCAAGTGGTTCAGCACCTGCAATGCGCCGCACAGCGCGTCGGAAGGGGCGTGCGTGCTGTGATGCTCCTTGTGCAGGTCCAGCACGTAGCGGCCGACCGGGAAGGCAGAGAAGCGGCAGTAGTCGTAGAGCTCGGACAGGGTGGCGTAGCGCTGCTTCGTGGCATCGCGGCGGAAGGCGATGAGCAACTCGGTGGCATGCACCGGGGTGACGCCCGTCCTTGCCAGGCTTCTCCGCAGCGCCAGCGCGCTGGGCGAGCCCTCGTCGGCGCGGCCCAGCAAGACCGCCTCCATGACATCGAGGCGTGCCAGTTTCTCCTCCGGTGCCAGGTGGGGCGAGTCGGCGATGTCGTCGGCGTTGCGGGCGAAGGCGTAGAAGACATGCACGTGCGGCCGCAGGTCGGGGCGGATGAGCCGCGAGGCGACCGGGAAGTTCTCGTCCTGGCGATCCTTGCCCGACCAGGCCTCGACCGTGATGGCGTCGTTCACCCACCAACCCCCTGATAGGCGCGGCCCTTCCAGGCGACACCGCGGCCTCGGTAGTGGTTGACGGCCGAGCCGATCGTGGCGGCCAGGTAGAACGCGGCGACCAGCGGCAGCAGCGGTGCCCAGAGAGGGGAGCGGCGGTAGCGGCGCAGTGTCGGCAGGTAGCTGGCCGACAGCATGACCCAGGCGGCGAGGCCGAGCCAGCGGGCAGCGCCATGTGCGCACAAGGCGGTGGCGGGCGGGACCAGCCAGGTGAGCGCCATCGCCAGGACGGCGGCGAGCAACAGCAGGGGAGAGAAGCGGAGTTGCACATAAGCCGTGCGCGCCACCATCGCCCAGATGTCGGCGAAATGCGGATAAGGGCGGAGCGATTCGGCCAGCGTGCTGTGGCCGAGCCAGATCCGGCCGCCTTTCTTTACCGCCGCCGCCAGGGCCACGTCGTCGATCAGTTTGCCTCGCACCGCCTCGATCCCGCCGATCCGCGCCAGAGTCTGGCGGCGCAGCAGCATGGTGCCGCCGGCCGCCGCCGCGGTCGCGCTTTGCGGGTCGTTGACCCAGGAAAATGGATAGAGCAACTGGAAGAAGAACACAAAAGCGGGAACCAGCGCTTGCTCTGCCAGGCTCTGGCAGCGCAAGGCGACCATTTCCGAAACCAGGTCGGCGCCGGTTGCCTGGAGCTGGGCGACGAGCGCGGACAGATGCCCCGGCCGGTGTTCGATGTCCGCATCGGTGAGCAAGACAAGTTCCGCGGCGCCGGCCTCGGCGATGCCCTGGGCGACGGCCCAGAGCTTGCCGCTCCATCCGGCGGGGTGTGGCGCGCCGGCGACGACGGTGAGGCATTGCTCCGCGAAAGCGCGCGCAATATCGCCGGTATGGTCGGTGCTGTTGTCGTCCACCAGGATGATGCGGAATGGACCGGTGTAGTCCTGGGCGATGAGGGAACGGAGTGTGGTGGCGACCACGGCGGCCTCGTCGCGAGCCGGAACGATGATGGCGACGCTGGGGGTGACCGTGGGGCGGGCCGGCGGGAGTTCGGGCGCGGACTGCCAGAAGCGGCCGTGGCCGAGGAGGAGGTAGAGCCAGAGCAGGAATGCGAGGGTGGTGAGAAAGAGCATGCCGGAGACATGCCGGGGCGCGATGGGCGGAGGCAATCCCCCGTTGCAGTGATCAGGCAGGTTGTGGTGTCGGGGCCGGTACCGTGGGCGGACCGGTGCGGCGGACATGGATACCCGCAACATGCAGACGCAATATACAAATGGCCGCAATCAGCGCGAAGGCGCGAGGCCGGCGTGCCGGTTATGATCGCCGCAGCGTCCTGGCAGGGCGTGCCGTCACAGCACCCCGAGCGTGCCGTCACAGCACCCCGAAGCCGATTCGTGTTTGCATTGTTCTGTCTTTGCGACCCGCCACCGCGAGGCAAGCGTGTCCCGCTGCGTCAGCCCGCGGCAGCCGCCTTCGTGGCGGCAGACGGCCACCGGGTGTAAGCAGGACACTGCCTGAGCGCCGAAGCCACGGCGGCGTGGCGTTCCAGCCGCCAGCGCGACCCGCAGGTCCGTTGTTTCGCGACAACAAGGAGGTTCCCCATGCCAGCCTACACCATCAAACCGCTTGTCACCGCGACCGCCGTCAACACGGGCGGCCGCAACGGACATTCGGAAAGCACGGACCATTCGGTCAGCGTGAACCTGTCGGTGCGCAAGGAGATGGGCGGACCGGGACTGCCGAACACGACAACGCCGGAGCATTTGTTCGCCGCGGGCTACGCGGCATGTTTCGGCGGCGCCATCGAATTCGTTGCCCATCAGCACAAGAAGAATGTCAGCGGCACGGTGGTGACTTGCTCGACCTCGGTTGGTCCGCGGGAAGGCGGCGGATTCGGCATCGCGGTGACGATGCAGGTGAAGGTGCCGACCCTGCCGGTCGAGGAAGCGCGCGCCCTGGTGCAGGAGACGCACGACAAGGTCTGTCCCTACAGCCACGCCACGCGCGGCAATATCGACTTCACCCTCGAAGTCGAGGGCGCGTAAGACCTCACCGCTACCAGCACCGGCATATCCGCGGCGCCGCGATGGCGGCGCGGCGGGTTGGCATCCTGGCGGCACGTTTGCATGCTGGCGGCGGGTTTGCTGCGTCAGCCTGACGCGGGCAGCAACGAATTCCCGTCGGCGGAAGAGTGCTTTGCGAGTTCATGGTGCGGCCCGATGACGACACCGCCGGTGGTGTCGCTTGGCGCGGCAACCGACATCGGTCGCGGCCGCGGGGGAGCAATGTTGCTGCGACGCGACGGCGTGTTGCAGGCTGGCCGGCATGCCGGAGACCTCGCTCTATCCAGCCGTGAAGCGCTTCCTGAAGGCGTCGGGATTCTGCGTGAAAGGCGAAGTGAACGGCTGCGATGCCGTGGGCGTGCAGGAGGGGGAACCGCTGCGGCTCGCGATCGTGGAAATGAAGCTCGGCCTGAACCTTGATCTGCTGCTTCAGGCCGTGGAGCGGATGCGCCTCGCGGATGAGGTCTGGCTTGCGGTGCCGGCGACCCGGCGCGGACGTGATCGCGATCCGCGTGTGCATCGCCTCTGCCGGCTGGTGGGGCTGGGGCTGATGGCCGTCAACACGGCCCGCGACCGGGTTGAGGTGCTGGCCGAGCCCGCCCCATATCGGCCACGGCCGAACCCGCGCCGCCGCGCGCGGCTATTGCGAGAGCATGCAAGCCGGGTCGGCGATCCGTCTCCCGGCGGGTCGTCGCGCCAACCGATCATGACCGCGTACCGGCAGCAGGCGCTGACCTGCGCGGCATTGCTGAAAGCCGGGCCAGGCCGGGTGCGGGACCTTCGCGCTGTGGTCCCCGCGGCGAGCCAAATCTTGCGGCGCAACGTGTATGGTTGGTTCGAGCGCGTGGAACGTGGCCGCTATCGCCTCGCCGCTGATGGCGAGGCGGCGTTGCGGCGATGGCCGCAGGCCCTTTTGGCGCCAGCGGATACGGCGCCGCCACCGGTCACGCTGGAAACCCCGCAAGCGGTGGTGGCCATGACCGCATAGCTTCGGGAACCGGAACGGTATCGCCGGCGATGCACAATGGCGGTCACACGGGCAGCGAGCTGACCCGAGCCGCGACGGCGCAGATGTTGCGGGTTGTCATCGCGAGACGAAACCCGCACTGTCGAGCAACTCTCGCAGGCCAGGTACGGACAATTTCGATGTCGAATATCCCCGAGGACGTGTTCGCGGAACCCGATGTCTCGCCCGATACGCTGGCCAATCTCGGCCCGCTGCGTCGCCTGGCCGGCGAGTGGCAGTCGGACCAGGGCGTGGATGTCAATCCGAAGGCCGACGGCCCCGAACGGCGGGTATTCCGCGAGCATATTCTGATGGAACCGATCGATGGCCAGACGAACGGTCCGCAGTTGCTGTATGGATTGCGCTACCACATCCATATTCAAACGCCGGAGGAGGCCATCACCTTTCACGATCAGGTCGGTTACTGGCTGTGGGAGCCCGCCACCGGGCTGATCATGCAGACCATCGCCATTCCTCGCGGGCAGGTGGTGCTGGCGGGCGGTACCGCCAGGCCGGATGACGAGCGAATTTCAGTCGAGGCGCGGCGCGGCGACACGCGGTTCGGAATTTGCTCGACCGGATTTCTCGAAGCGGCGTTCCGTACCGACTATTATCGCATCGACATCACATTCCAAGGTGACGATCGCTGGACCTATGTGACGCGCACCGACCTGGCGGTGCGGGGCGCCACGCCGCCATTCAACCACCACGACACCAACACGCTTCGGCGGATCGCACCACCGAGGCCGAACCCGCTGCTCGATCCTCGGAAGCGCCGGCCGGGCTAGTGCCGGAAATCGGTGATGCACGAGTCAAGGCCCTGACAACCATGACGTGCTAAATGGCGTGGCAGGCGCGTTACCGTTTACGAACTTGTTCATGGGTCCGGTCCCTCTCGAATTTTGATACGCCTCATGCGCACCGCCATGTGTTCGCATCGCCATGCGTTCATCGCTGCCGCCACGCACCGCCACCCGTTACAGGGCACTGGCCCGCTGCGAACGCTCAAGCCGGGCGGTATGCGCCTCGATCAGGGCCAGCAGAATCACGCGGTGGCCCAGGTCGGTGGCGTATTCCAATTGCTCGCGGAACCGCTCAATATTGAGGACAATCAGCCACTGATCGAGATTGCTCGCCCACAGACTCGTGGTTCGGCGATCAGCCGCGGCCGCATGGGAATTTGATTCGTTTGCTGCCGCTGTACCGCCAGGCTGGTTCGCGCCCGTCCGTTTCGGCTGCATCGTCCAGGTCCTGTATGCTTGCCCCGATGCAACAAGGTTTCAGCGCGGCGCACGCCATTGTCTGTCCGATGGCGTACAAATCCGGGCAGATTTTCAGCCGCCGATGGCAATGCGACAGCCCGGCGAGCCCTCCCCAGGCAGGGCAGTGCGAAATACCGTCTTCAGCTCGTGCTCGATGGCGCGATAACATTCGCAGGCCACTGCTTCCAGACCGGTGCGGCTGGTGATGGTGATCAGGCCATGCCTGTACTGTATCAGCCCAGCCCTTCTGAGTGAGTTCGCAGCGATGGTGACCCCGGCGCGCTGCGCCCCCAGCATCATCGCGAGAAACTCGTGTGTCAGCGGGAAGGTATCGGTGCGGGCGCTGTCATGTGCGATCAGCAGCCAGCGGCAGCAGCGCTCATCCAGCGAGTGCAGGCGATTGCAGGCTGCAGTCTGCGCGAGCTGATGAAAGGAGAAGCGCAGGTAGCGCCGCATCAGGTCAGCCATGGCACCGTCCTGCCGCATCGCGTCGCTGATGTCCTCGACCGAGGCGCGGAATGCCGTACCCGGAACCTGTACAACTGACTCCAGTAACACGCGATCGACCCCGAACAAGGCAATCGGATCCGTGAGACCCTCGATGCCAATGGCGCCGATCTCGATGCTGCGGCCGTCCTCCATGGTTTTCACCAGGGAAATCAGGCCGCGATCGACGAAATACAAACGCCGGACCGGATGGTCCAGATGGCCGATCGACTGGCCGCGCTTCAGCTCGACGCGCTCCAGGGTGGGCCATATCCGATCCATCGTACGAGGCCCCAAGGCCCGCAAAATGCGGTTGGCGAGATCCGGACTGGCTCCCATTGCGTGCATGACCCCGGCTTGGCGGATGAGGTGGGCCGCTGCCCGTGCACGTTGTTATCCGGCACGCTGATTGCCGCATTGACCGCGATCAATGACGCCTCGCGTCAACGCCGTCGCAGCCGAGGTTCAGCCCCGCACCATGCTATTGGCGCGGAACCACGCCACCGCGTCCTCGACCGCCTGACGGGCGGGGCGGGGCGCGTAGCCCAATTCCGCGACCGCCTTCGCGGAACTGAAGAACATCTTGTGCCGCGCCATTTTCAGGTGATCGCGCGTCACCGCGGGGGGAATGCCGGTGATATGCGCGAACGCTTCCATCGCCGCCGCCGCGGGCCACACCCAGGACTCGCGCAGCCGAATGGTGGGCGCGCGACGCCCGGCGACCTGCGCCACCAGCGCCAGCAGATCCTTCAGAGCCATATTCTCGCCGCCGAGGATGTAGCACTCGCCGATGCGGCCCTGTTCCAGCGCCAGGGCGTGCCCCGCGGCCACGTCATCGACGTGCACCACGTTCAGCCCGGTATCGATATAGGCGGGGATGCGTCCGTTGGCCGCGTCCATGATCATCTTGCCGGTCGGTGTCGGCTTGATGTCGCGCGGGCCGACCGGCGCGGCCGGGTTCACGATCACCGCCGGCAGCTGTTGGTCGCGCACCATCGCCAGCACCGCTTGCTCCGCCTGGTATTTCGAACGCTTGTAGGTGCTGACCAGCGCCGCGGGATCGACGGGAGTCGCTTCGTTGGCGGGACTGCCGTCCGCGGTATAGCCCAGTGCGGCGACCGAGCTGCAATGCACGATGCGCTCGGCGCCGGCGGCCTGCGCGGCCCGCATCATCGCGCGCGTGCCCTCGACATTGGCGCGCAGCATGGCGTCGGGGTCGGGCACCCAGAAACGATAGTCGGCGGCCACATGTACGACATAGCGGCAGCCAGCCGTGGCACGCGCCAGAGAGGCGGGGTCGGTCAGGTCACCGGTGACGATCTCCGCCTCCAGCCCTGCGAGGTTGCGCCGGTCGCTGCTCGGGCGGGCGAGCAAGCGCAGCTCATGCCCGCGCGCAATCAGCACGCGCGCAACGGCCGAGCCAACGAAGCCGGTGGCGCCGGTGAGCAACGTGGTCATGGCGGGCAACGGAAACGGGCCATGGCGGCGGTATACGGCGCGCAGCCCGCCCGGCAAACCCGGTAGGCGATGGCACTTGCAATGCGGCAAGTGAGTATGGTACCGTCTGGTACCGCCGTAGGATCAACCTATCGGGAGGCTGTCCATGTCCGATCGTCCCGCACCGCCGACCAGGCATCCTTTGCTGCTTGCCGGCAAGCACGTCGTCTCTGATCTGCTGTCGACGTTCGTGTTCGTCGGCATGTTTGTCGTGACGCACAGCGTTTATGCCTCCGTCGGGCTGGCGATCGCCCTCGGGCTCGGCCGCATCGGCTGGCAGACCTGGCGCCGCATTCCGATCGACGTGATGCAGTGGCTCAGCCTGTTCCTGGTGGCGGTGTTCGGCGGCGCCGCGCTGATCACGCACAATCCGCTGTTCATCATGCTGAAGCCGACGCTGATCTACGCGGCGGTCGGCGTCGTCATGCTGCGGCGGGGTTGGTTGAACCGCTATGTTCCCCCGATCGCGCAAGCCCATGCCGCCGACGTCATCATCCTGTTTGGCTATGTGTGGGCGGCGCTGATGTTTGCCACCGCCGCGGCCAACCTGGAGATCGCGCTGCACGCCAGCCACGCGACCTGGGCGTGGTTCATCGGCGTGTTCCCGATCGCCTCGAAGGTAGCGCTGATCCTGGTGCAATATGCCGTGATGCGCACGATCGTCCCGCGCCGGATCCGGGCAGCGCGGGCCGTGGCTGTGCCCGCCGTCTGATCATTGCTCAGCCCGACAGGCCGCCGGTGACATCGATCGTCAGGCCGGTGACGAAGTCCGCGTCGGACGATGCGAGGAAGCAGATCACCTTCGCCTGGTCCGCGGCTTCCGCCACGCGGCGCAGCGGCGTGCGGGCAATCTCGGCGGCCTGCGCCTCTGGCGAGCGCTGGTTCCAGTGCGGGCGGATGCGCTCGGTCAGCGTCAGGCTGGGGGCGATGGCGTTGACGTTGATGCCGAACGGGCCGAGTTCGAACGACAGCTTGCGGGTGAAGGCGATGATGCCGCCTTTCGCCGCGCTGTAGGCGGCGGAGGAGACCTGCGACAGCCCGCGCCCCGCAATCGAGGCAAGATTGACGATCTTTCCACCGTTCTGCCGCTTCATGACAGGCACGACGGCATGGCAGAACAGGAAAGTGCCGCGCAGGTTGAAGGCGATGATGCGCTCCCAGTCGTCGAGGGAAAGCTCATCGACGGCAGCGGCGGGATTGGCGATGATCGTGCTGCCGCCGACCGCGTTCACCAGGACGTCGATGCCGTAATGCTTCGCGGTGTCTTCGACGACCTGACTCACGTCGGCTTCATTCAGCGCGTCGATGCAATGGCCGAGCATGCGGCCGCCGCTCATGGTGATGGCCTCCGCCATCATGTCGAGCCGGCGCTGGTCGTTGTCCACGCCGACAATGAAGGCGCCCTCGCCGGCCATGATCTCCGCGGTGGCACGACCGATGCCGCTGGCACAGGCGGTGATCAGCGCCGTCTTGTCCTTGAACCGCATGGTTTCCTCCGTCTGTTTGTCATGGCAGGGCGCTTGGTTCACCGGTCCTTGCGAAGCTGTCACTAGCGGTTCAACCGTGCCGCCTCCGCCATCAGATCGATCGCCGCGGGATCGCGTGCGCGCACTGTCAGGCCGGTGGCACCCGACTCCTCCCAGGCGCGGTAGCGTTGCCTGATGCGGGCGGGCGGCCCGACCAGCGATTTCAAATCCACCCATTCGTCCGGCACCGCAGCCGCGGCTTCCTCCTTGCGATGCGCCAGGAACAACTCCTGCACACGCTCCGCCGCGTCGCCAAAACCGCGGCGGATCATCATGTCCTTGTGGAAGTTCTTGTCGCGGTGGCCCATGCCGCCGACATAGAGCGCGACCTCCGGCTTCAGCGCGGCGAGCGCTGCCTTCACGTCGTCATGCACCCGCACATGGACCGACGCGTGGATCTCGAAATCGCGCAGTGTCTTGCCGGTGCCGGCGCGGCGGAAGCCTGCTTCGAGCCAGGGCAGGAATTCCGGCATCGATCCGGGGACGAAGCCGTTCGGCAGCCAGCCATCGGCGATTTCCGCTGTCAGCTTCACGGTACTTTCGTTACCGGTGGCGAGATAGATGGGAATGTCGGGGTTCATGTGCAGGATGGATTTCAGCGGCTTGCCGACGCCCAGTGCGCCGTCGCCGGTATATGGCAGGCTGATCTCGCGGCCGGCGTGAGTGACCGGCTCCTCGCGTTTGAAGATCTTGCGCATGATGGCGACGTAATCGCGCAGCCGATAATAGGGGCGGCCCCAGGGCTCGCCGTACCAGCCCTCGACGATCTGCGGGCCGGACACGCCCAGCCCGGCGATGAAGCGCCCGCCGCCGGCGAGCGCGTCCACCGTGCCGGCGCACATCGCCGCGTTGGCCGGCGAGCGCGCCGCAAGCTGCATGATGCCGGTGCCGAGTTTGATCCGTTTGGTAACGGCGGCAACATACGCCAACGGCGTGACGGCATCCGACCCGTACGCCTCCGCGGTCCACACCGAATCGTAGCCGAGCGCCTCGGCGCGCTGCACAAGATCGACAGGCACATTGAGGTGCGGGCCGGAGTAGCCGATGGAGAGGCCGAGCTTCATGGCGCTATTTCATCGGCGAGAAGCTGGCGGGAAGCAGCAGCGTCGACTGCATTTCGACGATCGAGCCGGATCCCTTGGCAACGAAGGCGAGCCAATCGGGGTCCTGGAACAATTTGGCGCGCGTGGCCATGCGAGTGTTGAGATCGGCATAGTTCCACATGTGTGCCACTTCGTTGGGCTGCGGCGCCTCGCCGGTCCAGATGCCGACATTCGTCGAGTATTTTTCCCGCACCGGCATGATGTCGCGGAACGCCTGCGCCCAGGCGCCGGCCATGCCAGGATGCATGCGGTAGATGCGGAGTTCATAGACGCCGCCCGGGGTCTTCGGCGGGTTCACGTCTTTCACCGGATTGAGGAAGCGGATGTCCTGACGCATCAGCAGCGGGCGGACGTTGGGGGTGTATTCGGTGGTCCAGCGCTTGTTCTGCGCCAGGCGGTCGCGCTGACGGGCACGGTCGTCGAGGCTGTCGTAGCTCCACAGGTGCCAGACCTGGTTGAGCTGGCCGAACTCGGCGGTCCAGTAGCCGTGGCACGTGCCGTAGTCGTCGCCGCGCACAGGCCGGCCGACCTCTTCCTGGAGCTTGAGGTAGGCGGGAACCTTGCCGCTATGGAACGTGTAGGTGCGCAGTTCGTAAATCATATATTCCTCCTGCTCTTTCTTGCTTCGTCATGGCCGGGATTGACGCCGTGCGCGCCAGCATAGGCCGGCGCGGGAGAAAAGGCTTGCAGGGGCCATCCCGCCAGTGGGAGCCATCGCGTCGACGCTAGGCTCCATCCGGCCCTCAGCCGGATCGCGGCGCT
>Ga0335074_10009910_pt1 | contig 13312 bp, 12 predicted proteins | sample Lox_Sample_23_FD_206715 | JGI IMG/M metagenome (GOLD analysis project Ga0335074, IMG submission 206715) | Soil microbial communities from Loxahatchee National Wildlife Refuge, Florida, United States - Lox_Sample_2.3 | ecosystem: Environmental > Terrestrial > Soil > Wetlands | place: USA...
ATCTGGGTCTGAGCCGTCGCGTAGTTCTTCCCTTCTCGCGGGATCGCTTTCGGACCACCTCGGTTGCTGATCGGGGAGAGGAGTGGGGCAAGCGCTTCGACGCGATCATGGCGAAGCTGGGCAAGGAAGACGTCGTCGAGCTAGGCCTGGATGAAAAGGAAGACGAGGCCTACGCGGCGACGAATGTGAAGATCCTCGACGAGGCTGAGAAATCGGCCACGGATCAGCGAGTGCTTGCTGCGATCGTCTGGAACGGCCTGTCGAGAGGAGCGTCGGACCTGACCGACGCGTTCCGGCAGCTTGCTGTTGGCAGGAAGATTGAAGCGGTATCCGTCCCGACGCTGTGACTAGAGCTTGTCATCGCTTCTTCGGGCCTGCTTGCGGAAGAACATGCCCGCGGCGAGGAACAGCGCCGAGATGGCCGCGGCCATCAGGCCGCCGCCGAGCTGGTGATGATGGAGGCTCAGCGCGGCGTCGAGAAACCATGCACCCGCGCCCACAAACCATATCCAGACAAACCATGTTCTGAAGGGATTTCTGCTGGCTCTGTCCTCACCTGCATCCGGTTTCACCTTTGCCACCTTGAACCATTGTGCTTGACGGCGGTTGCGTTTGACTAGGACCCGGCATTTTGAGCGCCCTACTCGGCGAGGCAGATCAGGCATTTCAGGTATTCCGTCTCGGGAATGGTGAGCACGACCGGGTGATCGGCGGCCGCTCCTCGACGCTCAAGCAAACGCACCCTGCGCCGCGCATCCCCCGCCGCAGCTGCCACAACTGCGGTGAAGTCAGCCAGCGAAACGTGATGGGAACAGGAGCAGGTCACAAGTATTCCGCCCGGGCGCAGCATCCGGAGTGAACGCAGATTGAGTTCCTTGTAGCCACGCAGCGCGCCCTCGACGGCACGCTTCGATTTGGCAAAGGCGGGAGGATCGAGAACGATGGTGTCATAGACTGCTCCGGAATCGCTCCAGTCACGGAGCAGATCGAAGGCGTTGGCCTCAACCCAGTCCACCTCGGAGCCGCCAAGAGCCGCGCGATTCGCCTCAAGGTTCTGTTCGGCCACCTCAAGTGCGGCTCGCGACACGTCGATCCCCGTCACACGCGGACACGACCTCGCCAGGTGCAGGGCAAATCCGCCCTGATAGGTGCATACGTCGAGGGCTTCTCCGTGCGCGCAGCGCGACGCGGCAGCGTAGTTCTCGCGCTGATCAAGAAATGCCCCCGTCTTCTGCCCCGCGCCGGCGTCGTAGTGAAAATTGAGCCCATTCAGGCGGAAAAGCGTACGCGTGAGCGGTTCTCCCTTCACGTAGAGCGGTGCGCCGTCGAGCGGCACATTCAGCTGTTCCAGCTCGCGGATGCGCGCGTCCGGCCGCTCTACAATCGTTGCCGGGTCGAGCACCTCGCGCAGAACCTTCGTGACGACGATCCGCACCGCTTCGTTATCCAGCGCGCGGGTAAGCAGCTGTACGATCACGAACTCGCCGTACTTGTCGACGATGATTCCCGGCAGCGCGTCGGCCTCGCTGAAGACCAGCCGGCCGGCGTTGGTATCGGCACTCGACAGAATCGCGCGTTGGACGATGGCTTTGCGCAGGCGTGTGCCGAAAAGTTCGAGCCATTCAGGCTCGCCAGAAATCAGCTCCATCGAGACCAGTCGAAGGGCGATTTCCGAAACGGAACTATAGAGCGCCGTTCCAAGCAGCATTCCACGCTGATCTACAACAGGAAGAAGATGAGGGGCATCGCCAGGAACTTCGAGCACATCCGAGCGATACACCCAGACGTGTCCGGCGCGCAGGCGGTCGGCGGCACGGCGAGAGATCACCGCGGTGGGTTGGTCCATCTCCGTACTGGCCGCTATGCGGCCAGCGGGGAGAGCTTCCCGGTTGCGCATTTTAGACTCTGCTGCTGGTCCGCCATCGCGATGTTTTTTCACGCGTTTACCAGCCATCGGTATCCATCCAGCAATCTTCGCATAAGCCAGAGCGCATATAATGAGATATGGCAACCGCCCAAACCACCTCGCTGACGGCCGAGGAGGGTCCAGATTTGTTTGCTGATAAGTTCAGCCAACTGCTGGATTTGGTGCGTGCCAACCGCCCGGGCGACGATCTTGAAATTATCCGAAAAGCCTGGGATTTCTGCCTCGAACATCACAAGGGTCAGGTGCGCGCGTCGGGCGAGCCCTTCGTTTTGCATCCGCTCGAAGTAGCGCTCGTGCTCGCAGAGATGAAACTGGACTCGACCGCGATCGCTGCCGGTCTGCTGCACGACGCCATCGAAGACACGGAGGCGGAGGCGGCGGAGATTCGCGCCAAATTTGGCGAGCAGGTTGAGCACATTGTCGAGGGCGTCACCAAGATCGACAAGATTCAGTTTGCCAATCGCGAAGACCGTCAGGCAGAAAACGTTCGCAAAATGCTGCTGGCCATGGTCAGCGACGTGCGCGTGGTGCTGATCAAGCTGGCCGATCGCCTGCACAATATGCGCACCCTCGAGCATCTCTCGCCCGAGAAACAACAGAGCATCGCGCGCGAAACTCTTGATATCTACGCGCCGCTGGCTCACCGTCTGGGCATGGGCAAGGTGCGCGGCGAGCTTGAAGACCTGTCCTTTCGCTACGTCGACTCATTTACCTACGAGCAGGTACACGAGGCGGTTGAGGCGCGCCGCAAAGAAGGCGAGCAATTCCTCAATGGAGTGGAAGGGCTGCTGATGGAGAAGCTGCGCGAGAACAACATCAAGGCTCGCGTCGAGTGGCGTATCAAGCGTCTTTACAGCATCAACCAGAAGCTGCAGAAGTCGAAGATTTCCGTCGATCAGGTCTATGATCTGCTTGCACTGCGAGTCATCACTTCGAGCGTTCCCGATTGCTACGCTGTCTTCGGTCTCATCCACAGCATTTGGAGACCAGTTCCCGGACGCATCAAGGACTTCATCGCCATGCCCCGGCCCAATTTGTATCAGTCACTGCACACAACTGTGATGGGCGAGGGCGGCCACCAATTCGAGGTTCAGATCCGCACCGAGGAGATGCACCGCATCGCGGAAGAAGGCATCGCAGCACACTGGAAGTACAAAGCCAACGGCTCTCCGATCAGCGCGCGCGACGAGCAGCGGCTTGCCTGGGTGCGGCAGCTGGTCGAGTGGCAGCGAGAGATGACCGATCCCAACGAGTTCCTCTCAACGTTGAAGATCGATCTCTATCCCGAAGAGGTTTACACCTTCACGCCGAAGGGTAAAGTCGTTGTGCTGCCCAAGGACGCGAGCCCACTCGACTTCGCCTACTCCATTCACACGGAGGTGGGCAACACATGCGTGGGCGCCAAGGTCAACGGACGCATTGTGCCATTGCGCTCCAAGTTGCGGAATGGCGACATCGTCGAGGTGGTGACGCAGAATGGCCATACCCCTAGCCGCGACTGGCTCAGCTTCGTCAAGAGCGCGCGCGCCCGTAACAAGATCAAGCACTGGCTCAACGAGCATCAGCGCGAGCGGGCCATTGAGATAGGCCGGAAGCTCCTCGATCGCGAGGCGCGCAAATACAAGGTGCCTCTCTCGAAGTTCGAGGAGTCCGACTACGCACGCATTGCCGCCGAATACAGTGTTGCTACTCCAAACGATTTGATGGCCGCGATCGGATTCGGCAAATACTCGGCGCGCCAAGTGCTCAATCGCCTGAGCCCGGGTATCGTAAGCCAGCCAGGCTCGGAGCACGAGTCTTCGGGAGATGCGGTTTCTGATGCCGTAAAACGGGTCTCGATGTCGAGCAGCAACGACTCGCTGCAGGTGGAAGGACAGAACGAGCTGCTCGTCTACCGTGCGCGATGTTGCAATCCCATCCGCGGTGAAGAGATCATCGGCTACGTCACGCGGGGTAAAGGAGTCGCGGTCCACGCGCGCAGCTGTCCCAATGTGCAGAACCTGCTTTACGAGTCCGATCGCCGGGTCTCTGTCGAATGGGCTCGGCCAGCGGAGGAAGCCGCCGGCCGCCCTGCCACATATCCGGTCAGGCTGACTGTCTTCTGCGATGACCGCCCCGGTATGCTGCGCGAGCTGACGGCCATTATCAGCGATGACGGCACGAATATCCGCAACGTCGATTCGCGTCCCGGCCCCAATGCCGACGCCATCGTAGAATTCGTGGTAGAGATGGAGGACGTACGCCAGCTGACTCGCCTGGTGCAGGGCATGCGACGCGTTCCCGGCGTTCGCGACGTGCAGCGGTCGCAAAAGCTGTGAACTCTATTTGCCATCACCCGCACTGTCCACGCACAATCTCTGCATGAGCTCGATTAAGACCGCCATCTCCACTCCGCACGCTCCCGCTGCGATCGGACCCTACTCCCAAGCCATCCGCGCAGGCGATTTTCTTTACACATCGGGCCAGATTGCGCTCGATCCGGCTACCGGCCAAGTCGTGTCAGGCGGCATAACCGAGCAGACGACGGGAGTGCTTGAGAACCTGAAGGCAATCCTGGAAGCTGGCGGGACCAATTTTTCTCGTGTCGTGAAGACCCTGGTGTTTCTCAAGGACATGAACGACTTTGCAGCCATGAATGCCGTCTATGGAACATACCTGGCTCCCGAGGGCGCGGTTCCTCCGGCGCGCTCGACCGTGGAGGTGGCACGGCTGCCGAAGGAAGTGCTGATCGAGATCGAGGTGATCGCACTCCTGTAACAAAAGCGGCTCAAACTTCATCCAATGAGCGGAGAAGAGCAATGACTGAGACCAAAACGGAGAAGATCCAAAAGACAGATGAGGAGTGGAGGGCGCAGCTGACGCCCGACCAGTACTACATTACGCGGCAGAAGGGCACGGAGCCGGCGTTTTCCGGCGCGCTTTATCGCAACCATGACGACGGGATTTATCGCTGCGTGGCCTGCGACGCGGAGCTATTCAGATCCGATGAAAAGTTCGAGTCCGGCTCCGGCTGGCCGAGCTTCTGGGAGTCGGTGAGCCCCAACGCCGTCGAAAAGCACGAGGACAACAGCTACGGCATGCGCCGTATTGAAGTGACCTGCGCGCGCTGCGGAGCACATCTGGGCCATGTCTTTCCGGACGGCCCCAAGCCTACTGGGCTGCGCTACTGTATCAATTCCGGCGCATTAAACTTCGAAAAAGCGAAGTCCTGAAGAAATGCGAGGCGGCGCGGTGAAAAGTTTCGTCTGCCGCTTCGCTGTGCTTGTGGCAGTCGTGATATTTGCCTCATGCAGCCGCGTTGACGCCGCATATCCTCCCTGGTCAAGCCCCGTCGCCAGTTCCCGCACCCTCCACATCGGAGGATCGTCGATTCAGGTGGATTTTGGCCCGGGCAGCACCGATCTCCCCCCGGAACGAATCGTGGCATGGGTGGAGAATGCGGCGAAATCCGTAACCACCTACTACGGCAGATTTCCCGTTCCCCGGGCCCGAATCCTCGTTCAATTTGAGCCGGGAGCTCGCGGTGTAGGACATGGAACCACCTGGGGCGATGTCGGGGGATTTCCAGCGTTCACGCGGATTCGTGTGGGCGAACACACCACCCAGCAGGATCTCGACGACGACTGGATGATGACCCACGAGTTGCTGCACACCGGTTTTCCTTCTATGGACGACGACCACCATTGGATCGAGGAGGGACTGGCAGTTTACGTCGAGCCCATCGCGCGCGCCCAGAACGGGCTGCTGCGTCCGGAGAAGATATGGGCGGACATGGTCCGCGACATGCCGCAGGGAGATCCTGGCCCCTCAGATCGCGGCCTGGATCAGACGCACACCTGGGGCCGAACCTACTGGGGGGGGGGGCAGTTCTGCCTGGTGGCTGATGTCACCATCCGCCAGCAGACCCACAACAAGAAGGGCCTTCAGGACGCTTTACGTGCAATTGTTGCCGGGGGGGGAACGATCGATCAGGACTGGCCGATCGAAAAGGCATTCGCGATAGGAGACCAGGCCACCGGCACGCACGTGTTGATGGACCTTTACAACCAGATGCGCGATTCGCCGAAGTCGGTTGATCTGGTTGCGTTGTGGAAGGAACTCGGCGTCGTGCAGACGCCGGATGGCGTGCACTTCGACAACAATGCCGCACTTGCCCCTGTCAGGATAGCGATCACCCGCCGTCCCTCATCGCCGCTCGAGGCCGTGAAAAAGCCCGGAGACGAATCTCCGGGCCGCTAGAAACTTATGGACGAGGGCTGCTCGATTAGGCCTTAACGACCTTGCCGGCCTTGATGCAGCTGGTGCAGACGCGGAGCTTCTTCGCGCCACCATCGACCTTGGCCTTCACCGGGCGAAGGTTAACGCTCCAGCGCCGACGACTGACATTGTGGGCATGCGAGATATTGTTTCCGAACTGCGGACCCTTGCCGCAGATTTGACAGACCTGAGCCATGATTCACTCCAAATCCTGAATTGTTCGTGCGCACCAAGCCCGGTCAATTCTTCCTTGCAGACTTCATTCGCCGTGGGAGAAGAGGGGGCGGATAGACGGTTTGAAGTCCACCCTGTCGCCGAATTCCCAGTATAGCTCATCCGTCTGCGCTACGCTAGCTAGACGCAGCTTTGGCGCAGGAAAATCCGCGCCAAATCATTGACCGGAAGCGGCCCTTCCCGGTAAACTTATCTAGTTTGGCGATTCTGCCCGTCGCTCTCTCCTGCACCGCTTGCGAGTTTGAATAGCAGGGATGCGAAAGCGCTGGCTCATGAATTGAGTTGGAGCGTGCCGCATTCGGAGCGAGCATGTATACGCCCAGCCTGGATCCAAGATTCGCGTTCGGTGAGCCGAGCGCTGGAGGAATTATGTACGCGGTCATTCGTACCGGTGGAAAGCAATATCGTGTCGCCCCGGGCGACGTTGTAAAGGTTGAGAAGGCCGCAGCTGGCGAGAATGGCGCTATCGAGTTCAGCGAAGTGCTGGCTGTTTCCGGCGATGCCAACGGCGAAAACAAATCGATCGCCAAACCGTCTTCGGCCAAGGTTGTCGGAACCGTCCTACGCGAGGGCCGCGCCGACAAGATCCTAGTCTTCCACTACAAGCGGAAGAAGCAGTACAAAAAGCTGCAGGGACATCGCCAGGACTACACCCAGGTTCGCATCGACTCCATCGAGATCGGTGGCAACACTTACACCGCTCAGAAGTAGAATCACGGCCGGCCTGAGGGCCGCCACGAGGAATTGAAGAAATGGCACATAAAAAAGGTCTTGGAAGTTCGAAAAATGGCCGCGACTCAAACGCGCAGCGGCTTGGCGTGAAGGCTTTCGGCGGCCAACTGGTCACCGGCGGCTCCATCATTGTGCGGCAGCGCGGGACACCGCTCAAGCCCGGTCTGAACGTTGGCCGCGGCAGTGACGATACCCTGTTCGCGAAGGTTGACGGCCGCGTGAAGTTCGTGGATCGCGGGCGCTCCGGCCGCTTCATTGTGGTCGAGCCGGTGGCAGCACAGTAGGACGCGGTACTATTTCACGTTCGCCCTGGCGGGCCGCGTCTGCGCACTTATCGGCAACGTCTCAGGTCAGATTCATACCGGAAAAGAAAAGCCCCGATCCCTCGGGGCTTTGTCGTTTTTTGATTCTTTTCTCAGCCGTTAACGCTGATGGAATTCTTGGTGAGGACCTTGTCCACAACCTGCTCGACGTCCTTGAGAAAGGACGCTCCGGAGGGACCGACCGCGACATGCGGCGTGCTGTGGCCGAGTGCGTTGGCAATCTCGTTCCAGCGGATCAATGGTGACGATACAGGCAGGGTGATAGCCTCTCGCTCCGCGACGGGTTCCGGCAGCGCGAAATACGCCAGCCATCCCGACAAGACAAACGTAATGACGGCCTGCAAAACGATATTCAGGTTTACGTCGAGAGCGGTGCTGCGCGAAGCCACAATCGAGACGATCAACTCGATAGCAGCCTGCATGCCGAAACCGAGCGCAACCCCGAATGCCAGGCTACGGTAGGACCGTCCCAGGCTGTGAATAGCCAGCGCGAGGAACGCCAGCAGGCATAGCTCGAGAATGCTCACGCACCGCATCACCTGAAAGCCAATCGACATCAACCCCGCGCCGAGGCCCTTCAAGGGGAGTGCAGAGCTAAGCGAGATGATTCCGGAAATCGCCGCTACCCAGTTGAAAGCGAGCAATCCGAAGCGGCGGATGCCAGGCACCGGCTCGGTGACGTGGCAGAAAATTTCGCGAATGACAAAGAAAATCGCAACTGCACTCAGCGTATAGAGCAGCCAGTATGTATAGAAGTAAATCGAATACTGCAGCGTGTCACTGATATGAGTGAAGCGATGAAGGTTGAGGATGATCTCGAGAGCCACGGCTGAAGCTGTTCGGAGACTTAGATACGCCATCATCGCCGGAAAACGCTTCGATTTTCCCGACGTCACGAGGAAGATCAGACAGAGCCCGATTAAGATCGGTTCGGCGAACTCAAGGACGTTCATCCATACCGCTGCATCTTGCATAAACGTTCACCCAATCCAGGCACTAGAATAGCCCGATTGGAAGAACATCTCAATGCATCGGTTGCATCGACTGTCTACAACCTTAGTGTCATTTGGCGCTTACCTGCCATGCAGTTTGCAGGGTGAACCGGGTTCACATACGGGCGCGGGCATGGCTGAAGTCACGGCCAGGCGACTCACGGTCACCGTCTGCGCTTTGGCAGCATGGCTGGAGGCAATACCAGCGGCGACACCCGTGATAGCGAGGCACAAAATGGAGGCGCGAAGAGCGAGTTTCATAATTAGTAACTCCGGCCAGACAATTTGAATATTGCTTGGCAATTCCTGACGCTTTTTAGTATAGTCAAACGCACGTATAAGTCTAATAATTTCAATTACTATAGAGACTATTAAACAACGCGATTACCGAGGTCACAAACATAGTAGACTGGTAATCTTAATCTCTCCCGAGCCCACACGCAGGGACTCCTTTTGCAAGCGGCTGCCGACTCCCTCGCGTGCTATAATCAATATAAGTTAAAAGAGCTGAAACCCATTCGCTTTCAAGACTTTATTCCCTCAGGGACCGTCCCGGTCCAGAGCGTTCTCTTGGGTTTCAGTTCAGCGGAGTTCCATGCCAACAAAAGAACTCGAATCTGCGGCAACCCTGGCCCTCGACGAGGCCACCCCCTCCTCTAACGGCAAATCGAATGGTAGTTACACCGGTGACAATATCAAAGTCCTCGAAGGGCTTGAGGCGGTGCGCCTGCGTCCTGCCATGTACATCGGTTCGACGGGCGAGATGGGCCTTCATCACCTGGTCTATGAGGTTGTCGATAATTCCGTCGACGAGGCTCTCGCCGGCTATGCGGCCAGGATCGAAGTCACCATTCACGATGACAATTCGATCACCGTCATCGATGACGGCCGCGGCATTCCTGTCGACGAAATGACGCTCGACAACGGCGAAAAAATGCCCGCCGTTCAGGTTGTGCTTACCAAGCTGCATGCCGGCGGCAAATTTGACTCTTCCACCTACAAGGTATCGGGAGGTCTCCACGGTGTGGGCGTCTCCTGCGTTAACGCTCTCAGCGAGAGCTTCAATGTAGAGATCTGGCGCGACCACACGTACGAGCAGGACTACGCACGTGGCATTCCCGTTTCCAAACTGCGCCAGACCGGCAACACGAAGCGGCGCGGAACCAAGGTTCACTTTCTGCCCGACAGGTCCATCTTCACCGTTATCGAGTACAACTACGACACGCTGGCGCAACGCCTGCGCGAGCTCGCCTTCCTGAATAAGGGTCTCGAGATCACGCTGACCGATGAGCGCACCACGGATCCCAAGACGGGACAGGCCAAGACCGCGGTATTCAAATACGCCGGCGGCATCGCCGAATTTATCAAGCACATCAATCGTGGCAAGCAGGTGCTCCACGATAAGCCGATCCTGATGGAGGGGCTGCGCGATAACGTCGACATGGAGATTGCTCTCCAATACAACGACAGCTATTCGGAGACGGTCTTCTCGTTCGCGAACAACATCAACACCGTCGACGGCGGCACGCATCTTTCCGGGTTCAAGACGGCGCTCACCCGCACCATCAACTGGGCGGGCCAGCAGCTTGGGCTCTTCAAAGACGTAAAAGAAAACCTCTCCGGCGACGACGTCCGCGAAGGCCTTGTTGCCGTTATCAGTGTGAAGCTTTCTCAGCCGCAGTTTGAAGGCCAGACCAAGGGCAAGCTGAATTCCGATATCGCCGGCACGGTGCAGGCGCTGGTCAACGAGAAACTCGGCATGTTCCTCGAGCAGAACCCGCCCATCGCCAAGCGGATCATCAACAAGGCCATTGAAGCTGCTCGCGCTCGCGAGGCAGCGCGCAAGGCTCGCGATCTTACGCGCCGCAAGGGCGCGCTTGATGGCGGAGGCCTTCCCGGCAAACTGGCGGACTGCAGTGAACGCTCGCCCGATCGCTGCGAGCTGTACCTCGTGGAGGGTGAATCCGCCGGCGGAACCGCCAAGCAGGGCCGCGACCGCCGCTTTCAGGCGATTTTGCCGCTCAAAGGCAAAATCCTCAACGTGGAGAAGGCCCGCTACGACAAGATGCTCGGTCACGAGGAAATCCGGGCGATGATCACCGCGCTCGGTACCGGAATCGGCAAAGACGACTTCGATACCGCCAAGCTGCGCTACGGCAAGATCATCCTGATGACCGACGCCGATGTCGATGGCTCGCACATCCGCACCCTGCTGCTGACGTTTTTCTTCCGGCACATGACTGAGCTCATCAAGCGCGGCCATGTCTACATCGCACAGCCGCCGCTCTACAAGATCAAGAAAGGCAAATTCGAGCAGTACATCAAAGACGACCGCGAGTTCGTGAAGGTAATGGTTAAGCGCGCCTCGGACGGGATGATCGTGCGCTACGGCGAAAACGCCAGCAAGCTAGAAGGAGCGGCGCTCACGAAATTCATGGGCCAGCTCAACGAGTATCTCGGCTTTTTTGAAAAGGTCGACAAGCGTCTCCGCAACGAGGAGGTTACTGGCCTGCTTGCCCGACAAGAGCTAGTTCGCCGCAGCGACTTCGAAGGTCCAAACGGCACCGTTCCGGCGAAACTCAAGAACTTGCATGCGGACCTCGAAAAGATCCAGAAGACATATCAGTTCAAGTCGGTCTCAGAGCCACTCTTCGACGAAGAGCATCAAACCTGGTCGCTCAACTTTACTGACGCCCAGGGAGCCGAGCGTCGAGTCGATTGGACGCTGGCTTCGACTCCCGAGTATCGGCAGATGATGTCGAAGTATTCGCAGATCAAGGAAGCATTGACCCCCCCTTATCTGATCGAATATGCGCCGAAGGCTGCGCCCGCTCCCGATCCCGAAGAGACTGAAGACCTCGCCGCCGCTGAAGTCGAAGCAGGCAAGCCCGCGCCCAAGCGCCCCGCCCGCGCCTCACTTGAACCGGTCGAGAAGCAGACTCCACGCGAGCTCTTCGAACACGTCATTGAACAGGGGCGCCGGGATTATCAGGTGCAGCGCTACAAGGGACTCGGCGAGATGACCTCTACGCAGCTCTGGGAGACCACCATGGACCCGGAGCGCCGCACGCTGCTCTCGGTCAAGCTCGAAGATATCGCCGAAACTGAAACCATCTTCACTACGCTGATGGGTGAGGACGTCGAAGCGCGACGTAACTTCATCGAACAAAATGCCCTTGACGTGAAGAATCTGGATATATAGGCGCTTTCCAAAATGGCCGCGCGCGACGTATGACGGCCGAACGGCACCCATCGCTCACACCTGTAGCCGTGTTTGCCGTACTGCCCGTTTGGCTTAGCTCATTCGGGCTAAGCTGTAGAGACGGCTTGTCTGTCACTGCAAAAGTGTGCAGAATTTTATGGTCTTGGGCCGGGTATGATAATTCACGGCTCATGAACTACCCCCGGTTCACGACGCATTCCGTGCTAATGCAACTCGGATCGGTTTTGGGCCCGGCGCATTAACCAGAGCCTGAAGACGAGGGGGACCATGAGGATTCGTAACGCTCTTAGTTTTTCTCTGCTGCTCTTGTGCTTTGGAACTGTCGCCGCCCAGACACCACCCCACTACAGCTACACAATCATCGACTATCCGGGCGCCTTCAACACCGGGGTCTTCGGCATCAATCGCACCGGAGAACTGTCGGGAACCTTCTTCGGAAGCGACGGCGTGGCGCACGCCTTTATCTACAAGGAAAGAAAATTCAGCGCGATCTCCTTCCCCAAGGCCGATCGCACCTTTGGATTCGGGATCAATAACACTGGGTCGATCGTCGGCTACTACATCGACAGCGACAATGTCACCCACGGATTCCTTTACGACGGAAAAAGCTACAGCACCGTCGATTATCCCAAGGCCAAAACCACGCGTGCGAACGGTATTAACGGATCGGGCGAGATTGTGGGCGGCTTTGTCGATGAGTCAGGAGCGACACACGGGTTCATTTACAAGGCCGGCAAATTTACCTCACTCGATTTTCCTATGGCGACGCGCACAGAAGCTTACGGAATCAACGACGAGGGCTGGGTCGTTGGCTACTATGCCGACTCGAAGTCAATCATCCACGGGTTCCTGGACAAGGCCGGCGTGCTTACGACCATCGATTATCCGGGAGCACTGCGCACAAACCTATACGGCATCAATGAGTCCGGACAGACCTCCGGCACCTACATCGACCGCAACAAGAATCATGGGTTCGTCAACATTCCTGAGAGTGTGAAATTGAACATTCAGGGGGCGCTCTCTACATTTGCTTTTGCGCTGAATGATTCCGGAAAGGTGGTTGGCCAAAGCGTCGATGTGGACAGCGTCGACCATGGATTCCTGGCAGAGTCGGGGAAGGTGCAGGCACCGCAAATCAGTGCGAGACTCGATCCCGATTGGGTGAAATCAGGCCTCAATGGATTCAAGCTCAGGGTGCGCGGCTTCGGTTTCGTTCCCGGAGCCGTCTTGCATTGGAATGGCGCGGCACGACCAACTACGTTTGAGGATGACTCGAATCTGACCGTGAGCATTCCGCCTGAAGATATTGCAAAAACAGGCACCGCCGAGCTGACCGTGGTAAACCCCGGGCCCCACGGGGGCACTTCGAATGTCGTCGTCTTTCCTGTGCGGTCGAGTCCCCCTCCATAATCGCTGGCTAAGGGCCGCGGCCCGGGGCCGCCTAACCGCGCGTCCACAACTTCGTCAGAGCGCTGCCCCGGCCGACTACCGGATCGTATTCCGGAAAAGGCCAGCGATCCCACGCACCGGATTGCCTCTCCAGATGGGGCTCTTCGGCAGATATCCCAGTCCTGGTTCGGAGGGCAGGCACCCACTACCAGAAATCTCCGCTGGCATCCAGTCT
>Ga0335074_10009911_pt1 | contig 13312 bp, 13 predicted proteins | sample Lox_Sample_23_FD_206715 | JGI IMG/M metagenome (GOLD analysis project Ga0335074, IMG submission 206715) | Soil microbial communities from Loxahatchee National Wildlife Refuge, Florida, United States - Lox_Sample_2.3 | ecosystem: Environmental > Terrestrial > Soil > Wetlands | place: USA...
GCCGCCGAGATCGCGGCCAGGCGCCGGGCCATGAAATCCGCCACCGACAATGCCAACGAGCTGCTGGACCAGCTTACGCTGGAGGCCAACAAGGCCCGGCAGGCCGAGATCACCCAGGAAATCAGCGAGATCGTCGGTGGCGCCAACGCGCTGGCTGAGACGACGACAGGGAGTTAGTGAGCATCACCATGACCGCTACTGCAGAGAACACCGCGGCCGAGGGCGGGGCCACGGGCGCCGGCACCGGACGGGTCGTGCGGGTGACCGGTCCCGTCGTCGACGTCGAGTTCCCGGCCGAGCAGATCCCCGGCATCTACAACGCCCTGCAGGTCGACGTGAACCTGGGCGGCGAGGCCAGGACGCTGACCCTGGAGGTCGCCCAGGACATCGGCGACAACGTGGTCCGCGCGATCGCCATGCAGCCGACCGACGGCCTGGTGCGCGACGCCGCGGTCACCGACACCGGCGGGCCGATCTCGGTCCCGGTGGGCGAGGTGACCAAGGGCCACGTGTGGAACGTCCTCGGCGAGACCCTGGACGTCCCGGCGGCCTCGCTGGAGATCAGTGAGCGATGGGGGATCCACCGCAACCCGCCCGCGTTCGACCAGCTGGAGCCGCGGACCGAGATCCTGGAGACCGGGATCAAGGTCATCGACCTGCTGACGCCGTACGTACGGGGCGGCAAGGTGGGCCTGTTCGGCGGCGCGGGCGTGGGCAAGACCGTGCTGATCCAGGAGATGATCACCCGGGTCGCCCGGAACTTCGGCGGCGTCTCGGTGTTCGCCGGCGTGGGCGAGCGGACCCGTGAGGGCAACGACCTGTTCATCGAGATGACCGACTCCAACGTCATCAAGGACACCGCGCTGGTCTTCGGCCAGATGGACGAGCCCCCCGGCACCCGGCTGCGGGTCGGCCTGTCCGCGCTGACCATGGCCGAGTATTTCCGTGACGTGCTCGGTCAGGACGTGCTGCTGTTCATCGACAACATCTTCCGGTTCACCCAGGCCGGCTCGGAGGTCTCCACGCTGCTCGGCCGGATGCCGTCGGCGGTGGGCTACCAGCCGACGCTGGCCGACGAGATGGGGCAGCTGCAGGAGCGGATCACCTCGACCAGGGGTCACTCGATCACCTCCATGCAGGCCATCTACGTTCCGGCCGACGACATCACCGACCCGGCGCCGCACGCCACGTTCGCCCAGCTCGACGCCACGACGGTGCTCTCGCGTGAGATCACCCAGAAGGGGATCTTCCCGGCGGTGGACCCGCTGGACTCCACCTCCCGGGTGCTGAGCGCGGCCTACGTGGGCGAGGAGCACTACAACGTGGCCCGCGAGGTACAGCGGATCCTGCAGCGCTACAAGGAGCTGCAGGACATCATCGCGATTCTCGGCATCGACGAGCTGTCAGAGGAGGACCGGGTCACGGTGCAGCGCGCGCGGCGGATCGAGCGGTTCCTGTCGCACCCGATGTTCGTGGCCGAGCAGTTCACCGGGCAGCCCGGGGTGTTCGTGCCGATGGACGAGACCATCGCCTCGTTCAAGGCGATAGCCGAGGGCAAGTACGACCACTTCCCTGAGCAGGCGTTCTTCATGGTCGGCGGCATCGAGGACGTGGAGACGAAGGCCAAGAACCTGGAGAAGAGCCAGTGACGCTCCAGGTGGAGCTGGTCGTCCCCGAGGGCGAGATATGGTCCGGCTCGGCCGAGATGGTCATCGCCAAGACCCTGGACGGTGACATCGGCGTGCTGACCGGCCATACCCCCGTGCTGGGCATCCTGGCCCAGGGCAGCGTGGTGCGGATCAAGCCCGATGCCGCCGAGTCCGGCGAGGAGGTGGTCGCCGCTGTGAACGGCGGCTTCTTCTCGGTGGCCGACGACCGGGTGTCGATCCTCGCCCAGGATGCCCAGCTCAGCGACCGGATAGACACCAAGGCGGCACGGGCCGCCCTCGAGAGCGCGCTGCAGGACGCGCAGGCTCAGGCCGCCGGGGGCGAAGAACCGGCCGACGTCCGGTACTACCGGGCGCTGCTGCGAGCGGCCGGCGATCCTGCCGACCGGGCCTGACCCAGGCCGGCGCGGAAAGGGCCGGGGTTGGCAGGGGGGAGGCTCGCGCTCGACGCGGGTTGGCTCCTTGTGATCGTCCTGGTCCTGGGACTGGGCTGCGCCATGGGCATCGCCGTCCGCAGGACCCTGATCGAGCGCGGCGGCGGCAGCGTCGAATGCGGGCTGCGCCGGGTCGGCGAGCGGCGCTGGCGGCTCGGCCTGGCCGCCTACCAGCCTGACGAGCTGCGCTGGTACCCGGTGTTCGGGCTGCGGCTGCGGCCCGGCGAGTTCTTTGCCCGCCGCGCCCTGAGCGTGGTCTCCAAGCGCCCGGCCGACCCGGTCGAGATGACCAGCGTCGGCTCGGGCGCTGTGGTGGTGGAGTGCTCGACGGGCAAGCCCGCCGAGCGGATCGAGCTAGCGCTCACCGAGGACGCGCTGACCGGGTTCCTGGCCTGGCTGGAGGCCGCGCCGCCCGGCCCGGTCTCCGACCTCCGCTGACTGCGCTACCCCGGGTCAGCGCTGCGAGCCCGGCTTCCAGAGCAGGTCGCCATCCGGCTCGTTGGCCTGCCGGCCCAGGATGAACAGCAGGTCCGAGAGCCGGTTCAGGTACCGGGCGGGCAGCGGGCTCACGCTCGCCCCGTGCGCCTCCATGGCCGCCCAGGCGCTGCGCTCGGCCCGCCTGACCACCGTCCGCGCGGTGTGCAGCAGCACCGCCCCGGCGCTACCACCAGGCAGGACAAAGCTCCGCAAAACCGGCAGGCCTTCGTTGTACCGGTCGCAGGCCTGCTCCAGCCGGGTGATGTAGTCCTCGTCGATCCGCAGCGGGGGATAGGGCGGCGTCTCGTCCGCGGCGGCCACCGGATTGCACAGGTCGGCGCCGACATCGAACAGCTCGTTCTGCAGCCGCACCAGCAGGCCGGAGACCTCGGCGGGCAGGTCACCCAGGGTGACCGCGGCGCCGATCGCGCAGTTGGCCTCGTCCACGTCTGCGTACGCGGCCAGCCTGGGGTCGGTCTTGGCCGCCCGGCTCCCGTCTCCCAGCGCCGTGGTGCCGTCGTCCCCGGTGCGGGTATAGATACGGGAGAGCACCACGGGCTCGTCCCGGTGGTCGTGTGACATGCAGTCAACCGTAGCGGGCACCTGATCGGGCGAGAAGCGCGTCTTAAAACCCCACAAACTAGGTGACCGAAACAAACCGGGTCAGCGAGCTATAGCGGTCCAGCAAAGATCGACCAAGGAACATCTCTAATCCGGTTTTAGCCTCCTGACCAGGGGTATTCACATAGACACCACGATGTGGCATCGTAGGTGTACGAAGGGTGATCACCGGAGGGGCCGACACGCAGCATCGAAGCGAAGGTTTCGGTCACCGAAGCTGATGACCCTGGCCAGGCCGAAACGGGGGAAATAGCGGCCTGGGGCGGGCTTAGCGCCCGCAGGCCAGCTCGTAGAGAGTGCCCGGCGGATCTCGGGGGCCCGCCGGCACCGAGCCGGCCGCAACTGTGGGGGGAGCGCGCCCCCGGCCTATCAGGCCGGGGGCGCGCTTATATGCTCAGCGGCTTCGGGTTGCCGGCGGTGCCAGGGTTGCGGGGTTCGCCAATGGTCGCCGAGGGTGATCGCACCGGCCACCCGCCGGGCGCGGCCGGGCCCGGGTATAGCTCGCTCCTGACGGGTCCGTCCTGAGTAAGGTATCCGGGAAAAGGTCCGAAGGTCCGAACTGCGGGTGTTCGGGAGGCTCGTCGTGTATGACTACGTCATCGTGGGCGCCGGCAGCGCGGGCTGCGTGCTCGCCGCGCGGCTCAGCGAGAACCCCGAAACGCGGGTGCTGCTGCTGGAGGCAGGCCCGCCCGATGACTCCGACCACATCCGGGTCCCGGCATCGCTGAACCTGCTCTTCCAGAGCACCTACGACTGGAACTACCAGACCGTCCCGCAGGAGCGGTCGGCGAGCCGGTCGGTCTACTGGCCCAGGGGCCGGACCCTGGGCGGGTCGTCCTCCATCGGCTCGATGATCTACGTGCGCGGCAACCGCTACGACTACAACACCTGGCGCGACGAGTACGGGTGCGAGGGCTGGGGCTACACCGACCTGCTGCCGTACTTCCTGCGCGCGGAGGGCAACACCCGCGGCGCCTCCGCCTATCACGGCGGGTCGGGCCCGCTCAGCGTTCAGGACCTGCGGCACAAGTCGCCGCTGAGCTCGGCGTTCGTGGACGCGGCCCGGGCCGCCGGGATCCCGGCCAACGACGACTTCAACGGCGCCCGCCAGGACGGCGCCGGCTTCTACCAGGTGACGCAGCAGCGAGGGCGCCGCTGGTCCGCGGCGGACGCGTACCTGCACCCCGCCATGACCAGGCCGAACCTGACCGTGCAGACCGACGCGCTGGTGACCGGCATCGCCCTGTCGGGAGGGCGGGCATCGGCCGTGCACTACCTGCTGCGCGGGGTCGCCGAGACCGCCCAGGCCGAGGGCGAGGTCATCCTGGCCGCGGGCGCGATCGGCAGCCCGCAGCTGCTCATGCTGTCCGGCATCGGCCCCGCGGACCACCTGCGCGAGCACAACATCCTCGCCCAGGTGGACAGCCCCGGCGTGGGCGCGAACCTGTCCGATCACCCGGTGGTCACGGCCATGTGGCACACGCCGAAGACCCGCGCCTTCTGGGAGCAGGCCAGCGCGAGGAACCTGGCCCGGTGGCAGCTCATGCACTCCGGACCGATGACCACGAACGTCGCCGAGTCCGGCGGCTTCAGCCGTTCCGACTCCGGGCTGCCCGCCCCCGACCTGCAGTGGCTCGCCCTGCCCGCGCCGTACCGGGACGGCGGCCTGACCGACCCCTCGGTCCGCGCGCTCTCGCTGCTGGTCACCCTGGCGGCGGCCCGCAGCAGGGGCCAGGTCCGGCTGCGCAGCGACGACCCGCGGCACCGGCCGCTGATCGACCCCGCCTACCTTGCCGACGGGACCGACATCGAGCCGCTGGTCGCCGGCATCGGCCTGGCCCGGGAGTTCGCGGCCGTTCGCCCGATGTCGAAGATCTGCCGGTCCGAGCTCGCGCCGGGCGCCGACGTCCGCACCGACCCGGAGATCAGAGACTTCATCCGGCACAACCTCATCTCCGGTCATGACCCGGTCGGCACCTGCGCCATGGGCGGCGACTCCAAGGTGGCGGCGAGCCGCCTGACCAGCGTGGTCGATCCCGAGCTGCGGGTACGCGGGGTCGAGGGCCTGCGCGTCGTGGATGCCTCCGTGATGCCAGCGGCCCCCCGCGGCAACACCAGCGCCGCGACGATAGCGATCGCCGAGCGGGCCGCCGACCTGATCTCAGGACGTGCCCCGCTGGCCCCTGTGGAGCCGGCCGACCAGGAGCTGGCCGCCGCGTCCTGATCCAAACAGCAGTAATTACGCCCCGCCTCGTCACCATCCAGGCCTCGAAAGCGGTCAGCTGGTCGGGCCGCTGCCGGCACCGCCCATTCGGGCCGATAAGGTGCAGGCTGGCTGTTCGGGTTCTTGATCACGGGGGCTGGTGAGCGCGCGATGACGACTCTCGATGCCGATGTCGCGGTCATTGGCGCCGGTTCGGTCGGCAGCATGGCCAGCTGGCAGCTGGCCGAACGGGGACTGCGCGTCATCGCCGTGGACCGGTTCATGATCCCGGGGCCGTTCTCGGCTTACGCGGGCGAGTCACGTCTGTTCCGGATGGTCTATGCCGAGGGCGGGCAGTACACGCCGCTGCTCCAGCGCGCCCGCGACCTGTGGCGCGAGCTCGAGGCGGCCAGCGAGACCGAGCTGCTCACCATCACCGGCTTCGTGACGATCATGGATCACGACCACCCCGACCACGCCGCCCTGCTGCAAGCGGGCCGGGAGCGGGGACTGAAATTCGAGGTGCTGGCGGGACCTGAGGCCCGCCGCCGGCTGCCGCAGCACGTCATCCGCGACGGCGACGTGGCCCTGTTCGACCCCGAGGGCGGTTACGTGCGCAGCGAGCGCGCTGTGTTCTCGGCCATCAGGCAGGCCGAGCGTCGCGGAGCGTCCTTCCTTGGCAACCGGCAGGTCAGGGCACTGGAGCGGCAGGGCGACCGGTGGGTGGTGCGCACGGACCAGGAAGAGATCCGCGCACCGCGGGTGCTGGTGGCCACCGGAACCGGTGCCGGCCCGGTCTGCGAAGCGCTCGGCACGCACCTGGCCGTGCTTCCCCAGATACTGACCTGGTTTCCCATCGCCGACCACGACCTGCTGGCGCGCGGCGGGCAGCAGGTCTTCCGCCGCAGTTCCTATGCCGCTCAGTTCTACGGCTTCCCCAGCAGCGACGGGTGGACGATGAAGGTGGCGGCGAGCGTCTACCTCGACGAGGTCGCCTCCATGGCCCAGCCGATCACCTGGGATCCCGGCCATCTCGACACGGTGCAGTCCTGGGTGAGTACGTACCTGCCCGCGCTGGTGCCCCGCCCGGTCCGGACGGTGCTGTGCGCCGACGGCTACACCGTCGACGAAACCGCCCTGCTCGGGCACGTGCCGGGCCTAGACGGCGTCGTCGTGGCCGTCGGGTTCTCCGGTCACGGGTTCAAGATGGCGTCCTCGCTCGGTGCCGTCGCGGCCGACCTCATCACCGAGGGCACGACCGCCACCGACGTCAGCTTCATGGACCCCGCACGTTTCCTGCCGGACAAGGAGGTCATCGACATGCTTCCCCTCAATGCCGCGGCCGGCGCGGCGAACGAGCGCTCATGACCGGCCCATGCCCCTACGCGCTCGGCGACCTGGAGGCCCAGCCGGGCACGCAGGTCCGCGGCCACTGCGCGGTCAGTCTCGGGACGAGCACCCTCTCGCTGCCTGTCGCCATCACGCACGGGGCCGAACCCGGCCCAGTGCTGGCGGTCACCGCGGGGATCCACGGCGGTGAGTACGTCCCGATGGTGGCGGTCCGCCAGTTCATCCGCGACCTGGATCCGACCCGGATGCGCGGCACCGTCGTGGCCTGCCTGCAGTCCAGTCCGGCCGCCTTTGAGCAGCGCGTGGCCTTCGTCAACCCGCTCGATGGCCAGAACCTCAACCGCTCCTTCCCGGGCGACCCGCTCGGCGGCCCGACCGCGCGCCTCGCCGCCTGGCTCTGGGAGAACCTGCTGACCCGCGCCGACTATTACGTCGACTGCCACTGCGGTGACCTCCCGGAGGTGCTCGACGCGTGGGCCGGGATCAGCGCCGGACCGGACGGCGTGGTCAGTAGGCAGGCCCGGGCGCTGGCCGACTGCTTTGACGTCGAGCGCCTCATCGTGGATCACACCGAGGGCTCTACGATCTTCCAGGCGGCGCTCGCCGGGATCCCGGCGGTTCTGGTTGAGGTGGGCGGCCACGGCCGCTGGTCGCAGGCTGAGGCCGATGTGCAGCGCCACGGCCTGCTCCGCTTGGCGGCACAGGTCGGCATTCTCCCGGCCGTCCCGGCGGCCCTGGCGGACGGCGACGCCCGCCTGCCGCTGCCCCTGTTCGAGGACGCGGCGGACGTTCTCAGCGACCGTCCCGGCATGTGGTTCCCCGTGGTTGACGTCGGGCAGTCGGTAACCGAGGGCACTCGCCTCGGCCGGCTGGAGGACGCGTTCGGGGACACGGTCCAGGAGATCCTGGCGCCCGTCGCAGGCGTGGTGACATTCGGCCTGGGCAGCCTGGCCGCGGGCCCCGGCGACCTGCTGGCATCGATCGCGCGCCCCTTGCCGGGCAGGTAAGAGCGCCCTGGTAACTACTCGGGCTGCAGCTGCCATGTCACCAGGTCGAACTCGTTGCCCTCCGGGTCGGCGAACGTGGTCTGGCGGACCGCCGCCACGCCAGGAGGAAGCGCCGCAGGCGGGAGCGTGATCTGGTTGAGCGGCCTGGCGCCCAGGCCGGTCAGCCGCTCGATCTCCTCGTCGTGTTGATCGGTCATCAGGACGGGATGGACGCTGTTCTTGGCCGTCCCGGGCCCGGCGGGACTGTGCAGGATCATCCGCGGGCCGCTGTCGGGGCCGGTGACGTCAACCGCCATGTCCCCGGCGACGGCGCCCGGGCTGACCGGGCGGCCGAGTGCCTTCCCCCAGAAGTCCGCCAGAGCGGCGGGATCGGCGGAGTCGACGGTCAGGGCTGCGAAACTCAGGCTGAGGGTGGTGGGCATGACTGCTTCCTTCCGATGGGTTCACTCACGGACTGACCTTGCGGCGCCTTCGCCGGCGCTGCGGCTGACTTAAAGCGTTAACTGACAGTACCTCAGTTTCACTTCACGATGCAAGTTATCTGGGTGCCGGGTCACTTTAATATTTAAGTTATACTGTCCGCATGGACGCCACCGAGGAGCCTCGCTGGCTCGACAACGAGGAGAGCCAAGCCTGGCGCGCCCTGGTCAAGACGCTGGCCAGGCTGCCGGCCGCGCTCGATGCGCAGCTGCGCCGCGACGCCGGGATCAGCCACTTCGAGTACGAGGTGCTGGCCCTGCTATCGGAGGCGCCGGACCGCACCCTGCGGATGAGCGCGCTGGCGATGTGGGCCGGGGCCTCGCTGCCGCGCCTGTCCCAGGTCGTCGCCCGGCTGGAACAGCGCGGCTGGGTGCGCCGTGCCCCCGACCCCTCCGACGGCCGCTACACCCTGGCGACCCTGACCAGCCAGGGGCAGGCAAAGGTGACTCAGGCCGCGCCGGGCCATGTCCGAGAGGTCCGCCGCCTGGTCTTCGACCCGCTGACCAAGACCCAGTCGCGGCAGCTGCGCCAGATCGGTCAGCGCATTCTCCGCGCCATCGACCCCGACGACCACGGCCCAGACGACCGTGATGAAGGTCGCCCCGGCCAGGACCCAGAGCGACGAGATGGCCGGAGCTGATCAGGTGGATGATCTACTGGATCAGTCGTTTGTCGCAGTTGATCAGCCCGAGCGGTGGTCGCTGTGACGGTGGAGACCGTCGAGGATCAGGTTGATGGTGAAGTCGAAGCGATCGTGGCCGGTTCCTGAGGTGAGTTCCGCGGCGTAGCGCTTGGTCTGCGGGAAGGTGTCGGGCAACTCTGCGAATCGGCGCAGCAGTTCGTCGCGGCTGACGACCCAGTCGTCCCCGTTTCGGGTGACCTGGTTGTCGCGCAGTGAGGTCTCGAGGCAGTAGGCGTTGACGTAGAGCGTGAGGGCGTCGATCGCCCAGGCGGCCGTCTGCGGATCGGCACCTCCGGCGAGCACGATGGCGAACATGCCCTCGCTGATTCGCATGGTCTCAAGGTTCGTCGGCACGATGGCGAGCGCCGCTCGGGAGATGCCGGGGTAACGCGAGTACTGATCTCGCATCTGGGTGCAGACGCTCGTGATCTGCTGGCGCCAGGCACCGGGGTCTGGTTCAGGGAGTTCGATCTGAGCGTAGAGGCGGCCGAGGAGCAGCTCGTCCAGGTCGTCTTTGTTGACGACGTGGGCGTAGAGGGATGCTGGGCCGGTTTCGAGCACGGTGGCCACCCGGCGCATCGTCAGGGCCTCGTATCCCTCGCTGGCCACGATGTCGAAGGCGGTGTCGATGATGGCCTCGACCGTGATCGGCTTCTTCCGTCCGCCAGACGGTCCGCGGCGCCTCACCGGCGTGCTCGTGCCGCTACTGAGCTGCAGGTGGCGGGCGGTGCGCCGTCGCTGTGGGGCCGATGCCATGAGGGCAGTGTAGCAAGCTTTGGAACGTCCTTCTAGTAATGCAGACTCCTGCTCGACTTGACACGATCATTGTTCGTATTAAGAATGGTGTTCGTGCCTACTACCACTGCCCAAGCACGATCCGGCCAGCGCCGCAGCGAGCCGCTCGATCCCGCCCTGGTTAAGCTCGCGCTCGCCGTCCTGGTCGGGGTCATCGCGGCGATCCTCGACCTGACGATCGTCAACGTCGCGATCGACACCCTGCAGCATCGCCTCCACGCGAGCGTCTCCACGATCCAGTGGGTCAGCACCGGCTACGCGCTGGCCGTGGCGATGACGATCCCCGTCAGCGGCTGGGCCTTCCACCGCTTCGGCGCGCGCCGCTCCTGGATGGTCTCGCTGACCGTCTTTGTCGCCGGCTCGGCGTTGTGCGGCGTTGCATGGTCGACCGGCAGCCTCATCGCCTTCCGCATCTTCCAGGGCATCGGCGGCGGGATGCTGCTCCCGCTCGCGCAGACGATCCTGGCAAACGCGGCCGGCCGCGAGCGGTTGGCGCGCATCGTGCCGTTCATCGCCATCCCCTCCCAGGCCGGCCCGGTCCTCGGTCCGGTGATCGGCGGGCTGATCCTCAGCAACACGAGCTGGCGCTGGATCTTCTACGTCAACGTCCCCGTCGTCCTGATCGCGCTCGCCCTCGCCTGGCGGCACGTGCCGGAAACCCAGATCAACTCCGACCGCCGCCTCGACATCCGCGGTCTCGCGTTGCTCTCACCCGCCCTGGCACTGCTCGTCTACGGGTTCTCCGAAGCGGGCGTGACCGGCGGGTTTGACCACGCCCAGGTGATCGTGCCGCTGGCCGCCAGCCTCGCGATCCTCGCCGGCTACGGCGTCCATGCGCTGCACTCTCGCGTCGAGCCGATCCTCAACCTGCGCTTCTTGCGCTACCGCGGCTACGCGACGTCGTCGGCGATGATGTTCCTGTCCGGCGTCACCCTCTTCGGCGCGCTCTTCCTCCTGCCGCTCTACTACCAGCAAGGACGCGGCACGTCCGCGCTAGAGGCGGGCCTGCTCCTTGCACCCCAGGGCGTCGGCGTGGCGATCGGTGCGCTAGCCGCCGGACGACTCGTCGACAAGATGGGCCTCTCCGTCCGCCTTGTCGCTCTAGCTGGCATGGTATTGCTCACCGCCGCGACGGTGCCCTACGTGTTTGCCACAGCCCACACCAGCGAAGCGCTGCTCAGCATCGTGCTGGCCGGCCGCGGCGCCGGGCTCGGGCTTGCGCTGGTGCCTATCACCACCGCCGCCTACGTCGGCCTGCCGCACAGCGACATCCCTTCGGCGACCACCGGAGTGCGGATCTACCAGCAGATCGGCGGCGCGCTCGGAACCGCGATCCTGGCCGTCATCCTCCAGCGGGCGATGCATTCCCCTGCGGATCCCGACGGGATCGGTCACGCATTCGACACGACGTTCGCCTGGGTCCTCGCGCTGACCGCCCTCTCCTTCGTGCCCGCACTCCTGCTGCCTGGCCACAACCACGACGACCAAGCGGACTAGTTCTCTCCGGTCGTGCCCGCGCCCGTGAGCACTTGCATCGGGTTCGAGCTCTGGGCCTGAGAGCGCCCAGGCGCGGGTGGTCAGCTCGGTCACGGAGGCTCCGTCTGCACGAGCCGCGACCATGCGCTCGACGTCGAACGACGGCCCGACGGAGTCGCCCTCGAACTCCGGTCCGTGCATGTAGGCGGTGGCCTCATCTGGAGTGGCGAAGCCACGTCCCGGTGCGTGAGGCGCTGCGCCAGCGGCTGCACGACGAGTTGAGCCGCCACCTTGAGGCCAACCTGGCCGAGGTTCTAGAAGCACTCGAAGTTGCAAGCGCACTCGCCCGTCCCGAGGTCGGCCCGCTGCGCGCTTCCAGCGCCGGGGCGCGGGATAGGCATTCTTCTGTCACGTCGCCGTTTCCAGGACGACCGGGGCTCCGGTGAGCCGGGAGCGCTCCGCCGCGAAGGCCATCCGGTGGCTCTCCAGTGACTCGCGCGGGCCGGTGCGGACGAGCGAGGCGTCCCCGGACGCGACCGCGTCCACGAAGGCGCTGATCGCACCGTAGTCTCCGCCGTCGTGCCCGGCCGCGGCGTCGTGACCCCCGCCGTGCGCGATCTGCTCGACCGGCGCGGCCCGGCCGGTCACGAAGTCGGTCACCGTCACCTGGTGGCCGTCTCCCTCAAGGAACCCGCGCGTGCCCATGATCCGGGTCCGGCGCCGCCCGTGCGGCGTGAACGCGCTCATGGTCAGCGTGGCGGTCACGCCGCCCTCGAAGTCGATCGTGACCACCTGGTGGTCGGCCACGTCGTTGTCGCACGCGTAGACGCAGCGGCCGTACGGGCCGTCCCGCAGGGCCTGGCGCACGCCGCGCTCGGTCAGGTCGGTGGTCAGCACCGGCAGCGGCCACGTGCGTCGCTTCGGGTCATCAAGGAATCCCAGGTACAGCCGGGTCGCCGAATACGGGCACGAGGACTCGACGGCGCAGTCGAGGCAGCGGTCGGCGGCGCCGGGCGGGCGGCTGGCCGCGGTGAAGTGATGCAGCCCGCCGCGGCTGGACACCGAGACCGCCGGCCGGCCGACGATGTGCCGCAGCCAGTCCAGGTCGTGACAGCACTTGGTCAGCAGGCTGGGGCCGGAACCGTCCTCGCGGCGCCAGTTGCCGCGCACGTAGGAGTGGGCGAAGTGCCACCAGCCGACCGGCTCGAGGTGCTCCACGCCGACGACGTCGCCGACGGCACCGCCGGCCACGGCCCGCACCACCGCGGCGGTGTACGCCGTGTACCGCATCACGTGGCACACCGCCAGGGTCACCCCGGCCCGCTCGACCGCCTCGACCACGGCGACGCACTCGTCCCAGGTCGGTGCGATCGGCTTCTCGAGCAGCACGTGATAGCCGAGGCCGGCGAAGGCGGTGGCCGGTCCGACGTGCTCGCGGTCCGGCGTGGCCACGATCACCGCATCGGCCAGCCTGGGCCGCGCGGCCAGCTCGCGCCAGTCGGCGAACCGCATCCCGGCAGGCACGCCGAGCTCACCGGCGAGCGCCTCGCGCCGCTCCGCCCGGGGCTCGACGACCGCGACCACCTGGGCCCGGCCGTCCGACCCCGCGGCGAACCCGGCGTACGTGGTGCCCCGGGATCCCGCCCCTAGCACCGCCATCGTCACCGGTTCAGGCATCGCTCGTCTCCTCTCGGCTGCCGGCCAGGGGCATGCGGCGGGTCACCGGGGCCGCTCGTCGACCAGATGGAACTCCACCCGGTACAGCAAGGTGTCGTCCTCGATCGGCCCCGCATGAGCGGCCCGCCGGCGCAGCGATTCGCGGTCCGCCTCGCCGGACCGGAGCACATCCGCCCGGGTGATCGAAGAGAACGGCACGAGTTCCACCGAGTCGACCTCGATCTGCGCGGGGCCGACCGGGTACCGCCCGCCCGCCCGAACCTTCGGCCGCTTCCAGAGCCGGTAGGAGACCGTGACGTCGCCCGAGATAACGTCTGGGCGCAAGTCTTTGCTGAACTCCACGAGCGCAGGCTACGGCACGGTGTTAGTTACGCACAGGGACGCGGGCGCGGCTGCGCCAGCGGGCGGCCCGGCGGTCGGCCAGGACCTGGCGCACCACGTTG
>Ga0335074_10009912_pt1 | contig 13312 bp, 7 predicted proteins | sample Lox_Sample_23_FD_206715 | JGI IMG/M metagenome (GOLD analysis project Ga0335074, IMG submission 206715) | Soil microbial communities from Loxahatchee National Wildlife Refuge, Florida, United States - Lox_Sample_2.3 | ecosystem: Environmental > Terrestrial > Soil > Wetlands | place: USA: Florida...
AGAGATTGTCGATCCGTTCGAAGTCGAGCTGAATCTGCTCTCGAGCGGGCGTCACCATGACCCGTTCCAAATTCTCGGCCCACATTGGACTGAACGCGAAGGCCGGCCGGCGTTAGCTATTCGCACCTTCCTTCCGCGTGCAGCGCAAGTCAGCGTGCTATCAGGCAATTCGGTCTACGAAGCCGCCAGGATTCACCCGGAAGGCGTCTTCGAAGCGATCCTGCCCGCCACCGCCGTTCACACCCCTCCCAATGAAGAAGTCAGCCCAGCCTCCTATCGCATTCGCTGGACGAGCGTGGACGGCTATACCGCCGAAACGTATGACCCTTATGCCTTCCCGCCCCTGCTCTCCGATTACGACTTGCACCTTTCCGCCGAAGGCACCCACTATCAGCAATACGAGAAATTCGGCGCGCACATCCGCGAAGTGGATGGCATTCGCGGCGTGAATTTTGCCGTTTGGGCGCCTAACGCCCAGCGCGTGAGCGTGATCGGTAGCTTTGATTCATGGGACGGACGCGTCCATCCAATGCGGAGTCGCGGCCTGACCGGCGTGTGGGAACTTTTCATACCGGGCCTCGGCGAGGGTGACATCTATAAGTACGAAGTCGTTTCGCGCGTCGGCGACTACCTCGTTCTGAAGTCTGACCCGTATGGCTTCGCCGCCGAGATGCGGCCAAAAACCGCTTCTGTCGTATGGGATATCGACCGCTACGAATGGAAAGATGCGGAGTGGATGTACAACCGGGCCTCGCGCGACTGGCTCCATTCGCCCATGTCGATCTATGAGATCCACGCCGGCTCGTGGAAGCGCAAAACCGAGCAAGGCTATCGCTGGCTCACCTATCGCGAACTTGCTGACGAACTTATCCCCTACGTGAAGCAAATGGGCTATACACATATCGAACTGATGCCGATCATGGAGCATCCGTTCGACGGCTCCTGGGGCTACCAGACGATCGGCTATTTCGCGGTCACCAGCCGCTTCGGCACGCCCAGCGACTTCATGTATTTCGTCGACCGCTGCCACGAGGAGGGCCTCGGCGTCATCCTCGATTGGACGCCCGCTCACTTCCCTCGCGACGCGCACGGGCTCGCCTTCTTCGACGGCACCCACCTTTACGAACACGAAGACCCGCGCATGGGTGCGCATCCGGACTGGGGTACGCTGGTCTTCAACTACGGCCGCACGGAAGTGCAGAACTTCCTTATCTCGAACGCGCTCTTCTGGATCGGCAAGTATCACGTTGACGGCCTGCGCGTGGACGCCGTCGCTTCCATGCTCTACCTCGATTATTCCCGCAAGCCCGGGGAGTGGATTCCCAACGCGTTTGGCGGGCGCGAAAATCTCGACGCTATCAACCTGATCCGGCGCCTCAACGAGATTCTCCACACGCAGCATCCGGGCGCGTTGATGATCGCGGAAGAGTCCACCTCATGGCCGATGGTTTCGCGGCCAACGTATCTCGGCGGGCTCGGCTTCGACCTGAAATGGAATATGGGCTGGATGAACGACACGCTGCGCTATTTCGCGCTCGATCCCATCCATCGCCAGTATCATCACGGCGAGCTCACTTTCTCGATGCTTTACGCCTTCCACGAGAATTTCATCCTGCCCCTTTCTCACGATGAAGTCGTTCACGGCAAGCGAGCCTTGCTCGAGAAGATGCCCGGCGACAGCTGGCAGCAATTCGCGAATCTCCGTCTACTGTTCGGCTATATGTACGCGCACCCCGGAAAAAAGCTGCTCTTCATGGGCGGCGAACTCGCACAGCGCTACGAATTCTGGGATGGCGGGCAGGTTCAATGGGAGCTCGCCGATTCCGCGTGGCACAAGGGCGTTCAGAATCTCGTTGGCGACCTTAACCGGCTGCACACTGGCGAACGCGCCATGCACGAGGTCGATTTCGAATGGGCCGGCTTCGAGTGGCTCGAAACGCACGATTCGGCCAACAGCGTTCTCGCCTTTCTGCGGCGCGCGCAGGACCCGGAAGATTTCGTCGTCGTGGTTTGTAACTTCACCCCTGTGGTTCGCGAAAATTACCGCGTAGGTGTTCCACGCCCCGGCTTTTATCGCGAAATCCTGAATACAGATTCGCGCCATTACTCCGGCACGGACATCGGCAATTCCGGCGGCGTCCAGGCCGAGCCCATTCCCTGGAGCGACCGCCCTTATTCCCTGAAGCTCAAGCTGCCGCCTTTGGCTGCGGTCTATTTCAAACTTTAAAGCCAGAGGCGCGAGCGCCTCCGTGCCCCGTCTTGAGGGTTTCTGAAGGGTGCGCAATGGTCAGGCCTGGCCATACGCGACCAGGACGCTTTCTTCCTCAGCCTCGGTATCTGGATGGCCGCGCCGTTCCAAGGGAACTTTTCGTCGACTGCCCTCGTATTCCATGCCATAAGGAGGTTCCAAATGCACACACGGCGATACGTCGTAACCGCAGGAACCGCTCTCGTTTGCGCTTTGTCCCTCACGGCCCGTACGGCGCCGGCTGCTCCAGCCGAGCGATTTCTCCATGTCCAGGTCTCGCAAGCCGATAAAGACGGCGGCGATGTGAACGTCAACCTTCCGCTGGAAGTCGCGGAAAAGATTCTACCCACGATCAATCGCGGGCCGCTTCACGAGGGCAGAGTGACTCTGGACAAAGATCAACTGCAAGGCATCGACATGCCCACGATCATCAGCGCGCTCCGCGATTCACCGGACAACAAGATCGTCACAATTCGCCAAAAGGACGAGAACATCGACGTCGCCAAAACCGACGGCAACATCGTTGTGCATGTGCGTGAGAGCGGCAAGAGCGGCGACAACGTCAACGTGACCGTTCCGATTTCCGTGGTCAACGCGCTCTTTTCCACCGAACAGCAAAACCAGATTGACGTGGCCGCCGCACTCAATGCGCTCGATAAGGCGGGCGACACTTTCCTCGTCACCGTCGAAAGCACGTCCGAACATGTACGCGTCTGGATTGATAGCCATAGCCAGCCGCAGTAAGTGGGTTTCATCCCGGCCGATCGGCGGAGTTCCTGCTCCATCTGACGCAGGGGCCCGCTCGCCGCGCCCATTTTCGTTGGAGGGAAGATGCTTCTGCTTGGAAAAATCGCACTAGGAACCATCGGCGCGATGATCGCCGGCACGGGACTGCTCTGCAGCGAAGGCTTCGTCGACGTCAACGTAATCCAGCATCGCGACTCCCCGCCTCACGTGCACGTGATCGCGCCCGCGCTACTCGCGCCTATCGCCATTCACCTCGTGCCGGATAAAAAGCTGGCCCGCGCCTCGGAGCAAATTCAGCCGTGGCTTCCCACGATTCGTGCTGCGCTCGACGGCCTGCGCGATGCGCCGGATCTCACCATCGTGGAAGTATCGAATGCGGAAGAATACGTCCAGGTCGCAAAGAGCGGTGGCGAAATCGTTGTCGATGTGGCGAATCGCGATGACACTGTGCACGTTTCGGTGCCGATTCGCGCCATCGATAGCTCCGTCAACGCGTTGGCTTCGAGAGCGCCCGGCTCGAGCGACGACGCATCTTTCCAGGCTGAGTAGCATTGCGGGCTTTCGTCGGGAGCCCTGCCGACTACGATTCTCGCGCAAGGTAGTCTTGGAGGGATTTCGAGTCGCCTCCGGTGGCGTCCAATCTTCGGCCGTCGGATACGTGCGTATAGTGCGCCCAGCTTCCGTCATCCTCGATCACGACCACGCGTTCGTTCAGGCCAAAAATAGAGCGACTCGTGTCTTCGTTCGGCTCGCGGAGAAACGCCGCCGATTCAGCTGCTTTTTCACTTTCCTGCCGGCTTTGCGTTCCGCTTTCGGAAAGTTCCTGCAGCCATTCCTTTAGCGTTCGGGTTTGCGAAGGGTCCATGCTCAGGAAGGCCAACCCCATGCCGTCGCCGGGGACGGAATGGGCCACACGCGCCCACGTCTCGATGCTCTTGCCGTGCCACTCCACTCTGAGTCGGAGGACGGCGCCCGTGGCGAGCGATTCCGGAGCACGAAAATAGCAGCCGCCGCGGCTTATGACGCTGATGCCGCCCCCGATGCGCTTTTCACCAGGCAAGACCACCGCAAGCGAAGGAGCAGAAATGGGATAACGTGGCCACCTGCGCAATTCGGGGTATCGCTGTCCGGCAGGTACGGAACGAGAGGCGCCTTGGGGCATTCCGCATAATCGCAGAAAAGCGCCGCACGGCGCTTAAAGTATGTTTACTGCTTACAAAACGAAGCAACAAAATGTCGGGTATCCGACAATACAGTCTTTACTGTAGCGAGATTGCCGTCACCCCGCTCGCAATCCCTTCGCGGCCTCGAAAAAACGCAAAAATGCCGCTGATGCATAACTTCTTCTTCCGCCCGCACGGCACACGGGCTGTCCTTCGCCTCGGATGACGGTTCTCGTTTTGCTTTCCCCGCGAAGCAAACCCGAGCCCATTTTGCCACGCGCCGACGCCCACCCTTCTAATCGCAAATGAAAATAATTAGAAATCAGCGTAAGTCGCTGAAAACACAGGCCGGACAAATCTCTAATCGCGGTCGTGGAGGCAAAAAAAGGGGGCCGAACGGCACTCGGCCCCGCTTTATTTCGAGTTGGTTTCTTACGACAGCGCCGCCCGGCAGTATGCCAGGCACTTCGCCACTTCCTTCACGGCGTCCGAGCCCTCGGGAATCTCATACTCGAGCTCGATCGTCGCCGGAACCGGCCATTGGTTCTTTTCGACCAACTGCAGAATCTGCCTGATCGGCGTGTCGCCTTCGCCCCACGGCAGGTTGAGCGCGCAATGCTGCGGCAGCGTGCGATCCTTCAGGTGGAAGCTCGCCGTCCGCGCGTGGAATTTGTTGAGGAAGTCCATCGGTGTGCCACCGATTTCGCCCGCCGCAACGTAGTGGCCGAAGTCGATGTTCGCCTTGTTCCCTGCCGATGCCGCGAAAGCTTCATCGAAAGCGTCCATCCGGCCCTGCAGATGCGTGTGATATGCGGCAAACATGCCGTTGCGCAGAGCCGCATCGCCCACTTTCTTCAGCGTTGCCGTCGAAGTATCGCTATGCGCCGGCAATTCGGCCGTCAGGTGTGTGGCGCCGAGCGTCTTTCCGATCTGGAATTGCTTATCCAGCTGGTCGTCGTCCGCGTTCACCTCAAGAATCTTCACGGCATAGATCGAAACACCCGCGTCGTTATACATCTGCTTCAAATCCTTGAAAACGTCGAGCGAGACTCCCAGTTGCCATTTGCGAACCTCGTCCGCGGCCGCCTTCTGAGCTGCCTGTTGCTCGGGCGTCATTTGCCCGCGCCCGCGGCCCGGAAAACCGGCGCCTCCCGGCATAGGACCGCGCCCCTCCGCGCTCGCCGGGCACGCCTTTCCATCCCACGAGGGCTGTCCGGGAACGGCCGGACCCGGTTCAGCCGCAGCTTCAGCGCCCGGCCTGCCGGGACCTCGCATCCCACCAAAACCCCCGCGACCGCTGCTGGGCGGCGTGAACCCCGTCTTCTTATAGCCATAGTCCCAGCAAGGGCCGTTCATGAGCTCGCAAGCGCTCAACCCCGAGTCGACGACGTACTTCAGCGTCGCTTCGGCGCTCTGATCCGGCATGCTGCGATAGCTATACGTAATGACGCCCACCTGTACGCCATGAATCAGCGAGTCCGGCTTCGCCTGTGCAAACAGCCGCATGGGATTGGCAAGAACCGCCGACGCCACGGGGATTGTCCCGATGGCAAGCTTTCCAAAATCGCGCCTCGTATATTTCATTTTCGTAATCTGCTCCTTTCGGATGATCGAAGCTAAAAGGCCCGGCAAGTCACTCGAAGCTGGTCGATATGACGACGAACCTTCGGAGTGGAAAGCGGGCTGTTGTCCACGAGGGATAGCTCTCGCGCGTCTGTAGCTGAGCCCTTGACCGGCCTTCCCGGTTCCCCACAACCGGATGACCCGCGAATCCCCCTTTCGCGGATGACGTCCCGTTAGACTCGCGCAAGCGAAGTTGCGTTACGTAAAACGCGCGAATCATACCACATCGCCGTTCCAAGCTTGAATCGGGATGTCATTTCGAATGTCAATTCTGTGCGTCGATGAGTGCCACGGTGAGCAGGATGGTCCGTCCCACGACTTCCAGGCTGTGCTCGGACACTTTGTCCATCGTATCCATATTCGTGTGGTGGTATTCGCCCATGCCGTCGTAGCCCGGGCCGTCCGGTCCGTACGTCGCGTCTACAACGTCCACTGCGGGAATGCCAACCTGCAGGAAGGGAGCGTGGTCATCAATGATGTCCGCATCGTATTTGAAGAAATAACCGCCGTAGCCAAGCTGGTTCGCCGCTTTTGCGATCACTCGCTGCAGCACCGCCGATGAATTGGTCTCGCGAGCAACATCCAAATCCTTGTCGCCGATCATATCGAGCAGGAAGAAGCCTTTTATCCGGGGAACATAGCCTTCGGCCTTGAGCCTGTTCGCCAGATGCGTGCTGCCATAAAGTCCGTCTCCGTTGCTGAATGACTCGATGGCCTCTTCCAAATCAGTCCACACAAGCCAGATCTGCATCTTGGTTTTCTGATGCGCAAGGGCATCTGCGAACGAGAGCAGAATGGCGGTGCTGGAGGCCCCGTCATTGGCGCCGATGAAACCAGTCTTGAAAAGTGTGTCGTAATGTCCTGCTAGGATAAATATCGGCTGGTTCGGATCGGAGCCGATGTCGAATTTTCCAATGATGTTATGCACGGGCACCGGCCCGCGCGGAGTGCTGGCCGTGAAATCATCCGCTTCGATTTGCGCGCCGTCTTTTTGCAAAACCTGATGAATCAAGTCCTCGGTCTTCTGATGCCCCGGTGAGCCGGGCCACCGTTCGCCGAATCCAGCGACTTCTGCCGTGTACGCATAAGCTTGCTGCCCGTCGAAAGCGTCGTGCAAAGACGTCGCCGCAACCACCGCCGGCGCAAACAGCAAACACCAAATCACCAAAACCTTCGTGGCCTTATGCATTCAAACCTTTCGCTCGCCCCCGACCAGATTACGATGCCAAAGATCGCGATGCAACGGACGACGCGCACGCTGGCCATGGAGCCGCCGGCATTCGAGAGGCCGTTCCTACCGTAAATGGCGACACAGCCAAGGCACGCTGCCTGAGCCCGGCCCAAAAAGCGTAAATCTGTATTTACATTATTTGTTAACCTAGGTTAATGTGTACGATGTATGCCGGCAAACGCCTGCGGAGAGGTTCATGCACCGGAAGCTTAGCGTCGTCCTTTTGCTCCTCGTCGCGCTGCCCTGTCGCCTCCAGGCGCAAGGCGAGACCACCAGCGCCATCGAGGGCCAGGTGGCCGACCCCACGGGTGGCGCGATCCCTGGCGCGAAAGTCACGATAACAAACCGCGATACGGGCATGCAGCGCAGCGTCGCCACAGACGAGCAAGGCCGCTTCGACTTTCCACAGTTGCTGCCGGGAACCTATTCGGTAGAGGCCTCGGCGGATGGCTTTCAGGCGCAACAGCAGGACAACGTGAACTCCGCACTCGGTCAGAAGCAGACGGTGAATTTCACGCTCGCCCTCGCCAAATCGCATCAGGCAATCGAGGTTACCGGCGCCGCTCCGCTGATCGATGCAGGCAATGCGAACACTTCTACGAGCCTGAACGCACCGGCGCTCGAGAACCTGCCGAACCCCGGCGGCGACCTCACCTACCCGCTTCAGTTCGCGCCCGGTGCCCTGATCAATACCGCCGGCAGCGGCAACGATTTCGTCGGCAGCACCAACGGCTACGGCAACGTACAGTTCAACGGCCTTCCCGCCCTTTCCAATGGCTACATCGTTGATGGCCTGGAAACAAACGACCCGCTCACGAATCTGAATAGCGGTCTTTCGACCAACCTCGTTCTAGGGCTCAATTCCATCGCCGAAGTTACGGTGAACACGCTTTCCTATTCGGTTGATCAGGGGCGCTACGGCGCGTCTCAGGTGAACTACGTCACCAAATCCGGCACAAATCAGTTTCATGGCAACGCATACGGAATATGGAACGGCTCGCGTTTAAATGCCGCCGACTATTTCACGAACGCCACGCCCGGCAACCATAAGCCGCGCTCGACCGTGAACCATTTCGGGGGCAGCCTGGGCGGTCCGATCATCCACAACAGGCTCTTTTTCTTCTTCGATAGCGAATGGGTGAGGATTGCGCTGCCGATCGTGACAGCGACAACCGTGCCAACGCCCGCATTCCAAAATTATGTGCTCAATCAGCTTCCGGTAGGAGGAACCGACGCCGTGACGGGCGCGTTCTATCCGGCGTCGCCGGAATCAGTTCCCTTCTACGAAAAAATGTTCTCGCTTTACGGAAATACCAACGGGACTCCGCTCGCCGTGCTTGGCTGCCCATTCAATACCGACGGCAGTAACGCCACAGGCACGCCGCCAAACGGCAACGGCTGCGCCAATCGCCAAAGCATCTCCCATTCGAGCGACGATCGCGAACAAGTGCAGACGGCGCGCATCGACTACAACATCGGAAGCGACGACACGGCGTGGTTTAGGTTTCAATCGGACACGGGATTGCAAGCCGCGTACACCGACCCCATCAACCCGTTGTTCGATTCGACTTCGCCGCAGCCGCTCTATTCGTTCGCCGCGGGCTACACGCACGTCTTCTCGCAAAACGTGGTGAATTATTTCAACCCCGGTTTTTCCTGGTACGAAAGCTTGTTCGCTCCGGCTGATTTCCAAAAAACGCTCGCGGCGTTGCCTATCGTCCTTCAAGGCAGCGGGGCAGACGCCCCATTCACTACACTCGGCGGGCTGGACAACACGTGGGTCCAGGGCCGGCGCGCGACGCGATTCTTCATCAACGATAATCTAGCCTGGACTCACGGCGCGCACGAATTTCGCTTCGGCACGAACACGCGAATTTTCCGGCTCAACGATTACGATTTTGGCGAAGGCGCGGTTCCCACGGTGAACTACGCCACACTGCCGCAATTTATCTATGGCGTCGCCTCCACATCTACGGAGACCTTTTCCGAATATCAAAACGAGCCGTTCAGTTTCCTGAATGTCGATCTTTACGCTGAGGATACCTGGAAGCTAACGAAAAAACTTACGTGGACGTACGGTCTGCGCGACACGCTCAATACCAACCCGCTCGAACCGCACGGGGATGTGGCAAGCCTCGCAGCATCATTCGCATCGATCGCGCACGATGCGAATCAGCCCCTCGACAAAACAATTCAAACCAGGCAATCCAAGCTCTTTCACTCCACGCCGATTGCGATCCTACAACCTCGCACGGCGCTGGCCTGGCAATTCACACCAAACACTCTCGCGCGCGGCGGATTCGGCGTATTCAGTGACATTTTGCCCGGGAGTGTGGCGGATACGCTCGGCATGAATCCTCCTTACGTGCGCACATTCGAAGGAGGGCTGCTCGGCACCGTGGGAGGCACGGAGATTGCACCGGGCGTTCCCGGCAGCGCTATCGATGCACTGGTCGCCGCAAATCAGCAATTCGCAACGGGATTTTCGCAAGGCGAGCTTTCCTGTGCCTCGCTCGAAGCGAACTCGAAAGCCTGTTTGCCGCCAGTCGCGTTCGCCGTTGCGCCGAACGGCGAGCTCCGCGCGCCGTATTTCATGCAATGGAGCTTCGGCATCGAACGCAGGCTCGGCGCGTCGGCAAGTTTCCAGGCGCAATATGTGGGCACGCGAGCCGTGAATCAAGCCTACCAAACGCAAGTCAACGGTTATCAGACCGTATGCCCTGGTTGCTTTTCGCCGTTTCCTTATGAACAGCCGGCCGATCCGCGATTCGGCGCCGTCACCCAGCTTGCGACGGGCGCGAACAGCCGCTACAACGGCCTTCAGCTCAATATCGAAAAGCGCCTTTCGCACGGCTTGCAGGGAAAACTCAACTACACGTTGAGCCGCTGTATGGACGAAGTCTCGAACGGTGGCTTTCTGCAGTTCTCCGCGGGCGCGATTCTCTCGCCATTGCCCGGCGACTTGGCGCGTGACTACGGGCCCTGCGACTATGACATTCGCCACAACCTGACCGCCGAATACGCCTACGACTTGCCGGTCAAAGCGCGCGGGAGGCTCTTAGGCCTCGCGGTCAACGGTTGGCAAATCTCCGGCACGGCTTTCTGGCATAGCGGGATCCCGTTCTCGGTCTTTGGCACGCCGTACTCAGCCGGTGGCAACGGAATCGTGCAGGGCGGCGGACCCCAATTCGCGAGCGTCGTCTTGGGGGTTCCGCTTTACGCTCATCGAGCGATCCCGGGCATCACGCAACCGGGAACGATCCAGTGGCTGAATCCAGACGCATTTGTTTCGCCCGTTGATCCGAGCACGGGAGCGTGCCACGGAGGCGACACAGCGCAAAATTGCCAGTTCGGCACGGTCGGTCGAAACGCGCTGCGCGGCCCGCAGTTTTTCTGGAGCGACATGTATCTGACGAAGTGGTTCCCTTTAGGCGAAAGAGTCAGGTTGCGCGTCGACGGGCAATTCTTCAACCTTTTCAACCATCCCAACTTCGGTCTGCCGAGCATGGTGTTGGCCGGCATTCCTGGAGATCCCGCCACCGAGACGGGCTTCGGCGCCCTCACTTACACCACGTCGCCTCCCACAGGACTACTCGGCGTAGGGCTCGGCGGCGACAGTTCTCCACGAGAAATCGCGTTTCAGGCTCGAATTGAATTTTGAAAAACTGCGGCGGGTCCAAAAATTTTCGGCCGGGAGATCACAGGCAAACAAAAATGTTGCCCGCAACCCAATCTGTGGGGAGGGTGGCGGAGATCGCCAGTAACCCCCCGGACCGTTTGCTCAGCGAGGTTGAAAGGATTCTGGACCGGCCGCCAAATTTCGTCAAACTGATTGTGCTTATCGGCCCGATAAGGTAGATTTATCGCGCCAATGGGCCTCATTCAATAGAGAAGCGATTGCGAATAGGGATTTCGTGGAAATTCACCAGGTTCAGACGTTTCTCGCCGTCATCAACTATGGCGGATTCCACCGCGCTGCCGAAGCGCTGCGCGTCAGCCAGCCCGCGGTCAGTGGACGCATCCGGGCCCTCGAAGAATCGCTCGGCGTGAAGCTTTTCACGCGCGGCATCGGCGCTCCGATGCTTTCCGAAGCCGGCCGCGCGTTCCGGCCGCAAGCCGAAGAGTTGCTCCGTGTCGCGGCCCAGGCGCGCCAGGCCGTTCACGAACTGCAGCCCTCTTCGGGTGGCGCCCTCCGCGTAGCAGCGGCCCTTTCCATTTGCACCTATTTCTTGCCCGAAGTGATGGAGACATATCGCGAAGCCCATCCCTACGTAATGGTCACGCTCCGCTCCGGCAATTCCCAGCGCGTCTTGGGAATGGTGCTCGATGGCGAGACCGATATCGGCCTGGTGCGCTCGGTGAACCACCAGGAAATCGAAACCCAGATGCTCCGCGACGATCCGCTGATCCTGGTCGGCCATCCGGCTCATCCGAATTGCCGCAAAAGGCAGGCAAAGCTCGAGGAAGTTCGATCCTGGCCTCTTATTTTTTACGATCGCGGATCGAGCGACTGGACCTTCAGCCAAGGCCTCTTTCGCCGCGAGGGCTGGCTCCCAAACACCGTCCTCGAAGTCGAGACCATCGAATCAGCCAAGAAAATGGTCGAAAGAAAATTGGGATTCGCTTTCCTGCCGCTGATCGCGCTCACCGACGAATTGCGCCAAGGCAAGTTGCGTGCAATCGAGATCACCGACGCCGAACCGCTGCATCGCAGCCTCGACGTGATTCACCTCAAAAGCCATTCGCTCTCCGCAAACGCCCGCGAATTTATGAAGGTGCTCGAGCGCGCCGCAGCCGTAATGGTGCCCTTGAATAAACGATCCTCCATTAAACCCGCCCACCGCCGCTGAACGCATTTTGGAACGCCGGCTCCGGCGCTAAGTGCAAAGTCGTTCGGTCGGAAAGCCTACAGCTCCCTCGGCAATTGGGAATCGCCGTGCCACACATTTCACGAACGCGCTACAATGAGCGGCTCGCACCTCAGCACGATCGAGGGCAGTGGCGCCGGCGCTGAGGTTTAAACCTAACGCCGCAGGCTTCAGCCGCGGAGTCCGAGGTTTTGCTTTGCAGCAGCCTTTTGGGCGGCCGCTGCTGAATGTGTTTTTTGCCTGTCGTGACGGAATTTAAGAACCGGGATATTGCAAAACACAGGACATCGGGAAAGAACACACGGAAATGGTCACGCTCAAATCGATACGCGAAGCCACGGAGCGCATTCGAGGTTCGGTCTATCTGACGCCCTTCGTCCGCTCCGAAACCGTCTCGCGCATCAGCGGCAATTCAATTTTCTTCAAAATGGAAAATCTCCAGATGACCGGCGCATACAAAGAACGCGGCGCGCTGAACAAAATTCTTCTGCTCTCCGACGATGAAAAGCGCCGCGGCGTAATCGCAGCCTCGGCCGGAAATCACGCGCAGGCCGTCGCGTTCCACGCGACCAAGCGCGGCATCGCTTCGCTCATCTGCATGCCGCTCACCACGCCTCTCGTCAAAGTTTCCGCCACGCGCGGCTTCGGCGCCGAGGTCGTCCTGAAAGGCATGATTTACGATGAAGCTTGCCACGAGGCCCTCCAGCGCGCCGAAGAAGGCCATTTGACCTTCATCCACGCGTTTGATGACGAGGCTGTCATCGCAGGCCAGGGCACCCTCGGAATCGAAATGCTCGAGCAACAGCCCCAGCTCGACGCTCTGATCGTGCCCGTCGGCGGAGGAGGACTAATCGGCGGCGTGGCCTGCGCCGTCAAAGAGATGAGACCGAAGATTCGCGTGATCGGCGTGCAAACTTCGCGCCTTCCTTCCATGAAGGCCGCCCTCGAGCACAAAAAGCCCGTAACGATCCCCGCCAAGAAGACCATCGCCGACGGCATCGCCGTGCGTCGCGCCGGCGAAATCACGTTCCCGCTGGTTCAGAAATATGTCGATGAACTCTTGACCGTCGACGAAGAAGAGATCGCCAAAGCCATTCTTCTGATGCTCGAAAAGGAAAAGACGCTCACCGAAGGGGCCGGAGCCGTCGCCGCGGCAGCCGTCCTGCAGAAGAAGATTCCGCTTTCCGGCAAAAACGTTGGCGTCATCGTCGGCGGCGGGAACATCGACGTCTCACTGCTTTCCCGCATCATCGAACGCGGCCTCGTAAAAGACGGCCGCCTCGTTCGCCTGCGCATTCATTTGCCCGACCATCCAGGCGCGCTGGAGCGCCTCGCAACGGTTATCGCCGACCAGAAGGCCAACATCGTGGAAACAAAATACGACCGCGCCTATTACGGCGTCGTCCTCGGCGACACCGTGATCGAAATCACC
>Ga0335074_10009913_pt1 | contig 13312 bp, 9 predicted proteins | sample Lox_Sample_23_FD_206715 | JGI IMG/M metagenome (GOLD analysis project Ga0335074, IMG submission 206715) | Soil microbial communities from Loxahatchee National Wildlife Refuge, Florida, United States - Lox_Sample_2.3 | ecosystem: Environmental > Terrestrial > Soil > Wetlands | place: USA: Florida...
TTGACGAGAAGATGATCGGCATTGCCGTGAAGACGGGAATGCCGATAAAACTGAGCGCGAAGTACTCGGCGGAACATCAGAGCCTTGGCTACCAGCAGGCAGACATTCGTGCGCTGGAGGTCCCCAGGCGGGGGCAAGTGGAAACCGGGCCGTTTAGCGTGAGCAACGGCGTGCGTTCGTTTACGCGGTATGGGTATGCGGATTTTCTGAAGACCGGCGCGCCATACAAGCTGCTTTTTCGTTTATGGCCGGGGACGCAAAGGCATTTGCTTTCGGCGGATCCGGAGATGGCCGCGGCGTTTGGAAGGACAGCGAGTTTTTGCGGCGCAGCAGGGTTGGATTTGATGGAGCCTTTGACGTTCAAGGGCAGGGAAGGGTCGGGCCATCCCGGCGGACGGTGCGCGTATGCCGATGCGACGCTGAATCCGAAAAATGATTGGGAAAAATTCGAGCTTTATTATCGCGTGTGGGGGCGGAGGCTCTACGATCCCGATTCAAACCCTGAGTCCTGGCGGCGCTGGCTGCGGGCGAATTTCGGCGCGGGCGATCTCGGGGTGGAATCGGCCGCAGCTCAAGCGAGCCGGATTTTGGCACTACTCACGTCGGCGCATCTGCCGTCGGCATCGAATCATTCATTCTGGCCAGAGATGTACACCAACATGCCGATCGTGAATGGCCGTGAACCGTCACCCTATAGCGACACTCCGGACCCGAAGATTTTTGCGACGGTGAGCCCGCTGGACCCGCAAATGTTTTCGACCATTGATGAGCATGCTGCCGATCTGTTGGCAGGAAATCCCAATCCCAGATATACGCCCATTGAAGTGGCGCAGTGGATGGAAGACCTTGCGGAAGGCGCGAATGACGCGATGACGCAAGCGCGGGGGAAGGCAGGGATCAAGGCACGGACACCGGAGTTTCGCAGGATCGAGGCGGATGTGACGATTCAGGTGGGATTGGGCCGGTTCTTTGCGGCGAAACTGCGCAGCGGTGTGCTGCTGGGAATCTTCGATCAGTCGGGCGATACGCAGGCCGGGGCGCTGGCAGTGGATCACTACAAGCTGGCGCGCGAAGCATGGGCAGAGATGGCCAATTGGGCGGCTAAGGTGTACCAGGCTGACGTTTCGTACGGCAGCACTGCGATACGGCGCGGGCACTGGAGCGACCGGCTGGCGGGAATCGACAAGGATGTAGACGCCATGACGGCGCACGTAAGGAGCGCGCAAACGCCCGGCGAGCCGACCCAGAACACGCGGGAGGCGGTGGAGGCGGCGACAAGCAGACCGTTGCGTCCGTTTGTTGAATGCACCCATCTGCCGCCGGTGTTTTTCGTTCCGGGATTATCGCTTGCTCTGCTGCTTCGCACGCCGCAGCCGCCGGCGCAGCGTGCGTTGATCACTGTGATCCTGCACTATCGGCACGTAGACCAGGCGGAGAGATGGAAGACAACGGAGATGGAGCGGGACGCCAACGGATTCTGGACTTCGATTCCGGCAGCGTACACGCAGTCGCCCTACGCCCTCGAATATTTTTTTGAACTGCGCGGCGAGAACGGCGTGGCGTGGATGCACCCGGCCCTGAATGCGACGCTATCGAATCAGCCATATTTTGTGGTGGAGGAGAAAGGGGCGTGAGCGGCGATACGAGGCCGGGAGGGCGCAAATTCGCGGTCTCAAAACCGAGATCCCTCGACTTGGCTCAGGACGAGCCCCGGAGCACCCGTGCTTTGTGGAAGAAGCGCCTACAACTCTTGCGGTTTCCACTGGTTAACGTGTGTACATGAGGGCGCCGAATGCGCTATCCTGACGTTTAACCCATGATTTTTTCCCGCGACTACATTGGGTACCTGACCCGCCGCACGCTCAAGCACCTGATTGACGCCAAAATGATCACCACCGGTGACATGAAGGTGACGGAGGAGCGCGTCAATGCGGCGCTGATGGAGGAGCTTTCGCTGGAGGACCGCATCAATGAAGAGGTGCGGGTGATTCTCGAAGCGTATTCGGAAGAGATGCGCAAGAGCGGCGCGCAATATGCCGAGATGTTCAAGAAGGTGAAGACCGAGCTAGCGAAGAAATACAAGGCGGTGCTATGAGGATCAGCCGCGACAAGCTGAACAAACTGGCGCACACGGTGGCCGACACCTTGGCCGAAATCGACCAGGTGGGATTCCTCGAAGACCGCAACACCATTCGCCAGGAAGCGCGCAAGGCGCTGGAAATCCTGCTCAACGAAGAAGCCAGGATCGACACATCGGCGCGGCTGAAGATTGCCAACCAGCGCAAGATCATTCTGGAAGGCTCGCAGGAATGGGACATTCTGTACCGGAAGTATTACAACGAAGAAGTGCGGAAACTGGGAATCTGAGGAGCCAAACTCGCCGCCTGGAAGTATTCATTCGGGGTAACGCATTGTGAGCGAACCACGGATGCGCTGTACGGCCATCATTGCTGCCTGGCGATCGATATCCTGATGGCAGCTGGCGCACGCCGCCGAACCCACGTAAGTATTCGCTGCACTTTGCGAAGCGTTCCGCGCGGCAGTGGTATCTTCCTGGCGACCTGGCATCGTCGCGGCGAACACCGACCCCTGAAAGGGAAATCCCGCATACACCGATCCCAGGAGCAACTCCCACAGCAAGGAAGGAAATATAAAGGCGATCGACGCCCGCCAGCATGTTTGCGGGCGCCCACGGGGTGATTAGAAGGATCGCAACGCCTGAAGGCTACTTAGGGAAAAATCGGATTTGAATTCTTGTGCTCGGGGTTGTCTATGCCGACGAGCCTGCTTGCGTCCGTCATATACTGGGTGATTGGCTTGAGAAACTTGCAAATGTGCGGGCGCGCATTCATGCGCTCCGGGGGGAATGATGCGCAAGGATTGGGCTTTTGTAACATGTCTGGCAGGGATTCTGGGTATGAATGCAGGATCGCCGGCACAATCGGCCAGCGAGCGGTTGGAACTGGATCGCGGCGCGGAAACCATCGTGCTCGAACCATATGCGCCGAACATTTTGCGTGTCACATTAAGCTTGCAAAAAGACGCAGCGTTGGCACCACCGGGATATGGGATTGTGGCCGCGCCGTCAGCGTCGGGGTGGAGTGCAAGCCGGGAGGACAACGCCGATGTTTACCGCTCGGAGCGGATCGTGGCCACGGTAGATCCGGTATATGGGAGTGCGGATGCGAGCTATCCTCCCAAACCCCCTGACCTCTCGAAGCCTCTCAGCCAGGGACAATACTTTCTCGGATCGACGCCCGGAGCGCATATTACGCTGCGCACGCCGGAAGGGAAAACGCTGCTGGAACTGATTGGCTGGTCGCAGGCGGTGCCCAATCAAAAAGACGGAACGGCGGAGCTGGAGCGCGATCGGCGTCCGAGCGATCCTCCGTTTTATGTAGTAGGCGCAACATTCAAGGCCCCGGACGATGAGCATTACTACGGTCTTGGTGAAAATCAAGAGGGCTTTCTTGACCTGCGCGGCCACACCATTCGCTGCTGGAACGATTACCTGGCGGCGGCAGGACCAAGTACCTGCGTGCCGTTTCTCATCACCAACAAAGGCTACGGGCTGGTGTGGGACAACCCTTCGAAGACGACGATCGAGATGGGCTTTAACGAGCAAACCAAATGGAGCTCGGAAGTCGGCGAACGCGTTTCGTTTTTTGTGATCGCTGGCAAGAACGCTGACGAGATTTATGCCGGCTTCAGGCTGCTTACAGGGCCGACTCCGCTCTTACCGAAGGCGGCCTACGGCTACATCCAGTGCAAGCAGCGCTATACAAGCCAGCAGGAGCTGCTGGATGTGGCCGAAGGGTATCGCAAGCGGCATCTGCCTGCCGATGTGTTGGTGGTGGACTGGTTCTACTACACCAACATGGGGCAATTCGATTTCAACCCGAAAGACTGGCCCGATCCAACAGAAATGAATCGCAAACTGCACGATCTCGGCTTTGAGACCATGATTAGCGTATGGCCGCGGTTTGTGCCGAGCGATCGCTTCTACGACCAGCTTAAGCGCAACGGTTGGCTGATTCATTACGCCGACGGAACGCCGATCAACGGCCTGCCTTACGACCGCGCGGGATCAGATATCGACACGACAAACGACGATGCGGCGAAGTGGTATTGGAAGACTGTCCGCGACAATATTCTAAGCCGTGGTTTCGATTCGCTGTGGGCTGATGAGACGGAGCCGGATCTGCCGCCGAACGGCGCATATTTCTCGGTTGGACCCGGAACCGAATACTTCAATGTTTATCCGCTTTTTCACACGGGCGCGCTCTATGACGGCTACCGCAAGGATGAGCCGGGCAAGCGAGCGCTGATTTTGTCGCGCGACGCGTACCTGGGCTCGCAGCGCAATGGGACGATCGTCTGGTCGTCGGACATTTACCCGACGTGGGACACGTTGCAAAGGCAAATTCCCACCGGTTTGAACTTTACAGCGTCGGGGTTTGCCTACTGGTCAAACGATACCGGCGGCTGGCAATACTTGCCTCGTGTGCATCATCCTGCTCATCGGCCGCTTCTCGATCCGTCGGACGCACGGGCCAATGTGGGCGGCTACGATGATTACCCAGAGCTTTATACACGATGGTTTGAGTACGCTGCGTTTCTACCGGTGTTCCGCACGCATGGCAGCCGTCCGTCGAATGAGGTCTGGTCATACGGCAGCCAGGCCGAACCGATCCTCGAGAAATATCTTCGGCTTCGCTATCAGCTCATGCCCTACATTTATTCGCTGGGTTACGGCACTTGGGTGACGGGCGCTCCTTTCATGCGCGCGCTGCCGCTTGATTTTCCCGGCGATCCCAATGTGACAGATATTCGCGACGAATACATGTTTGGTCCGGCATTCCTGGTGGCTCCGGTGACGGAACAGGGGGCTGAAAGTCGCGTAGTGTATCTGCCCGGCGGTACAGACTGGTACAACTATTGGACAAACGAACGAGTGAAGGGCGGCCAGTCGGTCACGGTGAAGGCGCCGATTGACACTCTTCCGCTCTTTGTGCGCGCCGGATCGATTATTCCGCTGGGAGCTCCCGTGGAGAACACGCATGAGCGCCAGGCGATTGACCGCGTGCGGGTTTACGCGGGAGCTGATGCCACTTTCAGTCTGTTCTCAGACGACGGTACGACCTATGCGTATGAAAAAGGTGCGGGAGCGATCACGCACTTGCACTGGGACAATGCTGCAGGCAAGCTGACGCACACCGGAGCAAGTGCTTGGACGGGATCCGATAACTCAATGGTGGAAGTGATTGGGCGGTGAGGAGTGGGTGGAAACAGGGCCGCACAGCGGAATGATCATGTGGGGTGGGCTGGCGACTGGGTATCTTTCGGGGTCGGGTATGAGCGCACAACTCATTTCCCATTTTTCGTGAACTTTGCGATACTACTAGAGGCCAACCACCCAGCATCCATCCTAAGCAAATTCGTTTGTTTCTGGATGAACGGGCTTAAGCAACCTCCTCAGGTCCAAGCTGAGAGTCTCCTATTTATCTCATTAGGTGCCGAGGCGAGTGGCTGTTGGCTCACGCAAAGTTGTGGCGCTATCGTCTAGGGGTTAGGACGTGAGATTCTCAATCTTAAAACCCGGGTTCGATTCCCGGTAGCGCTACCAATCATTTTTATCCTTTTGATTCGGAAAGCCTTCGGCCATCATTCGACAGGCACGTCTAATCAGGTAGCTGGCGCTCCCGCTCGGTGTCCGCGGCAAGCAGCATCCACGGACCAAGGTGCAAACTCGATTTGCATTCTCAATCCCGGCAACCGACTCCGCTACGCGGGAACCTCCTGTCATGCCAAAGCAGCAAACACCACCGACGAACTGCCCAAAGTAAGCTGCGAATGACCACCGGGTGGAACCCATTGAACGCAACCATTCGTAGCGCAAAATCAGTTCCTTTGCGGTCGCGTAGTCAATTTCCCGCACAGCCGCGTGTGTGAAGTCTTGAGCTAATGCCCGTTTCGCATCTTCCTCGGGTTCTGGTGGAGCATTCTCGCGGATGATTCGCTGATGCGCCTTCATGCGGCCTCCTCCTCCTGCCGTTCAATCATTTTCACCGCCCATGTGATTTCTCGTGCATCACGCAATACCTCGCGCCATGACGCTGATGCCTTGTCAAGGTCTTTCCTCTGCCGGTCGGTAAGAGTTGCAGAGTTGACCGTCCTCTCCATGACGCGGATGTACCTTTCGGCAATCTCTACGATGGCAGCGAGACGCTTATTTCGCTTCGTCTCAGCCGAGGGCTTCGCTTTTGCATGAGCCGCTGTATCGGTCTGTTCTTTTGCCGCCTTTGCCCGCGAAGGCGAAGCTGTACCGTCATTATTTCCTGCTCTACCCTCTTGCGATCGAATCGGCGCATCTTAAGAAATATGACCTGATTGTCAGCAGTTGTTGCGGATATGCAAAGGGCGTGAAGCGGGGAGAAAACGGAGTTCATGTGCTTATCGATGGGCTGGGGCGGTTGGAGGGGTAAAGTTGGGATTCTGCGGCGATCAGGAGAAATGCCAAACGCTATGACATCCACATTTTTCAGGAGCGCTTGCTCGATTATCTGTATCAAGTGTCGCCGGCGGTGCGAAACCTGTACCTGCTGCGGCGGAGAGCCGGATGAGCGCGGCCCAGGCAAGCTTCATCGCGGCGCAACGCCGGGAACGGTCGAGGATGCAAAAGGGATTTCGCGCAGTCACGCAGTCGGTCGCCAGCAAGGCGCTGATCCTTGCTTTGCAGGCCGGCACCGGCATCCTGACCGCGCGCGAGTTAAAACCATGGGGCTGAGGCGAACTGGCTGCCATGATCCCGTGGCCGCTTCCGGTGGCGAGCGTTACAACAATAGGCGTGCCCAGCTCGCTTATATACTTCCTGCGTCACCGGCCGGCGGAACGGGATCGGTTGGTGGCAAACGGCTTTCTGATGGCGGCGGTGCTGGGCCTTGGCGCGGCGATCGCGACCGCCGCGATACTACCGTGTTTTCTGCGGCAGTATTCGCCCTCCATCACGCACGCCGCAGAGTGGTTTCTGGTCACCCTGCCCATCTGCTCTGTGACTCTGGCGGGACGGGCGGTGCTGGAGGCGTCGCACCGCTTCACGGCGTCCAACGCAATTCAAATCCTGACGCCATTCGCCACACTCGTCGGCCTTCTGATTTTTCTTTGCCTGCATCCATTCAATCCTTATACGGCGGTTATCGCTTACATCGCCGCGTCGATCCCGGCGTTCTGTTTGATGGCTTACCGCGTGCGCCGTGTGTGTCCGTCTCCGGCGCGAGCTCTGATGTGAAAAGAGAGCGCTGAAAGGCGCAATCAACAGCCACCCAGTCGCTCATCGCGCAGGTGACGGATGCCAATTGACCGCAGTTCCTTTACGAGGAGAGCGAAGTTCCCGCAGGTGCGATCAAAGTAGTTCAGATGTGTGTCCACGCCGATACTGTCGATAAAATCAAGCGCACTGCGTGCCGTCTCCGGAGGGGGAGAAGAAGGGCTTGGAACACGCCCCGGGGCAAGTGAACGAGTCTCAGGATAGCCACATCGCCACTATGAAAAAGAAGACCATCGAGAGGAAGAAAAAAGAAGCAACGCGCACTGTCGTTTTGATCACAGGAACACGTTTATTCATCGGGAAGAGCCCAACCAATTGATGAGGACTGGCGTCTAAACCGGAGAAGAGCGGGGTGTGGTTGTTCGTCGATGTTCAATCGCAATTCACTTCTATCCTTATAGTGCACACCGCAACCATAAATTAAATAGACGCGCGCAGGTCGGGCTTTTGTGTTTCACCTGCGGTGGCGCGGCAGTTTAAGAAGTTCTGGTTCAACACACCGAGCTGACCGGCTTTGGAACCAATCGGGATTGAAGAGTGAACTGCCGCTGTTTCGATCAGCCGAAGGCGGTAATCCAAGTTATCAGGCGAGGTCTAGGATGGAAGATATTGCAGTCGTAATAGCGGATAATCAACCGATTTCTCTTTCCGGAATCCGAAGTGCGGTCGCCGACGAAAATGACATTCGGATCCTCGCGGAATGCCAAAGCTCAGAACATCTTTTGGACACCGTTCGGCAGTTTTGCCCTGATGTGGTGCTGGTGAGCGCAGAGATTCTACGGGAAGAACGACAGGAAATGGAGGCTCTGGAGCAGCTTGTCACCGAAGTGGACGAGACACGCGTGATCGTGGTGACCAGCGAAAGAGATCCGGTGTTCCTGGAAGGGGCTCTGCGCAGCGGGGCCAGCGGAGTTTTCCAACGAGAGTGGCCGGTCAATGAGATTCCGATGGCAATTAGAAAAGTAACCAACGGTGGAGTGTGGCTGGAGCAGGGCGCTGCGGAGCGCGTGCTAGAGCAGGCCCTGAGCAGGCGCGGGACACCCGATAGCGACGAACTCCGCATATCGTCGCTCACACCGCGCGAGCGGGAAGTCGTCGACCTTGTGTGTGAAGGATTGAGAAACAAGGAGATCACTGACCGCCTCCATATCAGCCTGGCTACGATTTCGCATCATCTTACTTCGATTTACAGGAAGCTCGAGGTGAGCGACAGAACTTCACTGGTGGTGTACGCGTTCAAGCGTCGCATGGTTAAGTTCTGAAGACAGATAAAGTCGCGACCGTGATTTGTTTCTTCCGCTGCACCGTGGCGCCGCCGGTTAAGGAAAGGCATTCCTCTGAGGTAGCGCCTCAAAGGCGCCGCAAGCGTTAAAGCGCGCGATAGAGCAGGAGATTGCACCCGGCTGCCACCGTCACAGCGCGGCCTTGAGCTTTCCCCAGCCAGGAGTTGAATGTGCTTTGCCGCGCCGCCGAATGGGGGCCAGCTCTTTGAGTTGTGCTTTCAATACTGCCCTGCTGACCGGCATCTCCTGCAGCAGCATTTCCGTGGCCTGAATCATGGGATGCGCATGGAACCATTGCTGGACCACGTCGTTGTGCAGCTGATTGGTGATCGCGAGCAGAGACATTCCAAGATGGTGGGCCATCCATTCCCGCGCCAGTGCGGGGCCGCGAGTGGTGACGGAGTAGTCGGCCGCCTCGTAAAGCCCGTACGAGCCAACCCAACCTGCCGATTGCATTCGGCGCAGATTGCGCAAGGCCTCAAGAGGGCTGCTGGGGAGCGCGAGGAAAGTCGAGTAAGGCGCGACAACGGGGCCGGCGTTGGCTTCGAACCAAAGCGCGAGTCGCGGGATGCCATATGCGAAATAGTGGTAGTCGCCGCGATCATTCTTGCGTGAAGACGCGGATTCGGACACGCCCCACGGAATGCCGCTGGCGTCCCCGAATTTTTTCTGCACGTGAACGCATGCGTCCTGAGTGGATGCGATCATTGTGCCGGGATAACTGCGCATCCAAAGCGAGGGCATCAGGTATTCGAACATGGTTCCCGACCAGGAAAGAAGAAGGAAGCGCCCATAGGCATGAGTATGATCGCGCCCCAGCTTCTGCCAGCTCTGCTGCGGAATGTCGCCGCGGGCGATGGCCAGGAAAGTGGCGGTTCTTGCTTCAGAAGCCACCAGGTCGTAGCAGGAATCGTGGCGCTGGTGCGCCACCATGTCATAGCCGATGGACAGGATCTGGCGATAGGGATCGACCAGAAATCCGAACTCCATTTGCCGCGCCAGGCGCTCGGCATCCTGTTCGATAGCGTGCAGATCGGCGACGAGGGTACGCAGATTGCGAATCGTCGCGGGAAGCAGACTGAGAAGATTCTCCGAGGCTTCAGCGACGGTTTCATCCGCAGAGAGTGCGCGATGCGCGCTTGCCAAGATGAACTGCAGCCGTTCGGCGAAAGGAAGCGCATCAACGCAACTGAGTTCTGCGGACTTGTTATCGAGCCCGAGATGGCGCACGGCGCGCAGCGAAGCGAACTCCGGCGTAGCCCACGGTACGTAGCCCTTGACCAGATTAAGGAGCGCGTTTACGCGATGCAGGGCCTCGCGAATCCACCACGCATTCTTGGTCTCCACCGCAGGCGAGGCAGCGAAGGCGGCAAGAGCCATTTGCGCTCCGGGCAACCAGGTAATCCAGGCCGCCAAATCTGCTGACGGGCCGGGCATTGCAATTCGTGAGAGGGGCAGCGCAATGGGTTTTTCCGTCGACAAGAGACGGATGTGGGCGCGAAGACCCTCGAAGAGTTCAAGGCTGAGGAGTGGTTTGGCGGCTAAGGCGCGCGTACCTGAATGCAAGGTGAAGAGCGAGGCGACCAGGTTTCCACTGTCGACCGATGAGACAAATGGGTTTCGGTCTAGCGGCAGCAGCGTTTCAGTGTCGTACCAGTTATACAGATGGCCGCGATACTTCTCCATGCGCTCGATAGTAGAGAGAGTGAGGCCGGTGAGAGCGGCGAATTCGGGGGTGGTCAGGAAGCCCAGTTCGCATGCCGCCTGGCGGGCATTGAGCAGCAGACCGACGTTGGTGGGAGAGACTCGGGCCGCTTCGCGCAGTCCATCCTCCATAACATTGTCGGGGATAAGGTAATTGTGGCGCGCAGAACTGAATTCATAGAAATAGCGCCAAATGCGTAGCGCATGGCCCATCAGGAAATCCCGATCGGCGAGTGCGAGGCGGCGAAGTGCGAGGCGCGGCCGGTTGAGCCAGATTGAAATGGGATCGGTCAGAGCCCAGAGGACAAGAATGGGCAAAGCACAAAGGACTGCCCATTTTTGGGCGGAGAAGAGCCAAATAAGCGCGCCCACCGCCAAAGCGACGAGAGGCGTAGCGGCCAGGTAACGATCGACGGGTGCGCGCGTCGCGGACTGAATCTCAGTTTGCGCGGCAGTCTCCCACTCGAGCAATCGTTCGCCGGTGATGAAACGCCGAACCAACGAACGCACAATGGCGTCGAGAGCAAGCAATGTCTCATGGGGCAGAAATGCGAGACGCAGGAAGTCGATGGTGATGGCCTCCCAGAGGCCTGAGACTGCTTCACCGACCTGTCCCCTTTGGCCGGTCGAAAAGGCGCGCCCCAGCGCGAAGGCAAACTGCGCGATAGCGGGTAAAAGCAGCATCAGCAGCGGAACAATGGTCCAATAAACCGGCCCGCCGGGTAGATGAATCCAGCCGGCGGCGAAAAGGAGGAAGAACGCGGGATCGACCAGAGAACGCCGCAGATTATCGAAGATTTTCCAACGGGAGATGCTGGAGATTGGATTGGTGATCCACTTGCCTGTCTCATCGGGAACGCGCGAGAACATCCACTGCGCGATTTGCCAGTCACCGCGCACCCAGCGGTGTTTGCGGCGGGAATAGGCGCTGTAGTGCGACGGGTACTCGTCGACGAGCTCGATGTCGGTGGCCAAGCCGGCCCGGGCATATGCGCCTTCAATCAGATCGTGACTGAGAAGCGAGTTGCGGGGAAATCTTCGATCGTGCACAGCATGAAGCACCGCGACTTCGTAGATGCCTTTGCCGGTAAAGATTCCTTCGCCGAACATGTCCTGGTAGGCATCGGAAATCGCCCGAGTGTAGAGATCAAAGCCGGTGCGGCCGGAGTAAAAGGCGGCCAGACGTGAGCGCGCGGTGGAGCGAACCGCGACACCGATGCGCGGCTGCAGGATGCCAAAGCCCGCCGTCACAATGCGACGCTCTGGATCGATGATCGCCTGATTCAACGGATGAGCGATTGCACCCACCAGCCTGGCCGCTTCGCCACGCGGAAGCTGAGTGTCAGCATCGAGCGTAAGAATGTAGCGAACGGCTTCAAGTTCGCTCACAGGGCCCGACTTGATGGGGAACGCGTCGAATTCATGCATGAGGAGCTTATTCAGGTCGAGGAGCTTGCCACGCTTTCGTTCCCAACCCATCCAAACGCCCTGGCGCATGTTGTATACACGATGGCGATGCAGCAGAAGGAAGGTGCCCTCGCGCGAGGGCTGATATTTTGCATTCAATTCGCTGATCAGCCGAACGGCGAGATCGACGAGCGGATGCGAATCTTTCTCGTGCGGCTTGCTCACCGAATCGGCAAGGTCGGTGAGGAGCGCGAAGTAAAGATGGGGATCACGATTGGCAAGGAAGCGGACCTCGAGGTCGTTGATCAGCTTGCGGACCTGTTTTTCGTTCAGCAGGAGCGTGGGAACGGCGACAAGCGAAGTGCATTCGCGAGGGATCCCCTTGCTGAAATCCATCTTGGGCAGCGGTTCAGGATCGATGAAAGCAGTGATGGCGTTATTGACGAGATCGACCGCATCCTGAGTGGCGGGAAGGAAGAGAAGGGCGACGACAAAGAGAAGCCCGGTAAATCCGCCAATTCGCGGAAGAATGGGGAAGAGGGCGGCGCTGATGAAAAGAAGTGTCGTGAGCTGGATACCGCTGAGGAAAAAGTCTTCGGCATGGTCCCGAACGAATTCGCGGGTGCGCCAGGCGAGGGTGGGATGAAAACCGACCCGCGTGGCGAGTTCTGGAACGCCTTTGTCGAGGAGGTAATATCCGATATGTTCGCGGCGGCGTTGGAGGCGGGTGTCGGCGACCGGCGCTTCCTTTCCTTTTTGGGCAAGTTCGAGAGCGATATGCGCCACCTGCCATTCCGTGCAATCGGAGCGGCGGGCGATGCGAGCGACGCTTCTGCGGTATAGTTCACGGCTGGCGAAGTCCATCTGGGCGAAAACGCCCGCCGGATCCTGGCGGAGGAACTCATCAAAGGCAATGAGCGGTTCAATGAGATAAACCCAGTCGGCATGGGTAATGCTGCGAAGCGACTTGACGTGATTCATCAGATGAGGAACAGAAACAGCGCCCGGAGCATGAAGGAGGGCGGCGGCCTCGTCCAGAATGGTTTCAAGCAAGGTGAACCGGAGGAAGGCTCCCACGTTCCACAATTCATCGACATTGAGGGGTTCGTGGGCCTGCAAGGCTTGGAGGAAGGCCTGGAAAGTTGGCGAAGAAAAACTGCCATCGACGGCCCGAAGATAAGCCCGTGAGACACCGGCGATGCGCGGCTCGTCCTGATTCGGTGAAACGACAAGGCGCGGGAGCTGCGCGATCTTGCGCGGCTTGTCAGAAACCGCTGTGATAGCTGCCCGGAACGTGCGGTAACTCGCTCCAAGTTCGAGCAGGACCGAGCGGCGGTCAATCAGTTGCGGGTCACTGGGCACCTGGGCGAGCGACAGCCCAGCTAGACTCGCTTCCAACTGAGCGAGGGCCCTGCGGGCGGACTGAACGCGTTTCGGAAAATGAGTTGCAGCGGTCGGCCGCGGAATGACTTCCCAACTTGAGGCCGCTTCAGCGGCGCGGCGCAGGCGGTCGAGCGTCTCGCTGTTTAACGTCTCCTGGGGCGCCGGGATGGCGGTTGCGTCGCTCATTCGTGTTTCATCGGTAACTTGC
>Ga0335074_10009914_pt1 | contig 13311 bp, 16 predicted proteins | sample Lox_Sample_23_FD_206715 | JGI IMG/M metagenome (GOLD analysis project Ga0335074, IMG submission 206715) | Soil microbial communities from Loxahatchee National Wildlife Refuge, Florida, United States - Lox_Sample_2.3 | ecosystem: Environmental > Terrestrial > Soil > Wetlands | place: USA...
TATATTTTTTTTATCTTTTTTATCTTTATTTGTTGGTTTTATATTTAATGATCTTTTTTGTGGTATTGGTACGACATATTTATCTATGTTTGTATTTATTATGCCAGATAGTTTTAATTTTTTGGATATAGGTTTAATAAGTCCATTTTATATTAATCTTCCGTTAATTATAAGTTTATTAGGGGTTTTTATAGGTTTAAGTATATATAATTATATATTGTATGGAGAAAATAATGTTATTTTATATTATATATATATAATAAATTATTATTATTCTAAATTTTTTTATAATGGTATTTATATAAATTATATATATAATAAAATATTTTTGAATATATATAAAAATAGTTATATATATAGTACTAAAGTTATAGATAAAGGTTTTTTGGAATCGATAGGTTCTTATGGATTATATTTAGTATTTAAAGATTTAAATAAATTATCTTTAAAATATAATCCTAGGTTGATATCTATAAGTTTATCATATATATATATATTTATATTATTGTTGGTATATTTTTATTATATATCATATATATATATATATATAGATTTATTGGTAATTTTTTTTATTATTTTTAGTATAATAATATAATAATAATGGATAATTTAAATGTATTAATATCTGAATTTTTTATTAATAATAATAAAAAAATTAGTGAATATTTAAATACATTTATGATAAATGTACATAGATTGTATATAAATACATTTATTCAATTTGATATAATTTTGAGATTATTTGAACATAAGATTTATATATGTTCTTTAGATAAAATTTATAAGATACAAAAATTATATTTATATTTGATTAGTAGTATTATATATACAAAAAATATGCAGTTGCAGATATTAATAAATGATTTAAACTTTTATTTAAATTCAGTTATTAAGAAGTTAAATTTATGTAAAAATGTTAAATTTATTAAGAGGTTTATTTTTAATAAATTAGAAAAAGAATTTAACTCTTTATTTTTATTAATAAAAAATAAAAATAAAGAGTTAAATTCTTGTATAAATTTAAATAATATATATATTAATGATTTAATAAAATTTAAACATAAAAATATATATATTAAAAATTATTTTAAAAATTTAATGAAACCTATATTTACAAAAAAAATAAAAAAATATGAAGAATTAAAAAATACTGATTTTTGTTTAGATCATATTTTTAAATCTTCATATGTTAGTAAAGTAGGTGAGACTAAAATGTTTTCTTATTATTATGGAAAACATATTAATATGTGTAAAGCAAATAGTAATTTAAATTTTTTATATGAGTTTTCAAAAAGATTTTCTTTGAAAACAAAAAAAGATTTGCAAAAAAATGATTTTGATTATAGTTTATTTTATGGTAAACTTATAGGTTATGATTGTATTCTTTTAAATGTTTTTTTTGTAGATCTAGATATAGGTAATTTATATGAACGGTATATTCAAGATATATTAAGTTTAAATGTACAATGTGGTAAGAGTAATTTTGAATCTTTCAAAAAATTTATAACTTTTTATAAAACTATGTATGGTTCAATTAAAAAAATCAGTTATAGTAAGATAGAACCAGATTTTATAGATATCCCTGATTTAAATAATAGTAGGTATATTTTGAATGATTATGAGATAAAATTGTTAATGCAGCCAACTATATCTACTGTTTTAGATTTAAATTATTTTAATTTGCAATATAGTATAAGTATTAATACATTAAAACCTTTTTTTAGTGAAAAAAAGAATTTTTTAGGCATAGGTTATAAAAATGTTTTTTGTTTTTCTAATGATTTTACGGTTGATGATTATTATATTAAAAGTATTAAGGGTAAAAATATTGATGCTTTAAATGATTTAGAGTATATATTAAACATAAATATAAATCATTTATTGATAAATGCAATTAATTCCAATATTTGAATTAAAAGTATATCAAGGGATATTAATTTATATAAAGACGAATTTAATCATTATATTAATTCTATTAGAAATTTAAAAAATAAATTAATATATATAAAAAAAAGGATAGATGGTTTAAGTTTGGGAAAAGAACTTCATATATTATATTTAAAATTAGAATATACTTTTTCTTTAATTTCTAAAGAAAAGTTATTATTGAAAAAGTTATCAAAGAAGAATTTATCTGTTAGCATGAGATTATTTGTAAAAATGTTGGAAAATACATGTATGTATAGAATATGTTATTTTAGGTTATTAAAAAAAGAAATTCATTTAAGAACTAAATTAAGGAATTTTTTTTTTAGTAATTTTACTTTATCTTCTACTTTAAAATTAGCAAATTAATTCTTTTAAATATTCATAGTTGTAAGTTATTTAATAAAAATTTTAGAAAATTAAAAAAAAAAAAAAAATGGCTAAATCAAGATCAAAATCAAAAAGTTCTTCGGGTGTAACATCAGGTGTATCATTGGACGTAAAAAGAGAGTACTTTCGTTTTAAACCTCATTGTAATATAGGTACTATAGGTCATGTTGATCATGGTAAAACGACATTAACATCTGCTATCACAAGGTGTTTGCAAGGTATTGGTGAAACAGTGTTTCGTTCTTATAGTGATATAGATAATCATGTTGAGGAGAGAACTAGAGGTATAACAATTAATGCAGCACATATAGAATATGAAACTGAATATAGGCATTATACTCATATTGATTGTCCAGGTCATCAACAGTATATAAAAAATATGTTGACTGGAGCAGTTTTAATGGAAGGTGCTATATTAGTAGTTGCTGTAAATGATGGACCTCAAGTTCAAACAAGAGAACATATTTTATTAGCTAAGGAAGTTGGTATACCTTATATGATAGTATATATAAACAAATTAGATTCTATGTTAGAGGGTGATATGAAAGATTTAGTTGAAATGGAGGTAAGGGAATTATTGGAAAGTTATGGATTTCCTTTTGATTTACCAGTGATAAAAGGTTCTGCTAGAAAGGCTTTAAACGAATATGAGTTTTCAGATTTAGGTATGGGTTCAATTAAATTATTGATGAAAACAGTAGATGAATATATTAAACAGCCTACACGTTTAATGGATTCACCATTTTTGATGTCAGTTGAAGGTATTTTTATGGCTCAAGGGAGAGGTACAGTTATAACTGGAAAGGTAGAATCTGGTATTTTAAGAAACAATGACAAATTAGAAATTGTTGGAGGTAGAGAAATTATAAATACCGTTTGTATGGGTTTAGAAATGTTTAATAAAATTTTGCATCGTGCAGAAGTAGGAGAAAATGTTGGAGTTCTTTTGAAAGGAGTAAAGAGGGAGGATGTTCGAAGAGGTTTTGTATTATGTACTCCTTCATTTATTAGAGCTTATACCGGTTTTATGGGTAAAATTTATGTGTTAACTAAAAAAGAGGGTGGTAGACATAAACATTTTGTAAATAATTATACACCACAATTTTTTTTTAGAACAGCAAATATTACTGGTGTAATAAAATTACCTGACGAAGGTAGTGTTGTTATGCCAGGTGATTCATTAACTGTAAAAGTACAATTAGTGGATAAGGCTCCAATAAATGTTGGTTTACGTTTTGTGATGAGGGAAGGTAATTTAACAATAGGTGCAGGCGTAATAGTAGATGTATTTAGTATATAAAAATATATAAAATATGAAATATTATATAAATTTTATAGAACCTTCAAGTTTATTTTCTTATAATTTAATTTCATTACATCATGATGTAATTTGGTATTTAATTTTGGTTATTTCAGTAGTATATTGAAGTATATATAAGATATTTAAAGATTATGGATGATTCAAATATAATTCGGAATCAGTTTTTTTCGATTTTTTATTATATAAAAATATATGGTATAAAAAATTAATTGTATATATAATAGGTATATATATTTATATATTTAAATATATATTAGAATATATATATAATTTTTTTTTTTTTTTAGTAGTATTTTTTTTTTGTAATTTGGATACAAAAAAAAGTTTATTAAATAGGATTAGTTATTGAATGTTATTTAATATTTTTGGTAAAAGTAGTATAGAAGGCTTGTATGATATAACACCAGTTATAATAGATAATCAATTCGATATTGGTTTTTTAATAAATGAGAGATTTTTATCATATTTGTTATGTGATAAATCTAGTAATGGTTTATTTTATTATAATGGTTTTGATAATTATTTAGATGCGGAGTCATTTAAACATAGTACTATATTGGAATATATATATGGAGGATTTTCTTCATATATTATTATTTGTATAATATTACCATCTTTATATTTGTTATATTCTAGTGAAAGTGACATAAATCCAGTTGTTACAATAAAAATTATTGGTCATCAATGATATTGGTCTTATGAATATACTTATTTTAATTTAAGTTCCGATATAATAAGTTATGATAGTGTTTTTATTGGTGAGTCTGATTTAAGTAAGGGTTTTAAAAGATTATTAGAAGCGGATAAATTTATAGTATTACCTAAAGATCTTTATGTTAGATTATTGGTTACATCTAGTGATGTTTTACATGCATGATCAATTCCAGATCTTGGAGTTAAAACTGATGCTGTACCTGGTAGATTAAACCAAATATTATTGATTGTATCAAGGTTGGGTTTATTTTATGGTCAATGTTCAGAATTGTGCGGAGTTTCTCATGGTTTTATGCCAATAACATTACAGTGTATAAATACGAATGAATTTATAAATTCGTTAGAGAATATAGAATCGAGTGAAAAATCATTAGATTTTGAACCAGAAAAAATAGATTTCGGTCCATTAGATGAACCGAAATCTTCTGATGAACCGAAATCTTCTGATGAACCGAAATCTTCTGATGAACCGAAATCTGATGAACCAACAGTTGATATTGTTAAAAAAGATTTAACAAACTTAACTCCAGAAGAAGAGGAGGAGTATATTAAAAATGCAACTCCAGCAGAGAGAGAGGATTATTATATAAAAAAATTTAGAATGTTAACTATATTAGAAGAATTAAATGTATTAAGAAGAAAATATCCTAAATCATAAATGTATTCACCTTTAGAACAATTTGAGGTTGTAAGTTTAATTAATTTAAGTTTATTTAATTTAGATTTTTCGTTATTTAATTTTATTATTTCTTATATATATATATATATTAGTATATATATATTATATATATATAGCATATATTATAAATTTATACCTATAAATTTTCAATATATATATGAATATATATATATATTTGTTGAGGGTATCGTATTTTCTCAGTTAAATAAAAAAGGTATAATATATTTACCTTTTTTATTTGTATTATTTAATTTTATTTTATTTAATAATATAATAGGTTTGTTACCTTTTGGTATAGCATTAACAAGTCAAATAATAGTTATATTATTTATGTCTTTTTTAATTATGTTGTCAATTTTTATGACAGGCATAATTAAATATGGTATAAATTTTTTTAAAATTTTTATACCAACAAGTCCTTTTTTGTTATTATTGATTTTGATTCCTATAGAAATTTTTTCATATATAATAAGACTTTTTAGTTTAGCAATTAGATTAGCTGCTAATATAATTGCCGGGCATACTTTAGTTTATATAATAAGTAATTTTATAATGATATTAAGTTATATAAAATATTGGTTATATATAATAATGTTAATACCATTATTTGCTATTTTATTTTTAGAATTTGGTATAAGTTTTTTACAAGCTTATGTATTTATAATTTTAGTTTGTATTTATTTATCAGATGCGTTGAGTTTTGAAGAATTAAAACATTAAGATGCGTATTTGAAATTTTAATTTTTTTTTAAGTGTTGTGAAGAATACCGGTATATTTTATAAAACACCTATAAATTTAAATTATTGGTGAAATTTTGGATTTTTATCTTTTTTTTTTTTAATAATGCAAATAGTTACAGGTATTTTTTTGGCTATGTTTTATAATCCATCAATATTATTGGCATTTGATAGTATTATGTATATAAATAATGAAATATATTATGGTTGATGATTACGTTTATTACATGCTAATGGAGCTTCTTTTTTCTTTTTTTGTGTATATATACATATTTTCAGAGGTTTGTATTATGGTTCTTTTTTGTATCCAAGACAATTATTATGAATATCTGGTATGTTATTATATGTAATAATGATGGTTACTGCCTTTTTGGGGTATGTATTGCCATGGGGACAAATGAGTTTTCGGGGTGCTATGGTAATAACTAGTTTATTATCTGCTATTCCTTTAATTGGTCCAGATTTGGTTTTTTTATTATGAGGAGGTTTTACTATAGATGATGTAAGTTTACATCGTTTTTATACATTGCATTTTTTATTACCATTTTTACTTTTAATATTAAGTATTTTTCATGTTTTATTTTTGCATGAAGTTGGATCTTCTAATCCATTAGGTATATTAAATATGTATGAAAATGTTTCTTTTTCGCCATTATATCTTTTAAAAGATTTTTTTAGTGTAGTAATTATTTTATTTATTTTTTTTATAATAATTTTTATTATTCCGGATTATTTTGGGCATACAGTAAATTATCAAAAAGCTAATTTTTTAATAACACCATCACATATAGTGCCTGAATGATATTTATTATTTTTTTATGCAATTTTGCGTTCAATTCCTGGGAAATTAATGGGTTTTTTTGTAATGTTTAGTTCATTACTTGCATTATTTTTGATACCTATTATTTTAAAGGATTCTAAAATACGTAGTAGTGTATTTAAGCCTTTATTTAAAATTTTTTTTTGAATTTTTTTTTTTGATTGTATTTTATTGAGTTGAATAGGTGGTGTACCTGTTATAGAACCTTTTTTGACTATAGGTTATATGTTAACATTATTGTATTTTGTTATTATATTTATTTTTTTTCCGTTTTCAATAATTTTTGAAAAAATTATATATGATGTTTATATATTAGAGAGTAAAAAAAATAATAATATAAATGAACTATAGCATTTCTTTTATAATTTTTTCTATAGGTGTTTATGGTATTATTTTTTCAAATAGACATTGCATATTATTATTAATATCTTTAGAGTTATTAATATTATCTATTGTTTTTATGTTTGTAATAAGCTCATGTATATTTGATGATATTTTAGGTCAAATATATGTTTTGGTTGTATTATCCATCGGGGCTGCTGAAACAGCCATAGGATTATCAATATTATTAAACCTATATAGGTTTAGTGGTACTATAAAAATAGACTTGGTAGAAAAGTTAAAAGGGTAATGTCTTTAACACAGTATATCTATAAGCCTAGAGTGGAGAAAGCCTTAAAAACAAGGTCAAGTGTTTTTCGCGGTGGTCCGCATAGGAGAGGTTTTGTTTATAAAATAGCTATAATGTCGCCAAGAAAACCGAATTCTGCTAAACGAAGATTAGCAAAAATAAAATTATTTTTTAATGACCGTCGTCTTTTTGCTAAGATACCTGGTATTGGAGATCATTTTTTGCAAATACATCATGAGGTTTTAGTGAGAGGGCATGGTCCAAAAGATAGTCCAGGTATAAATTTTCATTTGGTAAGAGGTGTATTAGATTTTTATAAAGCAGAAACTTTTGGTAGAAAAAATAGAAGATCTAAGTTTGGTTTAAAAAAAAAAAATCATGTTTAATATTATAGTTAATCTATTAATAGCTGTTTTAAGTTTTATGATTATTTTCTCTAGTAATGTTATTATTTCAGTTTTATATATGATTATTTTATTTATTTTATCTTCATTTTATTTTTTTTATTTAGGTGCTCCATTTATAGCATTTGTTATGATAATGGTTTATATAGGAGCTATTTCAGTTTTATTTTTATTTATTATAATGATGTTAAATATAAGATTTGCTGAAATATTCAATAATATATATAAATATGGAGGTTATATATTAATATTATTATTAATAATATTAATAATAATTTTTATAAGTTTAAAAAATATCTATAATATTTATATTATAGATATTAGTACTATATATATATATATTATAAAAAATTATTCTAATATAATTTTATTAGGTTATTACATGTATAACATGTATAGTTATTTAGTAGTATTAAGTAGTTTGATTTTATTAATAGCTATGTTGTCAGCTATACAATTAAGTAAAACTATAAAAAAAGAAGATGACATGGTATTCTCTCTAAGAGAGAATACCATGATAGCAGTAATAGAAAATGAGCAGGAGAGAGGTGAATACCTGGACCCCCGCAAAATAGAAAAGAAGAAGATGATGAAAAACATAGAAAAAAATGAATAAAATAATAACAAAAAAATATATAATAATAAGAAATAGCGGAATACAAATATATAAAAAAAAATTAGTATACCGTTTTTTATTAAATAGATACTTGTGATGAAGAACAAGTATGAAAAAAGATTTAATAAAAAAAATAAATAAAAATAAATTAATAATATACGGAATAAATAAAATATATAAAGGTAGAATGGTGTATAAGAAGATATTAAATAGATACTTGTGATGAAGAACAAGTATGAAAAAAGATTTAAAAAAAAAGATAAATAAAAATAAATTAATAATATACGGAATAAATAAAATATATAAAGGTAGAATGGTGTATAAAAAGATATTAAATAGATACTTGTGATGAAGAACAAGTATGAGGAGAGCTATGAAAAAAAAAATAAATAAAATATATAGAGGAATATACGAAATAAATAAAATATATAGAGGAGGGGTAAATAAAGCAATAATAAAGAAATATATATCATTAAAAAAACAAATAGCACTAATATATATAAACAAAATAGTATATAATAAATTAACAATAAAATATATAGTTTTAAAAAAACTATATATAAAATATCATATAAAAAAAAAAATACTACTATCAATAATGTATATAATAAAAAAAATAGCAGCAATAATGAAAGCAACATTCAAAATATTATCAGTATTATTAGTAGGGGCATGTGTAACATTAGTGATATTAATGTTAGATGAAAATATACAAAATGATGAAGAAACATTAGCATCAATATGGGAAGCGTTTTGAGAATTAGTAGTATGAATATGAAGCTACAATGTAATGGAGGAAAGAATAGAAGAGTATAAAAGAAAAAAAAAATGCTGCATATAATACTAATAATAACACTAATAATAACACTAATAATAATAATAATAATAATAGGAACAGTACTATTAACAATAATAGAAGAAACGCTAAAAATAAAAAAATGAGTGTCGAAAATATTAAAAAAAGGAGTAGAAGTAGAAATAGCAGAACAAATTACTAGACTAATAAAAGCAATTAAAAAAAGGACAGACGAGCTAGAGCCAGTAATAGAAGAACTAGATAAAGAAAAAGAAAAAAAAAAAAGAAAAAAAAATATGGAAGAAATAAGAAAACAGATGGAAGAAGCAAGAAAAAATAATGAAAGAAGGAGATAAAAATGAAAAAATGAATATAATACTAATAGGAATAGTAATAGTAGGAATAGGTGTCATTATAACGACTACAGGAACAAAAATAATAGGTATAGGATGTAATAAGGTAAAAATAGATATATATAAACTAATATTAAGTATACTAGAGGATCTAAAAAAAAAACGTGAACTATACAAACAAATGGAGGAAGAAGAGAAGAAAAAAAAAGATAGACCCGATGAAGAAGGGCCAGGTCATAAATGGCCAGGTGCTATTGAAGATGGTGAACATTGAAAAAGTGAAGAAGCATTAAAAAGAGATAGAGAGAGAGAGAGAGAAAAAAAATGGGAATAATAGTAATAATAGTAGTATTATGAATATGAATGTGATTAATCTTTGGGAAAAGATTAAAAAGTTTAGAGGCTAAAGTAAAAGATTTAGAAGACGAAACTTTAGAATCGTTATTAGAAGAAATGGAAAAAAAATGGAAACGATTAATGGCAAGAGAGGAGAAAGATAGAAAAGAAACCAACAGGGAAGAGAAAGAATTAATATATAAAAGATGAGAATACTTTTGAAAAAAATATGAGAAATTAATAAGTGAGGAGGAGGAAAAAAAGAAAAGAGAGATAAAACCATCTGGAGAAATAATAATAGATGAAAATAAAAGAGAGAAAATAAAAGAACCTAAATGAGAATTAGACTCGAAAACAAAAAAGTTCCGTCTAATATGAGAGCCAGAACTACCAGAAGAAGAAGAGAAGAAAAAAAAAGAAAATAAAAAATGAAAATAAAAGAATTAGAAATGTATGAAAAATGTTATAAAAAGCTATTTGGTCGGATGTTGAAAAAAGGGAAAAAAATAAAAAATCAAAATATATATATATATATAAAAGAAGAAATAAAAAAAAAAACAGAAACTAATCCTTTTTGAGTAATATATTTTGCCTTTAAAAATCTATTACCAGTAATAGATACAAAAAAAAAAAGACTAGGTAGTACGAAAAAAGAGATACCAATATTAATAACAAATAAAAAGCAAACGAAAGATGTAGTCTCTTGATTATATAATATAAATAAAATAAGCAAGAGAACAATAGAGTTATTATATATAGTAGAGGAAATAATATTAAGTTATGAGAAGAAAAGTAAAGGATACAAGTGTAAAATGAACAGATATATGCAAGGGATACAAAATATGTATCTGATTTTCTTAATAAAAAAGTAGGAACATGGTAAGAAATAAACATTTATTTAACATAATAGGTGAAAATTATTGACCTATATATTTTGCAATAGGATTATTCCATATATTATCAGGAATAAGTTTCACAATGCATTATATAGAAAATAGTAAAAACTTATTAATATGTGGAATAATCCTATTGATAAGTGTAGGATTATTTTGAATATGAGAACTAATAAAAGAAAGTGTATATAAAGGTTGGCATACAAGAATAGTGAGAAATTCACTAATGAAAGGATTTTTATTATTTTTAGTATCAGAAATAATGTTATTTTTTGGATTTTTTTGGGCTTTTTTTCATTCAGCTTTATCTCCTTCAATAGAATTGGGTGGTGTATGACCTCCATATGGCCTATATACGATTCCAGTATATGAATATCCTTTATTAAATACTTGTTTATTAATAACATCAGGATTTAGTGTAACTTGGGTTCATAGAGGTATAGCTAGTGGATCTTATAAAGAAACAATAGATGGGTTTCTAATAACAATAATATTAGGACTAATATTTGTGTATTTTCAAGTAAAAGAATATTATGATGCAACATATAACTTGCAAGATGGAATATATGCATCATCATTTTATATGTTAACAGGTCTACATGGATGCCATGTAATAGTAGGCGTAATATTTTTAATTATAGCGTTAATATCATTACTGGTAAATCATTATACGACAACTCATTATTTACGCTTAGTATTTGCAATATGATATTGACATTTTGTAGATATAGTGTGAATAGTATTATTTTTGAGTTTATATTGTTGGGGTAGCTGATAATATGTCACAAGTTGATTTATTAAATTATAGCCCAATGTTAATATGATTTTTTATATTATTATTATGACTATATATAATATATTATATAATAATAATACCAATGTTATATAAAAATTTAAAAGTAAAGGAATTATATATGAATAAGTATAAAAAAATATATATATATATAAAAAATATATATAAAAATTTAGATATGAATATAATAAAACCAAATATTAAACAAGAAATAGTAAAAACAATATATAAGAGATTTTTATAAAGAAAAAAAAAGAAAAAAAAACTGAAGAAACTACTGAAGTATATGGGAAAGGTAGATTATATTTTACTTATATATATAAATTATTCAGAGAGAGAGATAATTTAGAAAAATTTTTATTATTATTATTAAAAAAAGGTTTTTCACCATTAATAAAAATATTAAAAAAATGGTGGAATGAGAAGAGGACACATTATAAAAAAAAAAGATTGGATAACAATATAGACTTTATAAATTTTTTTTTTAAAATTTGTGAAAAAGAAGGGATTTTTAAAGAATTAGATAAAGAAGAAGAAGAATGAGAATTAGAATTAGATAAAGAATTAGAATTAGATAAAGAAGAATTAGATAAAGAATTAGAATTAGATAAAGAAGAATTAGATAAAGAATTAGATGAAGATAAAGAAGAATGAGAATTAGAATTAGAAAATAAACCTGTGTTTATAATAGAAGTATTAAAAGAATTAATAAACGAATATGAAACATTAAATGGAAAATTTTTAAAAAAACAAAAAGTTAGAAAATTCGTTGAAAAAAAAAATAAGGATAAGATAAAAAAAAAACTAAAAAAAATTATATCTTATCTAATTAAGTGGAATAAATTAAAACCTAAAAGGAAAAAGAACGTAAGCTGATATTGGATTAAAAGGATTAAAAAAAAGTATTTTCAACCTAATAAAAAACGTAGAAGTTGATTGTATAAATGCAGTTACAGGGTAGGAAAAAAATGAATAGGAAGGAAAAAGGATAACAAATTTTATTTCTTTAGAAAAAGATATTTTTTAAATAAATTAAAATGAATATTATGGTGATCTTTATTAATAGCAGCATGTATCCATTGGTATAAATGGCCATTATATAGAAAAGTAGAAATATTATACGGAAGTATAGATTTTATACTATTATATATTGTTATATCAATAACGTTAAAACTATTGGATATATGTAGTAGTGGATTAATAGGTATAACATTACCATGAATATTAATAATTTTAAGTAGAAAATAATAATTAACAACCCAGCCCAGCAAACAAAGCAAACAAAAAATAAAAAAGCAAAAAGCAAAAATAAGAAAATGGCCCAGCAAAAAATAAATAGATAAAATGAAAAAAATTAGATGAAAAAAAATTAATAATTAACAACCCAGCCCAGCAAAAAAACAAGCAAAAAATAAATAAGAAACCGGCCCAGCAAACAAAGCAAACAAAAAAAAAAACAAGCAAAAAATAAATAAGAAACCGGCCCAGCAAACAAAGCAAACAAAAAATAAATAATATTAATAATTAACAACCCAGCCCAGCAAAAAAACAAGCAAAAAGCAAATAAGAAACCGGCCCAGCAAACAAAAAATAAAAAAGCAAAAAATAAATAGATAAAATGAAAAAATAAGAAACCGGCCCAGCAAACAAAGCAAACAAAGCAAACAAAGCAAACAAAGCAAACAAAGCAAACAAAAAATAAAAAATAAAAAATAAAAAAGCAAAAAGCAAAAATAAGAAAACGGCCCAGCAAACAAAGCAAACAAAAAATAAATAATATTAATAATTAACAACCCAGCCCAGCAAAAAAACAAGCAAAAAATAAATAAGAAACCGGCCCAGCAAAAAATAAATAGATAAAATGAAAAAAATTAGATGAAAAAAAATTAATAATTAACAAC
>Ga0335074_10009915_pt1 | contig 13311 bp, 9 predicted proteins | sample Lox_Sample_23_FD_206715 | JGI IMG/M metagenome (GOLD analysis project Ga0335074, IMG submission 206715) | Soil microbial communities from Loxahatchee National Wildlife Refuge, Florida, United States - Lox_Sample_2.3 | ecosystem: Environmental > Terrestrial > Soil > Wetlands | place: USA: Florida...
CCCAGCGTAGCGCCGGTCCTCATAGAAAGCAGTCATAAATGCGCGGAATCCGGCATTTGCCGCAAATACGTCTGGAGCAATTCCAACATACGCACGAAGACCCGAATTCGTCGCCACCGAACCGGTTTCGCCCTCAACCAGACTCTCTCCGGCGTCACCGCGAAGCGCATCGTTACCCGTCGCCTTCCGCACCACAAACGGCTGAATGTGAGTATGCTCACCGCCATTTCCGTGTCGAGGTTCACCAAACCTGAACTTCAACGTAACCTCTTCCCTCCCGTCTCCGTTCAGGTCGAACCGGAACGCGTAGAGCCCTTCTGGATGCAGCGTATCGGGAGCCGATAAGCCCACATCCGGATTCACGGTCATCGCCATCACCGTCTGGCGCGCGGGGCCGTCAAATAAATAAAAGTCGCAGAGGTTGAGGCTCGGATCTTCCCTCGCCAGTTTGGTATCGAAATGATGTGACATACAGAATCTCCTCGAAAAGCATTGGCAATTATAGTGAGGCCGATTCGCTACTCATAATTTGGCTATGCTCAGCCGCGAAGAATGGCGGCTCCGAAGGGAGCACCCGTCAGTCCGCCATCCACCGTCAACTCGATCGCGTTGATGTACGACGAATCGCCCGATGCAAGAAAAAGCACAGCCTTAGCCAGTTCTTCCGGCTCGCCCCAACGGGCAAGTGGAACCGTGGAAGAGAAGAAGTCGGAAACTTTTGCGGATTCCTCTGCCGTGGCATTGGCGCGTGGCCCGCGCTTCCAGATGGGAGTTTTCGTCGCTCCAGGGGCCACCACGTTCACGCGAATCTTGCGCGGTGCAAGATCTGCGGCGATGGATCGCGCCATCGAGACGAGTCCGCCTTTCGTGGCGGCGTAGGCAGCCGCGCCTGGTTGACCGAGATAACTCTGCACCGATCCGTTGAAGATGATGCTGCCATTGTCATTGATGAGAGGAGCGGCTGAATTGACGGTAAAGAAAGCACCGTTGAGGTTGGTGTGGACTACCTTCTCGAAGATGGCTTCGTCGGTGGTGCCAGTCGGCGTGCTGCCAGAAATGCCTGCATTGGCGAAGACGATGTCAAGTTTGCCAAAGTCTTTGGCGAGTTCAGCGAAGAGCTTCTTGCGGTCCTCCGCAACCGTAACGTCAGCGCGATAGCCGTGCGCTTTCGATCCCAACTCGGCGACCGCTTCATCCAGTGTCTGTTGATCGCGACCGGTAATGGCGACTTCGGCGCCTTCAGAGATGAAAATGCGAGCTGTGGCCAGGCCGATGCCGCTGTTGCCTCCGGTAATGAGAGCCTTTTTGCCTGCGAGCTTCATGACTCCTCCTCGATGGCCGACTGATCACTATACTAGCCCCTGGCATCGGGACAATCCAGGCGACGTATGCAAGCGTCCCCTCCGGCCTACTAAACTCACGGGTGGTCGACCGGCTGATTCCCAAGATCGCCAACCCGCGCACGCACAGCCGGGAACAGGTCGCCAACATCGCAGCGTCGATCAGAGAGTTCGGCTGGGCCAACCCGATTCCGTAATACCCAGAGCATCTGTATCGGACCGAATTTCTTGGACGAGGCGGAACAAGCAGGGCCCGAATTTGGCACTCCGTCATGACCATGTGTACACCATCGTTCACACGGCCGGCCAAGGTGGCGACTGAGTGTCGGCCATGGATTTAATTCTCCGAAGGCCGCTCAATATGATCGATGACGGGAGTCCGTATGGGGCCTTTCGTGGATTCGAGCTTCAGGCCAAGCTGGTCGTGGAAGGCCTCTAGAAACGTCGGCCCTTGTTGCGGCTCAGGCTGAGCGCCCGCATCGGCTGGTCTTGGGATAGGCGATGGCTCCGGTACCCACTCGATGGTGAGATCATAACGTCCGCTGAGGTCGGTTTGATCTACCACGGGGCGATCGAAGGAACGTGACAAGGCATGCACAATATCGGCCATGGTGGCATTTCTCATCCCAAACCGCATGCCGGTGGGTGTCGTTTCCAGTTCGGCAGCATTGCAGCGATCCGGAAAAGTATCCGGGTTGCCTGGCACATCGCAAGGCGGACCCTTCTGGTGAGGAACGAGTTTCGGCCCCAAAGTGCCCGGCTTGACCGGCTTAAGGGCGAACAGAGCAACCTGCCGGGTCTCAAAATGCAGCGCTAACTGGAAGCGATCGGCGAGCAGAGACTGCATCATCAGACGCATTTGGTCTTTGGTCGGATTGCCTTCCGCCCGCGCTTCAATATCGAAGAGCTCGCTAAAAAACCATTTGGGCAGACCGGCAGCCATGGCACGGACTTGCTCCCGCGAGAGTGCAAGTTTGTAGGCGAAACTGATGCAAGTCGGCACTGAAGTCCGGGCGAGGAAGCGGCCTCCAGGGAGATAGGCATCGCCATCATCCAAAGGGAAGTTAGTGCTCCGGCCCGCGTCCGGTTGGCTCGGCTTGATGGATGCGACGTCAAAAGCCCTGGCCACGCCCGCTGCCGTTTGCCAATCGGAGGCGGCGGCTGCATTGTGATGGACCGAAGTCGAGTTGGCCTGGGCCCACAGCATCGTGCAGATCATGCAGGCAAAGGCCGGCGCGGCAACCGTGGGTGAGGCGCGGGGCGCATTTCCGCCCGGGCGGCCTCCGGAACGGTTTTGAGAGATCACGACCCAGAACGTATCGCTAACCCGGACCGAAAGCAAGCGCGTCGCAGGGTCAAAACCAGCTGTGCAAGCCACGGCAGAGTACAATGCAGGCATAGCTGCTTGCAGCCGTTCTTGGAGACAATTATGTCCACACCTGCCGAGCCCGCTTCCCTCGGCAAAGGCTACGAGTGCCTGCAAGGCGGCGGCGAAATGGGCGCCTACATGCGCTCGTTCGATTGGGCGAACAGCCTGCTGGGTCCGGTGGAGAACTGGCCGCAGAGCCTGCGCACTTCGGTCAGCATCTGCCTGAATTCGCGATTCGCGATCCTGATATGGTGGGGACCCGAGCTGGTGATGCTGTACAACGACGCTTATCGCCAGATCATCGGCGCCAAGCATCCGGCGGCGCTGGGGCACCCGGGGCGCGAGTGCTACCCCGAAATCTGGCACATCATCCACCCGATGCTGGAAGGGGTGATGGAGCGGGGCGAGGCCACCTGGTCGAACGACCTGCTGCTGATGCTGGAACGCAGTGGATATCCCGAGGAATGTTACTTCACGTTCTCGTATAGTCCCATTCGCGATGAATCGGGCGGCATCGGGGGAGTTTTTACGCCGGTTGCGGACACCACGGAACGGGTGATCAACGAACGCCGCATGGCGACTTTACGCGATTTAGCGGCGCGGGCGAGCAGCGCGCGGGACATGGATCGGGCGTCGAAGGCCATCGCAGCGACGCTGCTCGAAAATCCGCACAGCATTCCATTCGCGAGCCTGTATTTGTTCGATGAATCGCGAGCGTCGGCGGGCCTGGCCGCAACCGCGGGTATCCAGCCGGGTTCGCCGGCCGCGCCGCCGTTGCTGCAATTGAGCGAACTACCCGCGCCGCTGTTCGATGCGGTGCTCAGCACCAAGGTCACGGTGATTGACGATCTGGCGGGCCTGCTGGGGCCGCTGCCTTCGGGCGCCTGGGCGAAGGCCGCGAGATCGGGTGTGGTGCTGCCGATCATCATGCCCGGGCAAACCCAGCCGCTGGGATTCGTGCTGGCGGGCGCCAATCCTCACAAGCGGGTAGACCACAGCTATCGCACGTTTTTCGAGCTGGTGGGCGGGCACATCTCGGGCGCCATTGCCGCGGCGCGGGAATACGAGCAGGAGCGGCGGCGGGCCGAGTCGCTGGCGGAAATTGATCGCGCCAAGACGGTGTTCTTCAGCAATGTGAGCCATGAGTTCCGGACGCCGCTCACGTTGATGCTGGGGCCGATCGAGGCGCTGCTCGAACGGTCCGCCGGATTCTCCGCGCGGGATCGCGAGGAGCTGCAACTGGTTCATCGCAACGGCATGCGGCTGCTGAAGCTGGTGAACACGCTGCTGGAGTTTTCGCGGATCGAGACGGGGCGCGTCCAGGCGCTGTATCAACCCACCGATCTGGGCGCCTTCACCGCCGACATCGCGAGCGCCTTCCGGTCGGCACTGGAGCGCGCCGGGCTGGAGTTCGTGATCGATTGCCCGCCGGCGGCCGGGGCCGCATACGTCGACCGCGATATGTGGGAAAAGATCGTGCTGAATCTGCTCTCGAACGCGTTTAAATTCACGTTCTCGGGCAGCATCGCGGTGCGCCTGCGCGAAGCGGGCGATCGATGGGAGCTGGCCGTCGAAGACACAGGCACCGGCATCCCGGAGCACGAATTGAAGCGGATCTTCGACCGCTTCCACCGGGTGGAAGGAGCGCGAGGCCGTTCGCACGAAGGCAGCGGGATTGGCCTGGCGTTCGTACAGGAGCTGGTGAAGCTCAATTCGGGCTCCATTCGCGTGGAGAGCGAGGCCGGCAAGGGCAGCACGTTCCGGGTCTCGATTCCCGCGGGATGCGCGCACATTCCGGCGGACCGAATTGGCGCCGAGCGGAGTGGAACGTCGGCGGTGGCATCTGGGGTAACGGCGGCGGGCACGGCGGCAACGGCTTACGTAGAGGAGGCGTTGCGCTGGCTGCCGGAGCGCACAGCGCCGCACGCGCCGGAACCGTTCGCGTCGGATACAGTGGAGGCGCCGCACGTGGAGGCAATGGCCGGACGGATTTTGCTGGCCGACGACAACGCGGACATGCGCCTCTACATCCGGCGGCTGTTGGGTTCGAACTACCGGGTGGAGGCGGTATCGAACGGCATGGAAGCGGTGGATGCGTTGCGGCGCGATCGCCCGGACCTGATCCTCACCGACGTGATGATGCCGGGGCTGGACGGCTTTGGGTTGCTGCGGGAAGTGCGGAGCGATCCTTCCATCAGCACCATTCCGGTGATTCTCCTTTCGGCGCGGGCCGGCGAAGACGCGCGCGTGGAGGGTCTGGACGCGGGAGCGGATGATTACATCGTCAAGCCGTTCACGGCGCGTGAGCTGCTGGCCCGTGTGAGCGCGCATCTGGCGATGAGCCGCCTGCGCCGGGAAGCGGCCGAACGCGAGCGCTCGCTGCGCGCGGAAGCGGAGACGGCGCACCAGCGCGTCAGCAATATCCTTGAAAGCATCAGCGACGGCTTTATCGCGCTGGACGACGAGTGGCGATTCACTTACATCAATGCGGCAGCTGAGCGCTCGACGCGCTTGAGCCGCGGCGAATTGCTGGGAAGGGTCCTGTGGGACGTCTATCCCGGAGCGCGAGGCACGGAATTAGAAAAGCAGTATCTGCGCGCCATGAGCGAGCGCATCCCCACGCACGTGGAGCAGTACCAGGGAACGTGGGGACAGTGGCTGGAAATCCGCGTTTATCCGGCCAGAGACGGCGGGCTTTCGGTTTTTTTCCAGGACATCAGCGAACGCAAACAGATTGAGGACGAAACTCGCAGAAACAACCAGGCGCTGCGGGCCGCCAACGAAGATCTGGAACAGTTCGCGTACTCTCTGAGCCACGATCTGAGAGAGCCGCTGCGGACCGTTTACTCGTTTTGCCAGTTGCTGCAGCAGAAATACACGAGCGAAGTGGATTCGGATGCGCAGAAGATGATCGGCTTCTGCCTGGATTCGGCGCGGCGCATGGATGTGTTGATCAACGATCTTCTGACCTATATGCATGTCACCTCCGCGGGGGAGACGGTTGAGCCGCTTCCGATGGAATCCGCGATCGAAGCGTCGCTGCTCAACCTGCAAACGGCGATTCAGGAAAGCGCCGCCAAGATAACGCACGACGCGATGCCGGTCATCCGAATGGCCCGTGTGCACGCGCAGCAAATATTTCAAAATCTGATCGGCAATGCGTTGAAGTATCGCAGCAGCGCGCCGCCCGCGGTGCACGTCGGAGCGCGCAGAGATGGTACCGAATGGATCTTCTCCGTTCAGGACAACGGGATCGGCATTGAGCCGCAATATCAATCCCAGGTGTTCGCGTTATTCAAGCGGCTGGACGCTGGCCAATCCGGCACGGGCATCGGCCTGGCGCTTTGCAAGAAACTGGTGGAGCGCTACGGCGGGCGGATCTGGGTGGAGTCGGAGCCGGGCCGAGGCTCGACTTTCCTGTTCACCATCCCGGTCGGCCACGAATTTGAGACCTGACTCTCCGGGCCGCCGCGATCCCAGATAGATGGCGACCACCAAGGTACGGTCATCATGCGGGGCGGCCGCTCCGCGGAAGCGGTCGAGGGTTTCCAGAATGTGGTCGCGCATTTCGGCGGCCGATTCTGCGGCGTGAGCCCGAACGGCGTCTGACAGGCGACCTTCGCCGAACTGTTCGCCCGCATGGTTGCTCGCCTTGATGATTCCATCTGAATAGAGAATCAGGCAATCGCCGTCATCCAAGCGGACCGAGCCCTGATCGTAGTCGCTGCCGGCGATCAGCCCCAATGCGGGTCCGCCGCACGTGAGCCGCAGGATCGGCCCTCGCCGCGAGCGCTTCATTAAGAAGGGAGGACAATGCCCGGCGTTGATGTAGCGGAGGTGTTTCGATTCCGGATTGAAGTACGACCAGAACATGCTGGCGAAACGCTCCGTGGCGGCGCGCTCGCACAGTAGCCGATTCATCTGCCGCGTGGCTTCGAGATGATCGAGGGGTGAGTTGGTCCATTCGCTGGATCGGACGGCGCCATGCAGCACGCCCATGAGCAAGGCGGCGGGAACGCCCTTGCCCGAAACGTCGCCCAGCACGAAAGCGACGCGCTCGCCGCGCAGGGAGAACGTGTCGTAAAAATCTCCACTGACGCCGGCGGCGGGCACATAACCTCCGGCGACTTGGAAATCATCCAGATCGCAGGCGGTGGGGGGCAGCAGCTCGCGTTGAACGCTGCGCGCGATTTCGATCTCCTGTTCAAGTTCCCGGCGCCTCAGGTAAACAGGGAAACGGCGGCCGAGAACAGCCAGCGAGAGCAGCAGAACAAGCGCCGCGGTGAGATCGACGAGAACCTGCCTCGTCATCGGCCAGAACGGCGGCCAAAACGGCGGCCAAAGCGAAGCATCGCTGCCCCAGAGTGCTGCGACGTTCGCGATCTGAACATAGGTGCAGATGGAGCTCGCGATCAGCGCGAGCGAGAATACGATTCCCGCTCCTATCCACAGACGGAGCCGGCGAACCACGGAAGGCGTGTGAGGTTGCGTAAACATTTGGTCAAGGGCCTCTGCGAAATATGACGAGCTGGGAAGCTCGAACGCCGCCCGGAGGCGAGTAAAGCTTTGTTAAGTGATCACTCATTGACTTGGCCGGTGATTGATCCATATTTTGGATAAGTGGCCGCACGTTCGGAAAAGATTCGCGAGGATTCTAAGAAGCCTGCCGATCCATCGCGCCACTTGCATCTCTTCGCGATTGCGGCGTTATGCCTGCTCACGCTGGCCGCTTATTTCAATTCTTTTGGCTCCGGATTCGTCTTCGACAACCAGCGGCTGCTGCTGATGGATCCGCGCATTGGGGACTTCAGCCCCGAAAATATTGGCCTTATCCTGCGCCACACCTACTGGTGGCCATCTTATGAGAGCGGACTGTACCGGCCGGTGGCCACGCTTTCCTATCTCTTCAATTACGCGGTGCTCGGGGACGGCGAGAACCCGGCAGGTTATCACTGGATCAATTTGCTTTTGCATCTGGGCAATGTGCTGTTGGTCTACGCGCTCGCGCGGCGATTGCTGCGCGGAATCTGGCCCGCGGGGTTCGCCGCCGCGATCTGGGCCGTGCACCCGGTTCTCACCGAATCGGTGACCAATATCGCCGGGCGTCCGGATCTGATGGCCGGAATGACGGTGCTGAGCGGGCTGCTGTTTTATTTGAAGAGCACGGAGGCGAGCGGCGCGCGCCGCTGGTCGTGGCTCTCCGCGCTGATGCTGGTGACCTTGCTCGGAGTGTTTTCGAAGGAGAACGCGGTCGTAATTGCGGGCGTAATCATTTTGTACGAACTGGTGTGGTGGAGGGAGCGTAGGAATGCGCGCGGATTGCTGTGGGGCTGCGCCGCTGTCGCGCCTCCGATACTGCTCCTGTTGTACGCCCGCTCGCGGGTCTTAGCCGGAATCAATGCCCCTACGTTTTTCTTCGTCGACAATCCGCTGCTCGGAGCAGGCTTTTGGACGGCGCGCCTGACGGCGCTCAAGGTGATCGCGCGAGACCTGGGGTTGATGGCCTGGCCGGCTCAACTATCGGGCGATTATTCCTACAACGCTGTTCCGCTCGCCCACGGCACGATTGGGGATTGGACGGCCTGGATCAGCCTGGCCGCGGTCATTGCGGCGCTGATCTATTTTCGGCGCCGGCGCGCCATCGTATTTGCCGCCGGATTCGCCGCGCTCACGCTGCTGCCCACCGCGAATCTCTTTTTCCTGATCGGCGCTATCATGGGCGAGCGTTTCCTGTATTTACCGGCCATCGCATTCGCAGTGTGCCTGGTGGCCGCACTTTATTCCGTGGTCCCACGGCCCAACGTGGTGTTGTGCGTCATCGCCGCGCTGCTCGCCATTCGCACCTGGGTGCGGAACCCGGACTGGCATGACGATTTGAGTTTCGCGCGCGCCACCGCCCAGGCAACGCCCGCCAATTACAAAGGACATGCGCTGCTGGCCGCGGCGCTGTATCAATCGCGCGGGGACATCGACGAGATCATCGCCGAATCGGAGAAGAGTCGCGCGATTCTCGAACCGCTTCCCGATTTAAAGAAAGACGCGACGCCCTATCAGCAGGCCGGGCAGTTCTATTTGACCAAGGGCGACACTTCGGCGCCGCGCCTCGCCCAGCAGGAGTTCGAAAAAGCTCTGGCAGTCCTCAAGCAATGCGAGTCGATCGTCGAGGCGGACACAGCGATTGAAAACGAACAGGCGCGCGCTCGCGGCGAAGCGCCGGTCCAGCCGGTTCGATATGCCGACCTTTATCGGCTGCTTTCGATGGCCGAACTGCGGCTGGGCGACACGGCGCAAGCGCTCGATCGCGCCCGCTACGCGCTGAGTCTCACGCCATTTTCCGCCGCCATGTATCTGCAGCTCGCCGATGCGCTGCTGCACTCCGGGCGCGCCCAGGAGAGCGCGGAAGCCTTGATGGAAGGCGAACTGATCACCAAGGATCCGCTGCTGACCGACAATTTGATACGGCTCTACCAAGGCGGTCTGGACCCGCAACATTGCGCGGCGGTGAAGCGCAACGGCCAGGTGACGCTGAATCCCAATTGCCCCGTGGTGCATCACCAAATGTGCGAAGCATCGGTCCGCGTGGAGCGTCTATACAACGACTCGGGGCGCGCCGAGCAGGCCGCGGACGCCAAAGATTACGCCGCGAACGCTCTTGCGTGCGGCAGCTCGGAATGAATCTAAACTGGGATGGGAGAGACAAAATAATGCAGAAACGCAAACTCGGCAAAAGCGGGCTAGAGGTCTCGGCACTGGGCCTGGGATGCATGGGAATGAGCTTTTCCTACGGGCCGCCCAAGGACAAGCGCGAGATGACGGCCTTGCTTCACGCGGCTGTGGAGCAGGGCATCACATTTTTCGATACGGCCGAGGTTTACGGTCCGTTCCTGAACGAAGAACTGGTGGGCGAGGCGCTCGCGCCCTTCCGCAAGCAGGTGGTGATCGCGACGAAGTTCGGGTTCGACCTCAGCCCCGGTCACGATCCGCGCGCTATGAAAGGCCCGCCCGGCTTGAATAGCCGGCCCGAATACATCAAGCAGGCGGCGGAGGGCTCGCTGCAGCGGCTGAAGACGGATGTGATCGACCTGCTCTACCAGCATCGCGTGGATCCCAACGTGCCCATCGAAGATGTGGCGGGCGCGGTGAAAGATCTGATCCAGCAAGGCAAGGTGAAGCACTTCGGACTTTCCGAGGCCGGCGTCCAGACTATCCGGCGCGCGCATGCGGTCCTGCCGGTCACGGCGCTGCAGAGCGAATATTCGCTGTGGCACAGGACTCCGGAGAAGGAAGTGATCCCGGCCATCGAGGAACTGGGAATCGGCATGGTCCCCTACAGCCCGCTCGGCAAGGGTTTCTTAACCGGCAAGATCAGCGAGAGCGCGACCTTCGACAGCAGCGATTTTCGCAGTTCCCTGCCCCGCTTTTCTCCCGACGCTCTCAAAGCGAACCAGGCGCTGATTCATCTGATCGAAAACATCGCACAGCGCAAGAAGGCGAGCACCGCACAGATCGCGCTGGCCTGGGTGCTGGCGCAAAAGCCGTGGATGGTGCCGATCCCGGGCACTACCAAGCTGGATCGCCTGGAGGAGAACAACGGTGCGGTGTCGGTAGAGCTTACGACCGATGATCTCCAGGACATCGACCGCGCCGCGGCGAAGATCACCGTGCAGGGCGCTCGATATCCCGAGCGGCTCGAGCAGATGACCGGGCGCTAGCGGTCAGGAGCATGGAAATCAAACGAAGCGGTTCTCAACCGTCCGGCAAAGGACCGGCGGATTATTTCACAGGCGTGGTTCGCATCGATCCATTGTTCACTCCGCCCGCTCCGGCGCGCGCGCGCGGCGCCAGCGTGACGTTCGAGCCCGGCGCCCGCACGGCATGGCACACTCATCCCCTCGGCCAGACGCTGATCATCACAGCGGGATTCGGCTGGGCGCGGCGCTGGGGCGGCCCGATCGAGGAACTTCGTCCCGGCGACGTGGTCTGGATTCCGCCCGGCGAAAAGCATTGGCACGGCGCGACGCCCACCACGGCCATGACTCACATCGCGATTCAAGAGCAATCGGACGGCAAAGTGGTAGATTGGCTGGAGCACGTGAGCGAGGAGCAGTACACCAGCTGACGGGCAATGACGGAATATAAGGAGCGAACATGTGCGATCAGGATCATTTTGAGCAGGACCAGCAGGAGTTCGAGCGTCTCGGGTTAGTGACGCGGAAGCAGTTTGGCGTGATGTTGGGGGCAGGCATTGCGATGCTGCTGCCGAAAGTGGCGAATGCCGTCGAGGTGGTGGAGTCGGACGTGAACGTCAAGACGCCCGACGGCACATGCGACGCTTACTTCGTGCATCCAGCCAGCGGATCGGCGGCCGGCGTCCTGATGTGGCCGGACATCTTCGGGCTGCGGCCCGCCTTCCGCCAGATGGGCAAGCGGTTGGCCGAATCCGGATATTCGGTGCTGGTGGTCAATCCGTTCTACCGCACGCAAAAAGCGCCTACCGCGGAACAAGGGGCGGCCACTCCGATCCCGAAGTTGATCCCCCTGGCCCAGACCCTGAACGAAACCACGCACATGACCGATGCCAAGGCGTTCATCGGCTGGCTGGACAAGCAGCCCGCGGTGGCCAAGAATCGCAAGATGGGCACGCAGGGGTATTGCATGGGCGGGCCGATGGCGTTCCGCACCGCGGCGGCCATGCCGGATCGCGTCGGCGCTGTCGCGACGTTCCATGGCGGCGGCCTGGTGACCGACAAGCCCGACAGCCCGCACCTGCAGGCCTCGCAGAGTCATGCGCAGTTCCTCATCTGCATAGCGGCCAACGACGACATGCGCGCCCCCAACGACAAAGTGGTTCTCAAAGAGACATTCGCCAAGGCCGACCTGCCGGCCGAGATCGAAGTGTACACGGGCGCGGCTCACGGCTGGTGCCCTCCCGACACGACGGTCTACAACGAGCCGCAGGCGGAGAAAGCCTGGAGCCGGCTGCTGGTTCTGTACGGCAAAGCTCTGGCGTAATCGCCGCTCCGCAGACCAACCATGATTCCAGCTCCGCGTTTTTCCTGCGTGCGGGCGTTCGCGGCAGCCGCTTGCTTGTGCGCGTACGCGCATGCGCAGGGGATTGACTACGCGAAGATCGAGATCCTGACCGAAAAGATCGGTCCGAACCTGTATATTTTGTCGGGTTCGGCCGGAGCCGATCCGGGACATCAGGACGCGGCGGGGGGCAGAATCGGCGTGCTGGCGGGTCCCGACGGCATTTTCATGGTGGACTCGCAGTACGCGCAGATCACCGACAAGGTGGTGGCGGCCATCCGAAAGATCAGCCCGGAGCCGATTCGCTATCTCACCAACACGCACGTGCATATCGATCACACCGGCGGCAACGCAAATTTCGTGAAGATGGGCGCCGTGCTGATCGCGCGCGAAGAACTGCGCGAGGAGCTGTTACGCGCCCCCGTTCGCGCCGGCAACGCGAACGATCCGGCACGGCTGCCGGTGATCACCTATGGAATGGGCGATCCTGTGAAGTTGCGGATGGACGGCGAGACCGTCGACCTGATTCCGGTGCGCGCCGCTCACACCGGCGGCGACACCATGATCCGGTTTGAAAATGCCGACGTGATCATGATCGGCGATTTTTATCGCAATTACGGCTATCCGTTCATTGACACCAATAACGGCGGCACGCTCAAAGGCGTGCTGGCGGCACTGGACGAAACCATGAAACTGGCCGGCGACAACACGCGCCTGGTTCCCGGCCACGGCACCATCATTCATCGCTCGGACATAGTGCCGTATCGCGACATGATCCTCGACATCCAGGCCAAGGTCCAGCGCATGATCGCCGAAGGTAAGAGCGAACAAGAAGTGCTGGCCGCGAAACTCACGGCTCCTTATGACGCCAAGGTTCCCGGAGGTCAGCTCGCGGCCGGGGCAGCCGGATCGAGCGCCGATCGTTTTGTCCGCATGGTTTATTCGCAGCTCAAGAGCGCGAATTAGCTCGCGCGCGCGGCAACCGGCTTCTTCGCCCGCGATGCCTTCCAGGCCGCGGTTCGGGAAATGATGTAATTCCTGTAGTCGGCGCTGGTCTTGAGCGCGGGCATGGCGTGATGCGCTCCGCCCTGCGCGTCGGGAACCGGCAGTTGTGACACCAGCTCCGCATGCACCTGCTCGAGATGCGATGGCACGCTGGTATCGGGGCCTTGGCCGCTCGAAACCGGCACCGCTACGCCGGCCAACGGATCGTCGGTGCGGGCGACGGTGAGCGTGAGCACGTCGCCGATGTCCACGGCCGCGGCGTCGCGCGCGGTGAGCGTGGGAACGTTCCAGCGCGTCTCGATGGTCTTGAGAACGGACGTGTGATCGAGCGGCGTGGCTCCCGCCGCCACGCGGAACACCGTGCCCTGCACGATCAGCGGCGACACCAGCACGGCCGGAACGCGCGGCCCGAAGCGCGTAAAATCGAAGCCGTACTCGCCTGCGTCGTTGTCGGGCGGCGTCGCGTTAGTGGGCGGCGCAACGTGATCGTAACAGCCGCCGTGCTCGTCGTAGGTGATGATCAGCAATGTGGCCGCCCAGTTCGGCCCGTTGCGCAGCGCGTAATAA
>Ga0335074_10009916_pt1 | contig 13311 bp, 5 predicted proteins | sample Lox_Sample_23_FD_206715 | JGI IMG/M metagenome (GOLD analysis project Ga0335074, IMG submission 206715) | Soil microbial communities from Loxahatchee National Wildlife Refuge, Florida, United States - Lox_Sample_2.3 | ecosystem: Environmental > Terrestrial > Soil > Wetlands | place: USA: Florida...
ACCTCTAGCTCCTTGCCTTCCAATTCTTCCTCTTCGTCCTCGCTGTCAACTCCATTAAGAAGAGTGATGCTGGCTACCTCCACTTCCAATGTCTGCTGCAGGCCGCTTTTAAGACGATTCTCAATGTTCTTATCTTTAAGGGTCCCTGCAGTCGCCAAAACTACCTAGGTTCCCTTAGGGCGGCCGGGCTGAATAAAGAATTCTAGGGCTCCTAGGCGAGGTGGTCCACGTGCAAGTCGCCCATTCTCATTGACGTGCGCTGTCCCAATTGCTAGGTGCCGCTTGTACTATAAGCATCAATCCCTAAACCTATACGGAGGGTCTTAGTAGAGAGGGTTCTAGTTGAAACAGTACTAGCACACATCCATTGGCATTCTTAACATTCCTCGGCTTCCTGCTGCATAAGCTCCCACATTTACAGACGGAAAATTCTCTCCTTTTCCATTCTGTAGTGCTTTTAGGTCTTCCAGGCGATTTACAGGTGGCTGCTAACCTGTAAATTGAGAATATCGTCTGTAAGGACCTCCAGCTAGCAGATAGGATTGCCTTTGCACTTGCTGCAATAGATTGACACTTAATTTCTTAAAGGCTTTAGTAAGCTGGTCTACCACTACAGTCTCCAATTTAGCTGATTTAACTATAGGCTCTGCAAGTCGCTGCTCTTTCGTCACAAAGACAGTAGGCTGTAGCTGCTGCACCACTTGATTTACTGCTTCCGTCTGCTGCTAGGATGGACTTCGTGTAGCATTTATTTGCTAGATAGCCTTGTCGGACGCAGTCTGCTTTACAACTTGCTCAAGCAGCTTCTTGTAGTCAACTGTCTTAGGGTCCTTAGTGTCAATTTCCAGCTTCCAAATGAGTTTGCTAGCAGTAGGGAGTGGCAGTCCATAGATAAACCAGACCCTAGCAGTATACTCAGTTAGAACCTTCTTTTCCATGCAATGCTAGGCAATCCGGTCGAATTTGCGGCAATAGTTGAGGATGTCGTCCTTCTCCGTACAAGCAATGTTCTTATACTTCTCAAGGAATAGAACGGAATAGAGAAGCTGGTGAGTATCGTCATTTCTGTACTCGGCAAGGAGAACCTTCTTTAGTGCAGTATAGTCTCAATTCTTCTACTCCTTTAAGGACTTAATTGTCTCTGCAATAGGTTGGATGTAGTAGCATGGGAGTCTTATAAGTCTGTCCTCGTCTGTCACACGATAATCTAAGCAAAAGTCTTTATAGCACTTAAGAAACTCAGTCACATTAGCTCCCTTAAACATCGAGCTCCCTGGGGTGCCAGGCAGAGGCATTGGCATATAAAACATCGTCGACATTGTTGCTTGCTGTAGGGGAAAAGTCTGAGAGTTTTCCGGACTAGAAGAAGGGGTTGCAGCAGTAGATAACGTTACTAGCAATACGCTCACACTTGGATGTGGGAATGTAGTGTATAGTAGGTTTGCACTGTAGTCCATCAAGTGCGTCTGGTCGTCTGCAATGTCTGTAGAGTCCTTTACGGACGCTTATAGTCCTTTATGGGTCCGTACGGGTTCTTTCTGGTCCGTAAAACCTGTAATGTCGTCTGTAAAGCTGTCCTAGTCCGGCCTGCCTGTGTCCTTATAATAGTCTCTGTTCCACTCCCCTATTGCTTCATCATCCAGCTATCTCTTAATATAACCTGCTCCTAAAGCGCCTACTCGTACTATTACAAGCAAAATTAATAGCGTCGTCCTTAATGTCTTAAAAATAAGGGCATATCTAAGACCTCCTATTTCTTGGAAGTCATCCTTAAGCCCTCCAACTAGTCCAATGCCTTCCAGACAGTCCCGTAGCGTCCTAATACTACCAGCGTCCAATTTGCTCCTTTTCTAGGACGAGTTTGGTCTGTAGCTACTACATACTCCTTTAGTAGGGTGTAATCTCAGCTCTAATCTTGGCTCTTCACTGTTGTTATTAGTAGCAACCTGCCGTAATCTCTGTCCCCCCACTTCCTTCTCTGCTTTGCCCCTTAATTTTTCGAATAAGTAGGCACCGCCTACCTCTCTAGTCTTTCAGTCTTTAATGCAGTCTATTCCCCTACTAGCAAACCTCTTGCTTTAAGCTGTAGTTTCCCTTCCTATAGTGCTCTAAGCAACCATTTCGAATGCCTCTCTTTAGTCACCAATGTAGAAGGCTAAGGTGGGTGTGCCGTTGCAGTACACAATTGTTAGGGCGATAGGTGGGTCAGCGTGCTCTTAATAAGGTGCTTAGTAGAGGGAATAGGACCTAAAACCACATAATAGGTAGTTAACACAAGAAACAACTGCACTGTGTCTGTAAAGCCTGATAAACAACTTGCAAATGCCATGCGGGTGTCCGTAAAGCTTAGTCTATGTCTGTAAAACTGTCTGTAAAACTGCCTAATCCTACTGTAAACAGCTTTATACGTCTGTCGCGCGTCCCTTGCTAATCCCTATCTAGTAATAACCCTTCCCGGATAATGCCTCTACAATGTCCTCCAAACCAGCTATATACACTAAGGTGCCCTAGTATAAGAACAACAATTGCCCAGATTAGCTGACCTAACCCAACTCAACCTCGCTTAAACCATGTGATTTTGTAGGGGACTATGGAACCCTACCACACTATAGCGCTAATCTCTTTAATGTTAATAGTTGGAAGTGTCTAGTGTGCTTAAGAGCGGGGAGCTTTAGCTTGAAGAGGAACTATAATAGTCCCCTTTAGCTCCTAATCTATCTTTTAGAGACTGTCTTGTAAATCCTAATTGTAGGTACACTTAGGTCTTCTACTTCTAGCTATTTAGGGATCTCTGTCTTAGTCTTACTAGGAGAGGACCTTTACGCACAGCTGTACGCGTGCTCTACTGCTACGTCGAGCATCCTCTTGCTTTAAGGCCCAGTCTCAAACTTCTACATCTTGCTGGTGTATCATATTTACTCCTTTAAGTATAAGGGCGTGTCTCTACGTCTAAATCTCTTTTTAGAATAAGGGGGGTGATAGTCTGCTCTTATTGTTAGGCCAAACAAGCGTCCTTCTATATGGGTCCAGCTAGACGTTAAAGTAGTCTATCCATTTTAATTTAAGGATAATATTATAATTCTTAAGGTCTAAAATGCAGAACGGGATATTAGTTTGTTAGTGTCTATCAATTAAGAGGTGTAAGGTAAGAATGTGGGTTACTATATGCCCCTACTTGCCGTCAAACCCTTTTATAGCAATAGGCTCCTTAAATGGAGTTGCTTTAATGTTTAAGAACTTAGCTGTGTTAATAGTACATGTAGTATTAATAAAAGCAAATCCATTTGCTCTAGTGTTAGTAAGGGCATATAAATTAATTCCATATTTATTGCACGATATTGTATATAGGATAGTAAAGTGCCTTCCACCTATCAACTAACTTAAATTAATTATGTGCAAATTAGTGCTACACCCTAAAACAGAGTCTTCTCTTAGGGTTCTTCTTTTTCTAACTCTAACTCAGCAACGTCTTCGTCTGCTTCTATCTCTTTGAAGTTGGTCTTTTAAGGTTCCAGATAGGACGCAGCAAAGTGCCCTAGTTTGTAGTAGTTGTAGCATGTAACTGCAGCTTTAAGAAGGGTAAGAGCAAGTGTCTTTTAGCGTGGTTCTAGATTGCGAGGGGCTTTGGATGCGATTTGGGTGTGTAGCGCTAAATTAAGGGGGAACAAACCTACTCTTATAAATGCTAAAACAGCTAAGGCTAATAGCTTGTCTTAGAAGCGTTTCTGCTGTTCCTTTTGTACTATGATCCTCCTTAATTCTATGTTTAAAGACAAGTAGCTAGCTAACAGCTCTACAAATATATTTAAGGTACAAAGTTAGGCTGCAAGCTTCTCTTAGAGCTAGGCTGTAAGCCTATCAAATAAGTCTAATTGTAAGCTTTTAGTAGGGATTTGCGCTTTACTTGCAAGGTGTAAGAACTATATTTGAAATTCTATAAAGGTCTAGCTAGTCCTTATAGTAAGGCGATTGTAGTTATATTTGGCATTATACAACTTATTTGGGTTGACATAGATAGATTCTAAGTGCTTAAACATCTTCTAAATACAAGTGAAACGCACTAGAGACTCGTTATCGTATTAGGGCTGTAAGTGCTTATTAGTATTGCTAGTAGTGCGATTAAAGAAGTAAAGCATTTTAGCCTCCTCGTCTTCGTAGTAGTTAGCGTTCACTTGGAATTTGCCTTGCATTTAAAGCTTCTAGCTCTTAAAGGTGGAATTAGCTCTATTAGATAGAGGGACTAGGTCAGGCAGTTTCTTTGAATATCTTTAGGATCTAGTAGTTGAAGTGTCATCCCGCTTAATAGAACGGACTAGGTAGGTATTTGGCTAGGCCGCTTGTGCTGCAGCTAGTGTAGCAAGTTGCTTTAAGACCTGTCTTAAAGTCTCCTAATCATCCTTCTAAGCTTAAGTCAGCATATGTATCTGCTCTCTTAATTGAGCAACGTTTGTTCTATCTAAAACATCGTTGTCGTCTAAATCAAGTAGGGGGTCTATTTGCGCATTAGCCTGCATTTAGCTTGCACTAGACGTATAGGTTGGCAGAGCGTTTCTAGCTCCTTTTAGTAGCATTATTTAATAGATTCAAATAGGGTTGTATCCTTAACTACTTGTATGAGACTGCGCTCGCAGTTGAAATCGAAGGATCTTCTTAACTCTCTATAAAGCTCTACGGCCGAGCAGTTAAGGACGCTAAACACCAAATGAATAGCGCAGAAAGAGGGTGGGATATTATAAAGGCCTTCCCAGGTAGAGTGAAGGGGAGCTTAGTATAATGTGACAGCACGTATGGAATGCTATCCAACGAAGGATGAAGGGAGCTCTATAAATTGCACTTGTTAAAAATACTAAGCTAAAAAGAGAAGAAAAGGACAGAAGAGGAGAAGAGAACTATTTATATATACAAGCTGTATTCTGTGATAGTGCAACTGTAAATAACGCTCAACGCAGTTGGCAGTTTTAAGGCAGTTAGCGGTTTTAAGGGCAGTTTGATATAGTAGTTGTTGTATATATAAGACGAACCGTCACAGTTGACCCTACATAGCAGGGGAGGTTAGGCCATGTAGGGATCTAAAATGTAAGTCCAACATTAAATCGTTTAAGTGTTTAAGCCTAAAACCGATTTCGGTTTTCACTATACTGTACAAGATCCATATTTTGAGTCTGGCTGTATCGGCTAGATTAAGAAGGTATCTATTAGTTCAATACGTTTGTTCTATAGTAATATGACTTTATAGCAAAAGCTATTTCTTGCCTTTCCACGCCACCTAGTATGATAGAAGAAACGCCTTATGTTATTACTAGCGCTATAGAAGGGCAAGAAACGGCTTCTGCTATGAAGCTATAGTACTATACAAACAGGCATGGTGTCAGCTAAAACTGATGTGGTCTGTGCTTAAATTTTTTAGGGCGAAACGCGCATGGTGGCGCTAAAATTGGCTGGCATGGTCCGTGCTCAGGATTTTTTTAAATGCACAGGCGAGTATATAAGTCGGCTGACCCATCCACTTACCTCCAACAACCGACCGGAAAAACTTCGGCTGTCCCACGCCAGTTCCGGTATGGGTCAGGTGAACTAATTTGCTGACTAATTGGGTTAGCTTAGATATATACTCGCAAATAGTTATATTGTTAAACTTAGAACGCTTTCCAACAAAGTTCTAACCTTAAGATAATACATTGTTAATACATTGTTAATACATTATTAATACATTCTTAATATATTAGCTACCTTTAGGAAAATAGGTTCCAAATGCCTTTTAACTTTTAAGAAGACGTATTACTAATTTTTTTTAGATACTTTTACGGCTCTTAATGTTGAATCTTAAGCTAATACACCTAGCTATCACAATAAACCCGATTTTAAGTTTGAGGACTGTTAATATTATAAAGAGCGTTTGGTGTTAGAAGATAACGAGGCAGACGAGGCAGACGAGGCATGTAAATTTAAGAATGTATTACAAATATATTGCTAATATATTACTAGGAGCCTATGCCTGATATTACTACTATTTCTAGTTGTAGTAGCTCGGTCAATATAGAGTAGGATCGCTGGCGGGGAGCAAGCGGACTCAATGAATTGGTAGCCTATATAACAAGAATTTAAAGCTAAAGAGAGAAGGAGAGAAGAAGAGAGTGAGCGTTGCGCTCGAAGTCTAATATATACGTCCATACAGATCAATGTCGGCCTGAAAGTGCTAAGTGCCAAACTGCCCATGCTAACAGTCCGTCAAACTGCCTATCGACTTATAGCTTAAGGTCGTAATAGTCTGTAAGGTTTATCTGTTAGCTAACCACCCGTCCGTAGACCCGTAACGGTCTGTAAACAGCTGTGTTGGGGCTGTAATACTAGTAATAAAAGCGAGCGGGCTATTAAAGTTGGAAAAGTCATTTACTCACCTAACTTGCTAGAATATCTAAAAACATTAAAGGAGGGAATTGCGTATCTTATTAATACTAAGAAAATGTCCTTAAAAGACGTTAATTTGTTGTGTGAGAATGCAAGTAATATATTACAAATAGTTTTATAATGTATTAACAATATATTAGCCTTAGTATTATAGGAAGCGTATACAGCTACTAAAAGACTGCTACTTAAATATTCTAAATAGTATAGCATGTAAACGCTTTACGTTTGTTTGTATTAGAGTACGAGCTTGCTAATATCTCCATTCTAATTTGCTTAATATGTATCATTCTAGTATGGGTAATAACAATTAGGATACAATTATTAAACTACACTAAAACAATTCTTAAGATTTAAAGTAAAAGCAGGCGAATAAGTAATAATATATTTTAATATATTCTTAATATATTTATATATAATTTACTACTTTACACAGTGTAACAGTTAGCAAGCTGCTGTTTTTAGGGGGGTTTGGCTGCTGTTTTTAAGGGTCTACTAACTAGTTCTCAGCTAACCGCGTACCGTTTGCTTTATGCACTACGCACTACTCAACCTAAGCACTACGCACCTATTAGCCGCTTATGCGACAGTTGCTCTTTGTTATTTTGTGCTATTCTTTTCGACCTTAAACCCCCCTGTTTTCTAAGGGTTACTAAGAAGCTAGAAGATGTATTTATAGAGTGCCCTCGTCCTCCGCTTACTCCATCCCAACTCCTTTACACCTATCATCCACTTACTTATCTCCTAACCCTCTTCTTTCCACCTTAAATCCTCTTCTTTTAGTAGAGCTCTCGCTCTATTGCAATCATCTTCCACCCTCTTTAACCTGATTGGCAGCTGTCTTGACGTCTTAATCTACTATCTCTTAGCCTCCTTAAAGCTCTATATAATATGCACTAGCCTTAACACGATAAAGATTACCTACCTATTAACAATAAGTCTGATAGTACAAGCGACTTTAACACGAACAGCCTTTTTGATAGCAGCAACAATAAGACGGACACAGCAAGCGATACCAATTTAGACAGCCCTTTAGAGGAGGTTAATAATAATACTAACAACAACAACAATCTCTTTGATAACGAAGTACAACACCCACTTAAATACTACTTTGCTGCATCTGCCAATCTCAATGTAGGACGACTCTAGTAGAAGCGTTATAGCCTTAAGATGCAAGGCCGTTTTAACTAGGTTAAGGACTATTATGATTAGTATAAGCTAAACGTAGATTAACTCTGCTAAGAAAGTTTTACTAATATTACTTTGCTTTTAGGTATTACACCTTTATTAGATGGGATTTAGTCTAGTGCTTTTAGGAAGTCTTAGCCAACTTTCTCTACGGCTTCTTATACTAGGTCTACAACTAACAATAAGGGAAATAGGGACGGAGGCTGCTTGGAATTAAGCATATAAGCTTGCTACAAACATTTTAGAAGTAGTACCTTTATAACGGTTCGTCTTATATATGCAACAACTACTATATCAAACTGCCCTTAAAACCGCTAACTGCCCTTAAAACTGCTAACTGCATTAAGCGTTATTTATAGTTGTACTATCACAGAATACAGCTTGTATATATAGATAGTTCTCTTCTCCTCTTCTATCCTTTTCTTCTCTCTTTAGCTTAGTATTTTTAATAAGTGCAATCTATAGAGCTCCCTTCATCCTTTGTTGAATAGCATTCTATACGTACTATCACATTATACTAAGCTCTCCTTCACTCTGCCTGAGAAGGCCTTTATAATATCCCACCCTCTTTTTGCGCTATTCATTTAGTGTTTAGCATCCTTAACTGCTTGGCTGTAAAGCTTTATAGAGAGTTAAGAAGATCCTTCAATTTCAACTGCAAGTGCAGTCTCATACAGGTAGTTAAGGATACAACCCTATTTGAATCTATTAAATAATGCTACTAAAAGGAGCTAGAAACGCTCCGCCAACTTATACGTCTAGCACAAGCCAAATGCAGGCTAATGTGCAAATAGACCCCCTACTTGATTCAAACGACAACGATGTCTTAGACAAAGCAGACGTCGCTCAATTAAGAGAGCAGATACGTATGCTAACTTAGGCTTAAAAGGATAATTAGGAGACTCTAAGACAGGTTTTAGAGCAACTTGCTATACTAGCTGTAGTACAAGCAGCCCAGCCAAACACCTACCTAGTCCGCTCTATTAAGCGGGATGATACTTCTACTATTAGATCCTAAAGATATTCGAAGAAACTGCCTGACCTAGTCCCTCTATCTAATAGAGCTAATCCCACTTTTAAGAGCTAGAAGCTTTAAATGCAAGGCAAATTCTAAGTGAACGCGGACTACTACAAAGACGAAGAGGCTAAAATGCTTTACTTCTTTAATTGTACTACTAGCAATACTAATAAGCACTTACAGCCCTAATACGATAATAAGTCTCTAGTGCGTTTTACTTGTATTTAAGAAATGTTTAAGCACTTAGAATCCATCTACGTCAACTCAAATAAGCTGTGCAATACCAAATACGACTACAATCGCCTTACTATAAGGACTAGCTAGACATTTATAGAATTTTAAACATAGTTCTTACACCTTGCAGGCAAAGCGCAAATCCCTACTAAAAGCTTACAATTAAATTTATTTGATAGGCTTACAGCCTAGCTCTAAGAGAAGCTCGCAGTCCAACTTTAAACCCTAAATATATTTGTAAAGCTGTTAGCTAGCTGCTTGTCTTTAAACATAGAATTAAGGAGGATCACAGTATAAAAGGAACAGCAGAGACGCTTCTAAGACAAGCTATTAGCCTTAGCTGTTTTAGCATTTATAGGAGTAGGTTCGTCCCTCTTTAATTTAGTGCTACGCACCTAAATTGTATTTGAAGCCCCTTGCAATCTAAAACCATACTAGAAGACACTTGCTCTTACCCTTCTTAAAGCTGCAGTCACATGCTACAACTACTACAAACTAGGGCACTTTGCTGCATCCTATTTGGAACCTTAAAAGACCAACTTTAAGGAGATAGAAGCAGACGAAGACGTTGCTAAGTTAGAGTTAGAAAAAGAAGAACTTTAAGAGAAGACTCCGTCTTAAAGTGTAACACTAATTTGCATATAATTAATTTAAGTTAGTTAATAGGTAGAAGGCACTTTACTATCTTATATATAATATCGCGTAATAAATATAGAATTAATTTATATGCTCTTACTAACACTAAAGCAAATAGATTTGCTTTTATTAATACTACATGTACTATTAATACAGCTAAGTTCTTAAACATTAAAGCAATTCCACTTAAAGAGCTTATTGCTATAAAAAGGTTTAACAGCAAGTAGGAGCATATAATAACCTACATTCTTACCTTATACCTTTCTATTAATAGACACTAACAAACTAATATCCCTTTCTGCATTTTAAACCTTAAGAATTATAATATCATCTTTAAATTAAAATGGATGGACTACTTTAACGTCTAATTGGACCCTTATAGAAGGACGCTTGTTTAGCCTAACAATAAGAGCAGACAATCTCCCCCCTTATTCTAAAAGGAAGTTAAAATTTAAAGACAAGCCTTAATGCTTAAAGGCGTAAATAAAGCGTACTAGCAAGATATAGAAGCATGCGACTAAGCCTTATTGTAAGAGGATGCTTAACGTAGCAGTAGAGCACGCAGGCTGCTAGTAATTAAGATCCTTACCCAACAAGACAAAGTCCTTAAAATAGCTGAAATTAGAAGACTTAAGTGTACTTACAATTAGGATTTGCAAGATAGTCTCTAAAAGATGGATTAAGAGCTAAAAGGGACTATTGTAGTTCCTCTTCAAGCTAAAGCTCCTCGCTTTCTAGCACACTAAACACTCCTAGCTATTAACATTAAAAAGATTAGTGCTGTAAGGTTCTACTATAATATGTATAAGAAGGACATTAAGGTCTTTACAACTAGTTTGTACGAAATTAATTGTCTAATCGAAGAAGCTCTCTAAGACGAAGATAAAGAGATAAGGGAAGAGATTGAGAGACAACTCCTAGCTATATGTAAGGGTCATATTAATATGTTCTTTAAAGTGGCCTTAAATCAGCTACTCCCACATTAACTGTACAACTATAAAATCCAGCTTGAAGCAGACAACAACTTAGGCTTTCACCTACTATTCAAGCAATCTTTAAAGGAACTGCTAGCTATAAAGTAGTATATAATAGAAAACTTAAAGAAAGGGTTTATTAATTATAGCTAAGCTCTATTTGCATCCCCTATCTTATTTGTAAAAAAGGCTAATAGTAGCTTATACTTCTACATCAACTTTTAGAAGTTAAATGCAATTACTTGTAAGAATTAATACCCTCTCCTATTAATTAATAAGACTTTAACCTGCTTAAACAAAACAAAGATTTTTATAAAGCTAGATATTTGCTAAGCGTTCTATTATATACAAATAAACTTAGCGTTAAAGGACCTTACAACCTTTTAGACCTAATATGGGATATATAAATATAAGGTCTTACCCTTTAAACTTACAAATAGCTTAGCGACATATTAATACTATATAAACGATGTGCTATTCAACTACCTTAACGACTTCTACACCGCCTACTTCGACGATATTATAATATACTCTAACAACAAGTTAGAGCATGAAACTTATATGAAAAAGGTCTTAGATTGCCTTTACAATACAAGTTTACAAGCAGATATTAAGAAGTGCAAGTTTAAGGTAAAGCGTACTAAATACCTTAAATTTATTGTTAGTACTAGTAGCATTAAAGTGGACTTAGAGAAGGTTAAAGTCATTTAGGACTAAGCACCTCTATTTATAGTAAAAGGAATCTAGTCCTTCTTAAGCTTCTACAATTTTTACTAGCAATTTATTAGAGACTACAAAGTAATTGCTAAGCCCCTAACTCGCCTTACTAAGAGCAACACTCCTTTTATGTTTAATTAGAGCTACTAAGACGCATTTGAAGAGCTTAAGTGGCAACTAATAAACTTTCTAATTCTTTAACACTACAACTCCAACTTTAAATCTAAGATTAAGACTAATATATTAAATAGTGTTATAGCAGGCGTACTCTCCTAGCTCCACCCTAATAGGGACTAGCACCTTATAGCCTACTTCTCTAAAACTATAGCCCCAGCTAAGTGCAACTATAAGATTTACAACAAGGAGATGTTAGCTATTATCCGCTTATTATCTTAATAGAGAGTAAAGCTTTAAGGAACAAGCTTTAAAGTTTAAATATATACAGACTATAAAGCTTTAAAGTACTTTATAACAACAAAGCAGCTTACTAGCTAATAAGCCTAATAGGCTGAGATACTCTCCTAATTCTTTTTTACAATTATATACCGCTTAAGGAAATAGAACGCTTAAGCTAATACTCTTACTTAATAAGAGTAAGATGTAGAACTTTAAGACAAGCTTAAGGCTTAATATTAAACGCATACCTTATTGCAGCTAGATCAATTAGATCTTGCTATATTAAATAAGTTATCTAATACTAAGTTGTTAGCTATTAAGGAGCTAAACGAGTTTGTTAGTCTAATTGATCGAATTATTACTACAAATTGTATAGCAGCTTTACTTAAAGCCCTTTAAGTTTAAGCGCGTGCAAGTAATACAAACTTATAGCTAGAAGATGGCTTGTTGCTCTATTAAGGCAGGTTAATTGTCCCTAATACAAACAACTTGTATACAAACTTAATTAGGGAAGCTTATAAGTAATTGTTTATAGCTTACTTAAATTAAGCTAAAACTATACGACTACTAGCTAACTACTACTATTAGAAAGGATTAGTTGCTAGTATAAAACAATATATTTACAACTATTATGCGTATAAAAGAGCTAATGCTCTATAAGACTGTACGCTAAGTTTGCTATATCTATTGCTAATCCTAAACCGTCTTTAACAACATATTACTATAAATTTCCAGTTTCTACTTAAAGACTCTTATAGCTATAACGCAGCTTTTATAGTTATAAACAGACTAAGCAAGCAATCCATCTTTATCTTATACTTTAAGACTACTACTACTAAGGAGATAGCCTGCTTGTACATCTAATATATCTACTGCATTTAAAGTGCTCCTAAATTAATTGTTTTTAATTGTAGACTACAATTTGTATTTGATTTTTAGGAGGAGTTCTATTAGATATTAAGAATTAAGCTGAAACTGTCTACAGCCTTTTATCTACAAACAGATAGACAGACAGAAATTATAAACTAATATCTAGCTTAACGTCTTAGGCCCTTTATAAACTACTACTAAGACAATTAGTTAGAGCTGCTGCTAATAATAGACTACGCGCAGCTTACAAACTAGTATGAGAGTATAAGGATGTTCCTATTTGAGCTGTTATACGGATTCAAACTACAAACGTCCTTTAATTAGAAGACTTTAAAGGAGCCTGCTACTATCTGCAAGCGCCTAAATAAAGGGGAAGTATAAGCGCTTGCTAAAGGCATACACTACGCATAAGAGACAGCGAAGACAATTATGAAGCAGGCTTAAGAGAAGAAAGAATAAGATGTGAATTGCTACTGTTAAGAGGTAGACTTTCAAGTGGGAGATAAGGTGTGGGTATTAACAAAGAATTAGAAGACCTTGCAGCCTAGTTGAAAGCTAGACCACTAAATGGTTAGCCCATATAAGATTTTACAGCAGGTAGGCAACTCTTTTAAAGTAGATCTGCCTAGTACTATGAAGGTTCATCGTGTCCTTTTACCGGACCGACTACGAAAAGCAGCTAACAACCTATTACTTGGACAATACAACAAACCCCCTCTACCAATATAGGTCACAGACGATTAAGAATGGGAAGTAGAGGACATTATAGCTGTAAAAAAGGTAAGGAACAGTTTAAGATACCGTGCTAGTTGGGTAGGGTACGACGAAGACCCAGAATGGTACCCAGCATCCGACTTCAAGTACTCTCCCTAC
>Ga0335074_10009917_pt1 | contig 13310 bp, 7 predicted proteins | sample Lox_Sample_23_FD_206715 | JGI IMG/M metagenome (GOLD analysis project Ga0335074, IMG submission 206715) | Soil microbial communities from Loxahatchee National Wildlife Refuge, Florida, United States - Lox_Sample_2.3 | ecosystem: Environmental > Terrestrial > Soil > Wetlands | place: USA: Florida...
TGAACCAGAGGGAACAGGTACACCCATCTGTGGTAAATGCTGGGGGCGTTAGCCGACGCGATCTGGCCGGACAGCTTGATCACCTCCGCCGGGCAACGGTCCTGCCAGGCCACCCAGGCCAGGCACGCCCTGGCCGTGGCCAGGTACTCCTGATTGGCCTCGGCTCCGGCCATGGTCAGAGCCCGGGCCGCCAGGGCGCGGACCTCATCGGTCTCGTGGCGGCGCAGCGCGGTCAGGGTGAGTCCCAGCAGGCTATCCCTCAGCAGGATGCTTTCCCCGATGCGCTCGGCCATGGCCAGGGCCCGCTCCTGGTAATCCTTCGCCGCGGCCAGGTCGCCGTACAACCACAGGAGGTGACCGGTGAAGTAGGTAGCGTAGGCGGCATCCTTCTCCTCGTCGCTGTCAGCGGCCGCCGCCATCGCCTTGCGCATCTCGGCTATGTCGGCCGCGGTCACGCGATAGCGGTTCCGCATCACCCTGGCTAGGGTCAGGTGCAGGTAGAAGCTGCACTTCCTGGCGGGGTTGCCGCTGGCCTCGAGCACCGGACGGACCGCTTCAAGGGCGGCCAGCGCGGGCTCCGGCTCGTTGGCATGTACGGCCAGCCCCGCCCGGCCGTCCACCATCAGCTCTAGCCACTCTTCCGCCGTCGCGGCGTCCGCGTGCCCGGGATCCGGTCCGAGTAGCTTCTCCGCTACGTCGAAGGCGGTCGCGGACTCTCGGTAGCGGAGATCGGCCATCTCCAGACGGCCCAGGCGAATGTGCAGGTGCGCCCGGAGGAGCCTGCCCGCGCGATCCTCTGCCCTGGCGAGCTGCAGTGCCCGCTGGAACGCCTCGCGCGCCCCGCCGCGCTGACCGGTCCGCCACAGCACGTTGGCCAGCTTGGCCAGCAACTCCACCGCCGCTTCCGTCATCGCGGAGGTCTGGATGACATCAAGCGCCGCGCGGAACACCGAGATCGCCTCGTCGTTGGCGAACGCCTCGGTGGCGTGATCGCCCGCCAGTTCCAGGTACCGCACGGCGCGCTCCGCCTCGCTCGCCGCGGCGAAGTGCCGGCCGAGCACCGCGGCGACCTCGGCGGGACGGTCCTGTGACGCGGCCTCGAGTGCCCAGGCGGCACGGCCGTGCAGCATCCGCCGCTCGGCCCGCAGCAGGCTCTTGTAAGTGGCCTCCTGGATCAGCGCATGATGGAAGCGAAGCAACCGGTCAGGTGAGGTATCCACCGGGTCCACCGGGTGCATGAACTCCTTGGCGCAAAGCTCGTCGAGCGCTGCCGAGTTGGCTGAACCGCCGCAGACCGCGGACAGCAGTGATAGCGGGAACTCCGCTCCTAGGACGCAGGCACAGCATATAGTTTCGCGTGCCGCCGGGCTGAGCCGGTCAACCCTGGAGCGCACTAGGCGCTCCAGCGCCTGGGGTACCGCGTGCCCGGCCGTCCCAGTGATTCGCCACATCCCCTGTTCGTGTACCAGGATCCTGGTCTCTAGCAGCGACGACAGCCGCTCCTCCAGGAACAGGGGATTGCCGTGCGCGCTGGACAGCACCGTGTCCAGGACCTGCTGGCTGGCGTAATCGCCGATCAGCGACCTGGCGAGATCGCGTTCGGCCGACTCGGGCAGCGGGGTTAGCGAGATCCGCCGCCCGGGCTGGCTGCTTGCCGCGATGCCTTCCACACTGGCCACCTCGGGGCCTGCGTCTGGCCGGGTGGTCGCCAGGATCAGCAGCCGGCGGCCTGCGGTCAGGCTAGCCAGTTCAAGGGTGAGGCGCAGTGACGTCGGGTCGGCCCAGTGCAGGTCTTCGAGGACTAGCACCAGAGGCCCGGCCGCCACCAGCCGCGAGACCAGCGAACGCCAAGCGCCGAAGGTCGTACGCTGTAGCTCGCCAGGACTCATCCGCCCGAGCGCCGAGCCTGGTGAGAGCCCCATCATGCGTGCCAGCGGTGGGAACACGTCGCTGCTCGCGTTGACCTCGGCGAGCGCCCGCTGCACGGCCGGCCGCACCAACGCCTCGGACTGGTCGGGGGTCACGCCCGCCCAGCCGGCCAGCAACTGCTGGTACAGGCCGTACGGGGTAGCCGAGGTGTAGGAGGCGCAACGCCCTTCCAGCCACCGGCATTTTCTGCCGCTTCCCCAGGTCATGAAATGCTTGCGGCATTCAAGTACGAGGCGGGTCTTGCCCAGCCCGGGTTCGCCGGTCAGCACCACGACCGAGCCGTGGCCCTGCACCGCCTCACGCAGCGCTGCGATGAGGAGCGACATCTCGTGTTCCCGGCCTATCAGCGGCCCGCGCCCGCCCAGCCTGAGCCGCCGCTTGGTGGTCTGCGGCCTAGGATGGCCCAGGTAGCTGGCGACCCGCGGCGGGGAGCAGGGGTCGGCCGGGATCTCTTCGGCTGGCCCCCAGGTAAAGAGGTGATCGGTGGCGGCCCGGGTGACAGGGCCGACCAGCGCCGATCCTGGCCTGGCCAGTGACCGCAGCATCGCGGCCGCGCCGACGGCCTCCCCGACCGCGCCGTATTCGACCCGGCCGCCGCCACCGACGGGGCCGAGCACCGCAGGCCCGGTCTCGATCCCGATCCGTAGTCTCGGCATCACGTCGCCTGGTGTGGCCGCCACGGCCGCCAGGGCGCGGAATGCCGCCCTGGCTGCCCGCTCGGGGTCATCCTCGTGCGCCTCGGGCGCTCCGAACACAGCCTGCACGCCGCTGCCTGACACTGTCATCACCGTTCCGCCGAGCGCTTCCACCTCGGCGATGACCGCGGCCAGCAAGCCACCGACCGCGTCCCGCAGGCTCTCCGGGTCCAGCGGGCCGTCCGGCACGGCGGGAGCCTCTACCTCGGCGGCAAGGACGCTGATCGTCCTGAGTTCTTCGCGCAGCGCTTTTCCGCCGCCCGGCACCGCGGTGGTCAGCGACGAGACGGGCGTCGGCGACGGAGCCACCTTGAAGGCCGCTGTAGCGTAGACCTCCTCCAGCCACGCCGACATCTGCAGCCCGAGTTCTTCGAGCGCGGCGCTGCAGCGCCCGTAGGTACGTGCCGCCTGCTCGCGATGGCCCTGGGCATAGTAGGCACGGATCAGGGCCCCGGCCGCCTCTTCCGCTGCTGGGTCGTGCTCGAAGCAGGTCTCCCAGGCGACCGTCACCGCCTCCGGACCGGACTGCCCCGCGCCCTTGGACCGATCGCGGGCGAGCGTCAGCCGCGCCCGCTGGCGGAGGGCTTCCAGGTGCTCTCGCGGGCGGATGGCCCAGTCGGCGTACGGCTCGTCGGCGAGCAGTTCGCCGGTTCCAGCGAGTGCGGCTACAAGCTGCTGGTCACGGACCATCCCGGGGTCCATGGCCAGCGCGGCATCCAGCGCTTGCCGGAGCACCTCGGCGTCGACCTCGGCATGGGGCGAGGCCCAGATGTGGCTGAGGTCCGCCGTGAGCAAGGCGGCGGCCGGCTCGCCCAGCTCGGATAGCGTGCCCCTGGCCATGGTCAGCGCCTTGGACACCGATCTAGCTGCAGCCCGGGGATCCAGGTCGCTGAACAGATTCTCGCAAGCCAGGTCACGGGTTATCCGCCGGCCGGGGCTGACCAGGACGAGCTGGCACAGCCGCCGGGCGCTCGGCCGTGGCCACCGGCTGACCGTGCGCCCGGCGGAGCTGACGGCGAATGTGCCGAGCAGCTTGGCCTGGACGATCTGCTGGTCCGGCGAGGGCGGCGTCGTTTCCCCGTCCATGCCCTCATTGTCCCGCGTGCCCGGCTCGGGCGGGAACATCGCGGGAACAGGCCTTGCCTACCTTTCCTTTAGCGGCGCTCTCCAAGCCGCTGTCATGACTGGGAGGAGACACCACGATGAACACGTGGTACTTGGTCTACCAAGCCGAACGCGCGCCTAGCGGTGCCGAGCAGCGCCAGATCGACATCGCGCGCGGCGAACTGGCCGCAAGGCTAGCTAGGCCGTGGCATATCCTTGCCGTGTTGCTGCGCCGGACGCGCCGACCCGAAGACCTGCATATCTCACAACGGCAGGACGATGAGCCCCGTCACCTGCTTGCGGCCAGGGGCTGACGGCATCAGCCGCGGGATCGCGGGTGACCGTTGCGGTAAGGCCAAGGGACCTACAGGTACGGTACGGATGCGAGACTTGTTTCATGACGAAGACGAATGAACGCGGGATTGGCCAGTCCGGAATAGTTATTCCTCCACTGGGTATGGGCTGCTGGGCGATAGGCGGTCCATTCTGGCACGGCACCACGCCGCTCGGCTGGGGGGATGTAGATGACAGCGAGTCGACGAAGGCTATCCAGTTTGCCGTCGACCTCGGGATCAGGCTCTTCGACACGGCGGACGTTTATGGAACTGGGCACAGCGAACGAGTCCTGGGCCGGGCACTGGCCGGTCACCGCGACGAGGTGATCATCGCCAGCAAGTGGGGAAACACCTATGACGAGTCGGCCCGCCAGCTACTGGCACCGGACATCACGCCTGGCTACGTGCGGCGGGCACTGGAGGCGACGTTGCGCCGTCTCGGCACTGATTACCTTGACATCTACCAGTTTCACATCGGCGATGCCGAACCCGCCGAGACCATGCCGCTGCTTGAGGAACTGGAGTCGCTCGTCGCCGCTGGGAAGATCAGGACGTACGGGTGGAGTACCGATGATCCTCAGCGTGCCGCCGCCTGGGCGGCCGGAGGGCACTGCTCGGTCGTGCAGCACGAACTGAACGTGCTCCAGGACGCACCTCAGATGCTGGCCCTCGTACAGAGCCAGGGGTGGGCCAGCGTCAATCGCGGTCCGCTGGCCATGGGCCTGATCAGCGACAAGTACGCGTCAGCGATCCTGCTTCCCGATAACGATGTGCGTGGCAGGCCCGCGCCGGACTGGATGCGGTACTTCCAGGACGGCCGGCCGTCACCGCAGTGGCTTGCCCGGCGGAATGCGATTCGGGACATCCTGACTAGCGGCGGCCGCTCGCCTGTGCAGGGAGCGCTGGCCTGGATCTGGGCACGTAGTCCCGCTACCGTCCCGATCCCAGGTTTCCGCACGGTAGAGCATGTGCGGGAGAACGCGGGCGCACTGGAATACGGGCCTCTAGGCGACACCGAGATGGCTGAGATCACTCGACTTCTGAGCTAGCGGAAGCACTTGGATGGCGGCAGCCAATGGTGGCCGTTCCGCCGAGCGCGCCAGACGAAGTGATGTTTGCAGGAATCTCAGTGAGGTTCGCGGGAAATAAGGCAGCAAGATGAAACACGTGTGAGGTTCAACTGCAATTGCCGGTCGGTTGAACGCGCCTGGCGAGGTGCGGCGCCTCTTCCGGCCGCAAGTCATTAATCGCGACCCCTAATAGTCAGAGACATAAAGATATTGGCTCCGCTAGGCATTTCATACTTGCGGCCGATAGCCGGATATTGCTTTACTTAACCAGACGATGCTGAGAGGTTTTAGGATAGAAATGACCTCGAGTAAACAGGCAGATCTGGATGCCGCAGCGGAGACAACAATGCGGATCAGGCAGCGGCAGATAGCACGGATTCTCGTGCTATGGCTGCCCTTTCTGGCGTGGACCGCGTGGCGACCATGGCCGACGTCAGCACAGATTTTGGCCTGCGTGGCTTGGGCATGCTTCCTGACCTGCCATATCGTGGTCGGCGAACGGTACTGGATCTGGCATATTCCGGCTCTCATGCCACCGTTTACGCTGGCTGCGGTCTCCCTCGTCCTCGCCGCGGCCGCATTGGGCATGCGCGGTGCTGCAACCGGCCCAGCGCTGGTGCTTGCCGCTTCCTCACTGGTCGCGGGTTGGCCGGAAAACGGTCTCAACCTGGCACCACTGATCCACCCTAGATCATCAATACCTCCAGGCGAGACGATAAGAATTGTCGCCTGGAATACACAATACTGGTATACTGGGACATCCGGCCCGGACTGCTTCTACCAGTACCTCGCCAGCTTGGGTGCCGATGTCTATCTGCTTCAGGAATACATCGTCGCAACCGGCAATGGAACATTCCGCGAACTCGATGACGATCAGCGGCTGAGAGCAGCATTCCCGGATTATCACGTGGCCATCAAGGGGCAACTGGTGACAATTTCTCGGCTGCCGATCAAGAGCCAGCCATTCGTGGGTTCTACCGAGGTTTCCCGGGTTGATCTCGGAACTGAAACCGCTGGTCATGTGCTGTCCACCTATAACGTCCACATACCCGTCCAGGTACCGCCGATGCGTCCGGCCAACGGTTATCTGCGCGAGCTGTGCCGGCGTTCCCGCGAGCGGCAAGCGCACGTAGCCATGCTGGTAAGCGACCTGCGCGCCAATCGGGCGCCGACCGTAGTGGCGGGCGACTTCAACGCGACCTCGCTGACCGGCGACCTGCGGCCGTTGCGGCGCTGCGCAGTAGATGCCGCCCGGTCCGGCGGTCCGTTGTATCCGGTGTCATGGCACGCCGGGCGCTGGTGGCTCTCGATGTGGCGGCTCGACTGGATGTTCCTGCGCGGCGGAGTCACCGCCAGACGCTACCGGCTGGCTCGGCCAGGCGTTCGTTCCGACCACCGGGTGCAGATCGTGAACCTGAGAATCCCCAATGTCTGACTCTTTGCGGTTCGAGGTGCTTGGTCCGGTCCGGGCATGGCGCAACGGTGCCGAGATCAGCCTGGGCTCACCTGGGCAGCGCGGCCTACTCGCCTTCCTGCTGCTGCGGGCCGGCCGGGCGGTGTCCAGGTCGGAGATCATCCAAGCACTGTGGGACCAGGAGCCGCCGGGCGGCGCAGCCGGCATCATTCATCACTACGTGGCAGGGCTACGGAAAGTTCTCGAGCCCGGCCGCCGTGTCCGGTCCAAGCCGAACCTGCTGATCCACGTTGGTGGCGCTTATCTGATCCGGATCGAGCGCCTGCAACTCGACCTGTTCGTAGTCCAAGATCAGCTCAGGCAGGCGCGGGACTTGCGCGGCGCGGAGCGTCCGGCCGAGTCCCTGCAGGTGCTGGACGCGGCCCTGGCGACGTGGAAGGGCGCGCCGCTAACGGGCATCCGATCCCCTTTTGTCGCGCAGGAATCCGCCCGGCTTACGGAACTACAGATGATGGTCACCGAGGAGCGCCTTGAGACCATGCTGGGCCTTGGCCATGACGGGGACACGGTGGCTGAACTGTCGGCCCTCGTCCATGAGTACCCGCTGCGGGAACGCCTCCGTGCCCTGCTGATGCAGGCGCTGTATCGCAGCGGCCGCCAGGCGGAGGCCCTCCAGCTTTTTCACCAGACGCGGCGCACGCTGATCGAGGAACTCGGCGTCGAGCCGAGCCGGGACCTCCAGCGCCTCAACGAACGCATCTTGGCTCGCGACTCGTCACTGCTCCTGCCAGCCGAAACGGTGTCCTCCACCTCGATGAGTGACGGCATCAGGCTGGCCGGACCGCCAGCCGAGCCGATCGCGGCGACCGCCATCTCCGGGCGCCCGGTGATACCGGCGCAGCTTCCGCATGACCTGCCCAACTTTGCAGGGCGTGAGTGGCATCTCGGCGCTATGAACGCGCTGGTAGAGCGGTCCGCCGATCCGGCGCGAAGCAAGAGCCAGCTCATCGTCATCGATGGGCCCGCGGGGGTGGGCAAGACTGCGCTCGCGATCCATTTCGCCCACCTGACGGCCAATCGCTTCCCTGATGGCCAGATCTACGTCGATCTGCAGGGCTTTCACCCGACCAAGCCGCCGCTGTCAGCTGACGATGCCCTCGACTACGCCCTGCGCAGCCTTGGCGTGGATCCGTCCCTACTGCCCGCCGACCTGAACACGAAGTCTGCCCTGTACCGGAGCATCACCGCGGGTAAGCGGCTGCTCGTAGTGCTGGACGACGCCGCATCCGCCGAGCAGACCCGGCATCTGCTGCCTGGCCTGGCTGACTTCCTCACCGTGATCACCAGCCGGAGGCAGCTGAGGGACCTCATCGCCCGTGACGGTGCTGAACGCGTCTATCTGCCGCCGTTCAGCTCCGATGAGGCCACGGCGCTCCTGAGCAGCCTGACCGGCAGCCTGGCCGACGCCGATCCCATTGCGCTCGCCGAGATCGCCCGGCTGTGCGGTTACCTTCCGCTGGCCCTGCGGATCGCCGCCGAGCGGATTATCACCCGGCCGCGGGCTAAGATGACCGACCTGATCTGGGAATTTGCCCGGGGGTATCCTCGGCTGGACATGTTCGACCTAGATGACACCGCGGCTCGGGGTGTCCGCGCCGCGTTCCGCCGTTCCTACCAATGGCTTCCGCCAAGCGCCGCGGAGATGTTCCGCACACTCGGGCACCAGGCCGAAAGAGAGTTCAGCCTGTCCGCTGCCGCGTCGCTCGGCCAGGTAACTATGCCCACCGCCCGTCGGGTTCTCGACGCGCTCACGCAAGTTCATCTCGTTGATGAGGTGGCGTACGAGCAGTACCGTATCCCGGCTCTGGTCCACCACTACGCGACCGAACTCGCCCTGCAGAGCTCAGCTACGTTATCAAACGCCTCTTTGCGTGAACGCCTCATTGCGTGAACGCCTCTTTGCGTCAAGAACTTCCACCTTCCATCGGCTTTCTTCTTGATCGTGAGGTGTCCGAGGGTTGCTACGGGCGCTGCATCTGGTAAATCTTCGAGATCGCCTGGGGCGGCATTAAATCTGCCATATATTGCTTATTCAGCAGTCGTTCAGTCGCGCTCTCAATAATCGCTCATCCCCGTTTCAGTAACCACTCATACTTGCTTCATCGCGCCTAACAGAAGGAGTCGGCATACTAAATATCAGAAGCGCCTCTAGCTTAACTAGAAGCGATTAGAGCAATGGAGCGATACATGCAATCCATAGCAGAGGACAAGTTGCCGACACTATCAGTCATCGGCACCGAAGCGAATCGCCAACGTCTCAAGCTCGCGGATATCGCGCAGCTTCTGCGTCCCCACCAATGGATGAAAAGCATTATTGTCGTCCCTCTGGCGTTGCTGGGCGCGCCGCTGCCGACCGTATCGGCGCTCATCCGGTTGGGGTGGGCGATTGCCGCTTTCATCATTGCTTCCTGCCTGTGCTACATCGTTAACGATATCGCTGACCGGGACCTGGACCGGGCCCATCCACGCAAGCGGAACAGGCCTATAGCTTCGGGACGGATCAGCGTTACCGCTGCGGTCGCCCTGGCCATGTTCCTCGGCAGCCTGCTCCTCGTCGTGGCGATCAGTCAGCCGCCGCTTACCAGATGGTGGCCTCTCGCCGCCTATCTGACACTGAACTTCTGCTACAGCTCATGGCTCAAGCACACGCCGATGTTCGACGTCTTCTGCGTGGCATTCGGGTTCGTGCTCCGGGTGGTGCAAGGCGCCCTCATCGTGAATGAGCGACCACCGGTGTGGCTGCTGCTGAGCGTGCTCTCGCTGTGCCTGCTGCTTAGCCTAGGCAAACGGCGGCAGGAGATCGACGCGGCAGGTGCGGCTCACCGGCCCGTACTGGCGTCCTACAACCGCCAGTTCCTTGACCACATGATCCTGCTGGCCAGCGCGATTGGCATGGTGACGTTCCTGCTGCACCTGCGGTTCGAGACCGCCAGCCAGATCGGCTGGGCTCCGGTCTTTCTCGCGGGGCTGTGCGCGTTCATGGCCGTCTTCCGCTACTTGCAGATCGTGCTCGTCGACCGGGGAGGCGGCGACCCGGTACAGACGCTGATGCATGACCGCGCGATCCTCGCCACGGGCACGGCATGCGCTGCCCTTTGCTTGTACGTCTCCATGATTCCGCAGCTAACCGGCCGAGGATGAACCAGCCATGTCAACTGTTCCGCTCGTCTCCGTCATCGTCCCGAATTTCAACTACAACCGGTCGCTTGGCGAGTGCCTCCGGGCGCTGAAGGCACAGACCTACCGGCCGATTGAGATCATCGTCGTCGATGACGCAAGCACTGACGACTCACTGCGCACAGCGCGCGAGGCAGGTGTCACGGTCCTGAGCACTGCGGTGAACAGCGGCGTCGCAGTGGCGAGGAACCTGGGTGCTGCGCACGCCGCTGGCGACATCCTCATCTTCGTCGACTCCGACGTGGCAGTGCTGCCCGATGCCGTCGCCCAAGCGGTGGACTTGCTTGAGTCCGACCCAGGGATCGGCGCGGCCTGCGGCGTGTACGAGGACACCCCGATGTTCACCGACAGCCTGGTGGAGGAGTGCCGGTGCCTTCAGGCCTGCTACTGGCGGATGAGTTCCCTGGGCTCGGTGAGCTTTCTGTTCACGGCGATCTGCGCGATGCGGGCCGAAGTCTTCGCCGAGATCGGGCCGTTCAACCCGCGGTTGCGCCAGACGGAAGAGGTCGACTACGGGCAGCGGCTGTCGCAGCGGTACAAGATCGAGCTGAGCCCGGACATCCGCGGTCGTCATGACGACGACGACCACCTGCTTGCGTTGCTGCATAAGCTCTACCGGCGAGCCCGGCTACGAGTACCGCTCTACGTTCGCAGGCGCCGGTTCGCCCGCGGATTCGAGACCGCAAACCGCTCGCTGGCCAGCTTGGCCGCGCTCGCGGCCATACCCGCCGTGGCCTTGATGCTGGTCATCGGCCCGGTGGGCGCGGTCGTCCCGGTCGCCCTGCTCGCCTCCTCCGTCCTCCTCGACGCGGGGACGTATGTGTACGCGCTCCGTCGCAAGGGGTTTCGCTTCGCGCTTGCGTTCGCGGCTGTCGCCTTCACCGAGAACGTGGCCATTACCGCGGGTGTCCTGACCGGGGTGGCGCAGTGGCTGATTTCTCCGGCCTTTCGCGCGCTCTATGAGCGTCCGAACGAGCCGGTTCCGGCGCTGTCGCCGGACGCCGTTCCGCTGTCCGGCATGTTGCCGTCCCTCGAGGGGCAACGGTGACCGCGCAGGTAAGGGCCAGGCTGCGCGGCTGCTGCTGGATCGCCTATGGCCTGGCCGCCGTGGCCGGGATATACATCGCGCTGCGCAATCCGGCTACCGCCACCGCGTTGCAGCGGATAAGCAGGCCGTCGGCGCTGCTGCTGTTCGCTGGCGCCTGTGTCGGTAACACCGCGGGCCTGCTGTTCGGCGGGCTGTCCTGGCGGGAACTAATGGCCGCCCTGGGCTCACGGCTGCCAGTCCAGACGACGCTGCGAATATCCAGCATCAGCGCGCTGTCCAAGTACGTACCGGGACCGGTGTGGGGCGTGCTCGCCGAGGTCAGGCTGAGCCGGACCTCGGGCGTGAGCCCAGCCAGGGTCGTCACGCATTACATGCTGTACCTGGCCATCGTGGTGCTGGCCGGGATGGCGGTCGGTCTAGGGATAGCGCCCGCCGCGCTCGGGATCAGGGCGGTCTGGCTGGCCCTGCCCGCGGTGGCGGCGCTCGGCTGCCTCCTGCGGCCCGACCTCATCGGGCGTCTAGTGGCGTGGGCGGGGCATCTGCTGCGCCGCCCCGTTCCGGCCGAAGTCGCTTCTCCGGGTGGCGTCCGCCGCGCGTTCGCCTTGGAGGTGGTCGCCTGGGCCATCGCTGGCCTGCATCTATGGCTGATAGCGATAGCCCTCGGCGCCCCGCCGCTGCGCTCGCTGATGATCTGCGTGGCCGCGTTCTCCTTCGCCGCCGTAATCGGCGCAGTGGTGATCGTAGTTCCCGACGGACTGGGCGTCAGGGAACTGATGCTGGTCCTCGCGCTCAGGACGGTCATGCCGTGGCAGACCGCTGTGGCAGCGGCGGTATTGAGCCGGATCTGCTGTATGGCCTGCGAGGTCGCCATGGCGGGCGGCTCGATGGCCTTGGACCACCGCCGCATGCGCGGGCTCGTCAACGCGATACCAGAGGAGGCATGATGACAGCCATCCAGCTCACCGCCGCCCGGACTAGCACAGCGGCAGACGAAGACGCGGCCACGGGCGCACCGACTGTGTCGGTGATCATCCCGAACTTCAACTACGCCAAGACGCTGCGGGCCTGCCTGTCCGCCATCTACGCGCAGACGATGACGGCGGCCGAAGTGATCGTGGTAGACGACTGCAGCACCGATGAGTCCGTCGAGATCGCGTCGGCGTTTCCCTGCACGATCGTGCGCAACCCGCGCAACGTCGGACCGGCCGCGAGCCGGAACGCCGGCGTAGCTGCTAGTTCCGGCTCGATCATTTTCTTCGTCGACTCCGATGTCGCGCTGGCGCGGGACGCGATCGAGCAGGCGGTGGGAATCCTGGATGCCAGCCCCGAGGTCGGCTGTGTCTACGGCGCATACCAAAAGCGACCGCTGTATGCGGGCGGGCTGGTCAAAGAGTACCGGACCCTGCACAACCACTACTGGCAGACGCGCATGGCCGGACCGGTGCCGACCGCTATTTTCGCTCTGGCCGCCGTCCGTCGGGGCGTGCTTGAGGCGGCCGGCGAGTTTGACGAGTCCCTGCGGCAGGCCGAGGATATGGAATTCAGCAACCGCCTGGCCCGCGTTACCCGCATCGAACTGACCGGAAAGATCGCGGGTGCCCACGACGAGGACGACCAGATCGGGACCGTGATCCGCAAGCTGTACTTGCGGGCCAGGCTCGAGGTGCTGATCTCGCGCCAGCGGCGGTCCAGCGGCCGGCTCGGCGCCTATCACCGGATCAGCCTGATCCTGGCGGCCCTCGTGCCGTGTTCCGCCGTCGCGGCGGTCGTCTCGCCCTGGTTCCTTCTCTTGCCCTTGGCGATGACCACAGCGTTCGCCTGCCGGGAGTCGGGACTGGTCAGGTTCGCCGCCAGTGAGCGCGGCCCGGTGTTCGCGGTAAAAATCCTGGCCCTTCACTTGCTGGCTTACTGGGCTCTTACCGGCGGAGCCATATCAGGCATTGTCGGCCATCTGCGGACGATGGCTCGATCGCGCACATCATTGGCCGCTACTTACCTCATCACCGGCGCTTTGCTGTGCGCCGCCCCGCTCCTGCCCTTCGCCGTGCGAGGGGCGGGCATGGTAAGCCTGCCGGCCGAGGCGATATGGCCGAGCCGGGTGTTCCTGCTGGGGCTGGGGGGCTGCGTGCTCGGCGCGGCGGCGCTCGCCTGTCTCAAGGGGTCGGCCTGGGCGCTGCTAGCATCCGGCGCGGTACAGATCCCCGCGGCCACCGCGGCGACCATCTACCTGGCCAGCGGTCTGCGAGCATTCGCAGACCTGGGGGATCGCCTATCCAGTTTCTCGCCGTGGGCAGCGCTGATCGCGCTGGCCATCGTCGGCTGCCTGCTGACCGTGATATCTAGCGCGGGCCAGGCTAGCGCGGGCCGGGCTAGCGCGGGCCGGGCGGTGCCTAGTCAGGCAGTGCCCGGCCCGGGACAGAGGAGCCCGGCCGTCACAATCCTGGTGACCGGCGCGCTCCTGCTTTGCTGGCTGGTGGC
>Ga0335074_10009919_pt1 | contig 13308 bp, 9 predicted proteins | sample Lox_Sample_23_FD_206715 | JGI IMG/M metagenome (GOLD analysis project Ga0335074, IMG submission 206715) | Soil microbial communities from Loxahatchee National Wildlife Refuge, Florida, United States - Lox_Sample_2.3 | ecosystem: Environmental > Terrestrial > Soil > Wetlands | place: USA: Florida...
AGTCAGGGGCCGGTCTGCGGATCTTCAACCCCGGCTCGCCGACGGACAAGCGGCGTCAAGCGCACCGCACGCTCGGCGTGCTCGAAATCGACGGCGGTCGCCTGGCTGAAGCGCGGATCGTGGACCTGGACTGAGGCTTGACGGCCACATATCGTTTCTCGATAATATCGACTATCGATATGCAGCGGCGGCGGTGGCTGGCCGCAGCCGCCGGCCTGGAGGTTCAACGATGACGACGTTGCGGGACATCCTCATCTACCTTGGGCTGGCTGGCGCCGCGGCCTACTTCTTCGTCGTGCCGTTCATCGCCGGCTTCCGGCAGGGACCGAAGCCACCCGAGGCGTCTGACGCGCCGGGGGCGCCCATGCGGCCGCTGCGCTGGATCACCGGACTCTACGGCCGCTTCCTGCTGCTCTACCTGTTCGGAGCGGCCATCTGGGCGACGTATGGCTACCTGGGCGGCAGCAGCCGACGAGAAGTCTGCGTCAACACTAACGTCGCGATCTACAGCAGTCGCGCGGTCGGCGTGGCTCCCAGGCACGGTGCCGCGCTGACCAACAGTGGGTACGTACAGGCGTGCGCGCTCCATCCGAGTGCGGGACAGTGGACCCTTTACCTGCTCACGAAACTGCCGGCGATCGCGTTCTGGGCGTGTGTACTGCTGCTGACATTGCGGCTGATCCGGCAGGCGGCGAGGACCGGGCCGTTCACCGCGCAAGCAGCGGCCACGATGTATGTGCTTGGCTGGGTTGTGGTCGTCGGCAGCATGGCCGTCGGAGGGCTCAGTGCGCTCGGCTCAGATGTGCTGACCGGGATGCTGATGACATCGAGCACGCTTAGCGCGACCGGCATCGTCGTCGACGTGCTGGTGCGTGCGCCGCTTGAGGCGCTGGTGCCAGTGCCGGCCATTGTCGGTGCGGCATTGCTGACGTTCAGTCACATCACACGGGCGGGCGCCGCTATGAACGAGGAAATCAAGGCCACGGTCTGATGGCGCGGACCGCTCGCGCCCGTGCACTGGGAACCGCTGAGGCTGCCGGCGAGCCAGCCGAGCCGGACCATGGTGACCTAGATGGCGAGGGAATCGCCATCCATCTGGACAAGATCCTGGCCGAGCGTGGCATGACGCTGACCGAGTTGTCCGAGCGAGTCGGCATCACGGTAGTGAACCTGTCCGTGCTGAAGAACGGCAGAGCCAGGGCCATCAGGCTCAGCACGCTGGCCGGGCTGTGCGCCGAGCTTGGCTGCCAGCCCGGTGACCTGCTGAGTTACGAGCCGGGCCGGTCCGGCTAGAGCCTGGTCGTCGCCAGCCTGGTCGTCGCCAGCCTGGTCGTCGCCAGCCGGGACGGCTACAGCCCGGTGGGCTCGGGCGCAGGCAGATGACGCTCGGCCTCCGCCGGGTGCTGGCCAGGGTCAACGATGCGCTGACCTGACTCGGGTGCAAGCCAGACCACGCCAAGCGGCGGGATGCTGATCCGAGCCGACGCGGGGCGCCCGTGCCAGGGTTCCGCGACCGCCGCTACCCGGCCGTAGTTCCCGACGCCGCTGCCGCCGTAGACATCGGCGTCGGTGTTCATCAGCTCCGTCCAGCCGCCCGCCGACGGCAGGCCGATCCGGTAGTCGTGGTGCGGCATCGCGGCGAAGTTGCACACGCAGGCCAGTACGCTGCCGTCCGAGCCGAAGCGCAGGAACGACAGCACGTTGCCGCTGAAGTCACTGGCGTCGATCCACTGAAAGCCGCCCGGCGAGCTGTCCTGCTGCCAGAGCGCGGGATGCGCGAGGTAGGTCTGGTTGAGATCGCGCACGAGCTGCTGCACGCCGGCGTGCCGCGGGTACTCGAGCAGGTACCACTCAAGGCCGGTCTGCTCAGACCACTCGTTCCCCTGGCCGAACTCCGAGCCCATGAACAGCAGCTGCTTGCCGGGGTGCGCCCACATGAAGGCCAGCAGGCCCCGCAGTCCGGCGAACTGGCGCCACTCGTCGCCGGCCATCTTCCGCAGCAGCGAGCCCTTGCCATGCACCACCTCGTCGTGCGACAGCGGCAGGATGTAGTTCTCCGAGTAGGCGTAGATCATGGAGAACGTCATCTCGTCGTGGTGGTAGCTGCGGTGGATCGGGTCGCGGCTGAGGTAGCTCAGCGTGTCGTGCATCCAGCCCATGTTCCACTTGAGCCCGAAGCCGAGGCCGCCCAGGTGAACCGGCCTGGTCACGCCCGGCCAGGCGGTGGACTCCTCAGCGATCATCGCGATGCCGGGTACCCGCTTGTAGCACGTGGCGTTCACCTCGCGCAGGAACGAGACGGCGTCCAGGTTCTCCCGGCCGCCGAGCGAGTTCGGCGTCCACTCGCCTGCCTTGCGCGAGTAGTCGAGGTACAGCATCGAGGCGACCGCGTCCACCCGGAGCCCGTCCGCGTGGAACTCCTCCAGCCAGTAGATCGCGTTCGCGACCAGGAAGTTCCGCACCTCTGGACGGCCGTAGTCGAAGATGAGCGTGCCCCAGTCCGGATGCTGCCCGCGCCGCGGGTCGGCGTGCTCATACAGCGGCGTCCCGTCGAACTGCGCCAGCGCCCAGCTGTCCCGCGGGAAGTGCGCGGGCACCCAGTCCAGAAACACCCCGATGCCAGCCTGATGCAATCTGTCCACCAGGTAGCGGAACTCATCCGGCGTACCGAACCGTGCCGACGGCGCGTAGTAGGACGTGACCTGGTAACCCCAGGACCCGCCGAACGGATGCTCGGCGACCGGCAGGAACTCCACGTGGGTGAAGCCCATCTCGGTGACGTAGCTGGTCAGCTCGCTGGCCAGATCGATGTAGCTGAGGCCCGGCCGCCACGAGCCGAGGTGCACCTCATAGATGCTCATCGGGCTCGTCAGCAGATCGCGGTCGGCCCGCCGCTGGAGCCAGGCCCGGTCGCTCCACTCGTGTCGCGACTCGGTCACCCGGGACGCGGTCGCTGGCGGCTTCTCAGCCCAGCGCGCCATCGGGTCAGCCTTGCTGTGCCACTGCCCGTCCGGCCCGCAGATGTCGAACTTGTAGGTCGCGCCCTCGCCGATACCGGGGATCAGCAGCTCCCAGACGCCGGACCGGCCGAGTGACCGCATCGGGTAAGCACGTCCATCCCAGTGGTTGAAGTCGCCGATCACCCGGACGCCGCGCGCGTTCGGCGCCCACACCGCGAACGACGTGCCACCGGCCTCCGGTCGCACCCGCGCCCCGAGGACCCGCCACAGCTCCTCATGCCGGCCCTCGGCGATCAGATGCACGTCCATGTCGCCGAGCGTGGGCAGATGGCGGTACGGGTCGTCGGAGATGGTCTCGGGCAGGCCGGTGTAGGTGACCGCCAGCCGGTAGTCAGGGACCGACGTCCCCGGCACGGTGACTGAGAAGACACCCTGGTGGACGTGCCGCATCGGGGCCCTGGCGCCGCCCGGAAGCACTACCGTGACGGACTCGGCAAGCGGCCGGAGCGCCCGGATCGTGACGCCGTCCGGACCGGGGTGGCCGCCGAGAATACCGTGCGGATCGTGATGTGTCCCGGCTACCAGAGCGTCGATCTCAGCGAGGCTGACCTGGTCCGTGGTGTGGATGTCGGCTGTCATGCCGCCGCCACATAACCGAGCGGGATCTCCAGCCAGGACGGCCGGTGCCGGTATTCGTAGATCACTTCGTAAACCGCCTTCTCCAGCGTCAGCGCACGCAACAGTGTGCCGTGCGCGTCCGGGTCGGTTCCGCCCGCGGCGGAGTAGCCACCGCAGAACGCAGCCTGGCACTGCCGCACCCAGCCGTCCGCGACCGCCGTCACGGCCGGTGCCGACTGATGGCCGATCAGCTGATGCCGGGCCGCATAGTCAAACGAGCGAAGCATGCCGGCCACGTCGCGCAGGGCTGGCGCGGGCGCTCTTCGCACCGCCAGCGGCACCGCAGGCTCGCCCTCGAAGTCCAGCGCGACCCACCCCTGTGCTGCCCGCAGCACCTGACCGAGGTGGTAGTCACCGTGAATGCGCTGGACCGGGACGGGCTCGCGCAGCCGCGCCACGGCGTCGTAGGCCGACCGGATGCGCGCCTCGAACGCGGTCAGCTCAGGCACCACGGCGATGGCGTCAGTCAGCTTCTGGTTCAGGTCGCCGGCCAGCTGAGTCAGCTCGGCCGCGGTCATGTCGCGGCGGCCGAAAGCGCTGGCCATGTCCGCGTGCAGTTCGGCGGTGGCCCGACCGAGCTCGCGCGCCTCCGCAGTGAACGGCAGGGCGCTGCTCTCGCTGCCGGAGGCTGGCCCCGTGGTGACTGGATCCGTGGCGACTGGATCCGTGGTGACTGGATCCGTGGTGACTGGATCCGTGGTGACTGGACCGGTGAGGTACTCCTCGCCGTAGGCGCCGTATCGGCCGTAGAGCCGCTGCAGGCTCGCCAGCGCCATCGTCCAGCCGTCGCTCGCTCCGGCAAGGAACTGTGACAGCACCGCCAGCAGTACCGGCTCGCCATCCAGGTCAGTCTCGATCCAGCCGTACGGGGCCGCGACCCGCGCCGATCCGAGCCTGGCCAGCGCGTCCGCGACCTCGAGGTCGGGGTTCGAGCCGGGGAACAGCCGCCGAAGCACCTTGAGGATGGCGAGGTCACCGAAGACCAGGCTGGTGTTGCTCTGCTCCGCGCCGATCGGCCGCCCGCGGCGGGCGGCGCCCGAGTCGTCGTAGCGTGACTGAGGTGGTGCGGCCGGCTCGCGCACGAACCGCAGGTGCTCGGCCAGCCGCTGATCGGTGATGGCGTGCAGCAGCACCTCCGCCAGATCCGGATCGTGCAGCGCGTCGTAGCAGGCGACGCCGTCCTCGCGCCCGATCAGGGCTTCCTCCAGCACCGCTGGCAGCTCGCGCCGGTACCCGACGAGCACCTGGAATCTGGCCGGCCCAGTACGCAGCGATGTCTCCACGACGAGGTGCCGGAGTGCGGGATCGCCGGCCTGCAAAGTCACGTCTGAGATCACCGCGAGATCCGCCAGCGTCGCACCCCGGCCAGGGAACCAGCGCTGATGCGGCAGCCACGCAGCCAGGCTCGTCAGCAGCCCGGCGGTAACGCCGCCGCCGGACATAGCGTCCGGCCCGGCCGCGCGCGCCCGTGCGGTGCTGTCGAACACGGTCACGTACTGCCCATGACTGCACCCGTTTACTCAGGAACGGCCCGACTCGGCGGCCGCGAAACGGCGCTGGTCCGGCGGGCCGCCGTTAGCCTAGCAAGACGGACAAAGGCTGCTGTCGGCGGTCTAAATCACTGGATGAGCACGGAGCGCACATGTCTGACGAAGCCGGAGCTGGTGCCAGTTCCGTCGAGATCGCCGACGAGGGGCCAGTGATTGTGGCGACGGTCAGGCTGCCCGGCTCCTCGCCGGAGGAAGCGCTGCTGGCGTTCACCGACGCCGCCATCCTGGCTCGCTGGTGGCGCGGCGAGCTGACTGCGGACCTCGTGCCGGGCGGCGAGTACAGCGTCGGCTTCCCGGCGATCCCGGCGCGCCTAGCCGGTCAGGTGCTGAGCTACGAGCCGGGCCGCTCGCTGGAACTCAGCTGGGCCTGGGAGGGCGAGGACGAACCGCCGAGCACTGTACGGGTCACGGTGCATCGCGAGGTCAGCGATGGCTCCATCGTTCTGACGATCACACACGGCCCGCACGAAGACGACGAACCAGGTCGAACCGCTCATCAGCTTCACTGGGAAGGCTAGGAGTACTTCCTCCCGCGGCTGCCGGCGGCCGTCGCCTGGTCATGGTCGGGGAGCTAGGGCGGCTATGACTGCCCAGACTCCGACGATCAGGGCACCTGCCTACGGACCATAGTTGGCAGGCGGCTTGAGCATGAACCAGTAGAACGCGTAGCCCGGCAGCGTCAGCAGGTAGCTCAGCTCGCCGATGGGCGGGAACGCGACGCCGCCCATCGTCTCCACCGGCACCGAGCCTACGAACCGGCTCAGGTCAAGCTCGACCGGCTGCGGATAGCGAGACAGGTTGTTCACGCACAGCATCCGGTCGGCGCCGCCGTTACCATCGCCGCTAATCCCGCCGTCGGGGCCGGCGCTTCCGCTGCGGTACTCCCGCACGAATGCGAGGACGCTGGGGTTGGAGGAGTTCAGCTCGTGATACTCGCCAAGCGCGAACACTGGGTGCCGCTTGCGGATGTCGATCATCCGGCGGGTCCAGCTCAGCAGTGAGCCCTGGCTGCGTTCCTGGGCTTCGACGTTCAGGCCCTGATAGCCGTAAATCGGGTCCATGATCAGCGGCAGGTACAGCCGGGCCGGGTCGCAGCGGGAGAAGCCGGCGTTGCGGTCCGGTGTCCACTGCATCGGCGTGCGAACGCCGTCCCGGTCGCCGAGCCAGATGTTGTCGCCCATGCCGATCTCGTCGCCGTAATAGATGACCGGCGAGCCCGGCAGCGATAGCAGCAGAGCGGTGAAGAGCTCAAGCTGATCGCGGTCGTTGTCCAGCAGCGGCGCAAGGCGGCGCCGGATGCCGATGTTCGCCTTCATCCGCGGGTCACGTGCGTACTCGGCCCACATGTAGTCACGCTCGTCGTCCGTGACCATCTCGAGCGTCAGTTCGTCGTGGTTGCGCAGGAAGATGCCCCACTGGCAGCCCGCCGGTATCTGCGGCGTCTGCGCCAGGATCTCTGAGATGGGGTAGCGCTGCTCCCGCCGGACGGCCATGAAGATGCGCGGCATCAGCGGGAAATGGAACGCCATGTGGCACTCGTCGCCGCCCACGCTCGGGTCGCCGAAGTACTCAACCACGTCGGCGGGCCACTGGTTCGCTTCGGCCAGCAGCACCCGGTCCGGGTAGAGCCGGTCGATCTCGGCGCGAACTCGCTTCAGGTACTCGTGCGTCTCCTTGAGGTTCTCGCAGTTCGTGCCCTCGCGCTCGTAGAGGTACGGCACGGCATCCAGTCGGAAGCCGTCAATTCCGAGGTCGAGCCAGAACCGCAGCACCTCCAGCATCGAGTCCTGCACGAGCGGGTTCTCGTAGTTGAGGTCGGGCTGGTGGGAGAAGAACCGGTGCCAGTAGTACTGACCGCGCACCTGGTCGTAAGTCCAGTTCGACGCCTCGGTGTCGACGAAGATGATCCGGGCATCGCTGTACTTGTCGTCGACATCGGACCACACGTAGAAGTCGCCGTACGGCCCCTCCGGATCAGACCGCGAGGCCTGGAACCACGGATGCTGATCGCTGGTGTGATTCATGACCAGGTCGGCGATGACCCTGATGCCGCGCTCGTGCGCCTTCTCGACCAGTTCGACGAAGTCACCGATGGTGCCGAACTCTGGCAGTATCGCGGTGAAGTCGGCAATGTCATAGCCGCCGTCCTTCAGCGGCGAGGCGTAAATCGGCAGCAGCCAGATGCAGTCGATGCCGAGCCACGCCAGGTAGTCGAGCCGCTCGATCAGCCCCCGGATGTCGCCGGTGCCATCCTGGTTGGAATCGCTGAATCCGCGGACCAGTACCTCGTAGAACACCGCGCGCTTATACCAGGTCGGATCGCCGGGGGCCTCAAAGGAGAACGAGTCAGTCACCGGCTCATTGGCGGTCACCCTGAACTCATGCGGATCAGGATCGGCCATCGCGCCCTGCCCGCTCGCGTGCCCGGTCTGATCCACTCCCGCTCTCCCGCTGATACTCGATTCCATGCCGCACGACCGCGGTGCCGGTCAACCACGTTTCCTACATACCAAGAATGCAGCCGACGGCCGCATTCGCCAAAGCTTGACTACACCACGGTCAGGATGTGAGCCGGCGCGACGGCGGGGTCCAGCCGGACGTAGTTAGCCGCACCCCAGCTGAATTCCTGCCCGCTTAGCTCATCGGCGACCCGGAATCCCGCTCCCGCGTCCAGTCCGAGCGCCGCGCTGTCAAGCCAGACCGTAGCCTCGCGCGGCTGACTGGGGTCTAGGTTTACCACGACGAGAACGATGTCGGGCGCACCGGGAAAGAATGGGCTGGTGCGTTTTGAAAAGCACAGGATCTCGGGCCGGTCGCTGTAGTGGAAGCGCAGATTCCGGAGCCAGTGCAGAGCCGGGTGCGCGCGCCGGATGGCGTTCAGCTTGGTCAGCAGCGGGGCGAGGGTCACACCGGTGCGCGCCGCCGCGTCCCAGTCCCGCGGCCGGTAAGCGTATTTCTCTGAGTCGAGGTATTCCTCGCTGCCGGGCACCAGCGGGATGTTCTCCCCGAGCTCGTAGCCGGAGTAGACGCCATAGGACGGTGACAGCATCGCGGCGAGCACCGCGCGAACCGCGAATGCGGGCAGCCCGGCGTGCTGAAGGTAGTGGCTGAGGATGTCCGGCGTGTTGACAAAGAAGTTCGGCCGCATGTACGGCGCTGCCGGGCCCGCCAGCTCCTGGCAGTACTCGGTTAGTTCCGCGGCGTTATTACGCCAAGTGAAATATGTATAGGACTGATGAAAGCCGATCGCCGCGAGCGCGTGCATCATGGCCGGCCTCGTGAACGCCTCCGCCAGGAAGATCACGTCCGGATCGGTGCTGGCAATATCAGCGAGCAGTCGCTGCCAGAACAACAGCGGCTTAGTGTGCGGGTTGTCCACCCGGAAGATCCTGACGCCGTGGCTCATCCAGTGCCGGACGAGCCCGTTCATCTCCGCGTAGATCTTCTCCGGCTCGTTGTCGAAGTTGAGCGGGTAAATGTCCTGGTACTTCTTCGGCGGGTTCTCGGCGTAGGCGATCGAGCCGTCGGCCCTGGTGGTGAACCACTCCGGATGCTCGGTCACCCACGGGTGGTCAGGGGACGCGTTGATCGCAAGGTCCATCGCGACCTCGAGGCCAAGCCCGGTCGCCCGGGCGACAAAGGCATCGAAATCCTGCATGGTGCCCAGGTCCGGGTGAATCACGTCGTGGCCGCCCTCGGATGACCCGATCGCGTACGGCGAGCCGGGATCGCCGGGTTCGCAGGTCAGCGAGTTGTTCCTGCCCTTGCGCGCGGTCGTGCCGATGGGGTGCACGGGCGGCAGGTACACGACGTCGAAGCCCATGTCGGCAATCGCATCCAGGCGCTTCGCCGCGGTGCGCAGCGTCCCGGACTCCGGCCGGTGCGTATGCGTCGGGTCGAGCAGCGCTCCCTCGGAGCGCGGGAAGAACTCGTACCAGGAGCTGAACAGCGCCCGCTGCCGGTGGACGATGAGCGGATAGCGCTCCGTGATCGTCAGCAGGTCTCGCAGCGGAAACAGGGTGAGCGCCGCGTGCACCTGAGCTCCGGTAGCTGCGGCCAGTCGCTGCAACGGCGGCAGCGCCGGGTCGCGGAGCTGGCGCACGACCGTGGTCAGTGCGGTCCGCGCTGCCCTGGCCTGCTGAGCCTCGTCTGTCGGCAGCGCTTTTGTCACCTTGATCTGGCTCGCCGCGCGGTCAAGCAGCAGCGCTCCTTCCGCCAGCATCAGCTCGGTGTCCTGCCCGATCGGGACCTTGATCGCGGCATCGTGGCGCCAGCCGGCGATCGGATCGCCCCACGCCTCGACGTGGAAATGCCACAGGCCCTCGGATGTCGGCGCTACCTCCGCCCCGTAGCGGTCGGTCCCCTCGGCCAGCTCGCGCATAAGCGCGATCGGCTGCGGCACGCCACCCGGGTCGGTGAGAACCACGCCAGCCCCGAGCATTCCGTGCCCTTCACGGAAGACCGTCGCGCTCACCACGAAGCTCTCGCCTGGTACTGCCTTCGCCGGTGAGATGGGCTCCGCGCCCGGGCCAGGCACCCGCACGACCGGCTGTACGTCGAGTATGGGGATCCTCCCGATCACGGTTGAAAGCTACCCATTGCAGCGTGACTGACGCGGAGCCGGGTACGTAGATCCAGGGGAGCCCGGAGGGAGCGCGTCCGGGTGCAGACATTAAGGTCGCTGTGCGTGAGAGCAATCCGCCGCTTTACTATCCATCCGGTGCTCCCAGAGCCGCTTGAGCCGCTCCGCTCGCTGATGATGAACCTGCGCTGGTCGTGGGACATCAGGACGCGCGAGCTCTTCGCGGCCATCGACCCGGCCTGCCGGGCGCTGGCCGATGAAGACCCGGTGGCCCTGCTCGGCAGGGTGGCGCAGGACCGGCTGGCCACCCTCTCGGCCGACCCTGCCTTTTTGCAGCGCCTCGCCGCCGCGAGCGCGGACCTGAGCGCGTACCTGACCGAGCCGCGCTGGTACCAGCTGCAGCCAGGTACTGGCGGGCTGGGAGCGCCGGGCCCGGGCGGGCTGCCGCAAGCCATTGCGTACTTCTCGCCTGAGTACGGGATCACTGCCGCGCTGCCGCAGTACTCCGGTGGCCTCGGCATCCTGGCCGGTGATCACCTCAAGGCCGCCAGCGATCTAGGCGTGCCGCTGATCGGCGTCGGGCTGCTGTACCGGCACGGCTACTTCACTCAGTCACTGTCGCTGGAGGGCTGGCAGACCGAGCGCTACCCGGCTTCCGACCCGAACGGCCTCCCGCTGGCCCTGCTGCGCGATGCCGGCGGCGCCGCCGTGCGGGTCTCGGTCGCGCTCGCTGACCACGCCACCCTGGCCGCGCAGATCTGGGTGGCCGAAGTCGGACGGGTGCCGCTGCTGCTGCTCGATTCCTATGTCGAGGAGAACCAGCCGGAGCTGCGGGAGATCACCGACCGGCTGTACGGCGGCGGCACCGACCACCGGCTGCAGCAGGAACTGCTGCTCGGCATCGGTGGCGTCCGAGCCGTGCGCGCCTACTGCGCGATCACCGGTCATCCCGAGCCTGAGGTATTCCATACCAACGAAGGGCACGCTGGCTTCCTCGGACTGGAGCGCATCAGGGAGTACCTGGAGCGCGGGCTCGGTTTCGACGAGGCGCTTGAGCTGTGCCGGGCCGGCACCGTGTTCACGACTCACACTCCGGTACCGGCCGGCATCGACAGGTTCCCGATGGATCTGGTGTCCCGGCAGTTTGCCGACGGCGCGGAGCCGGGGTTGCCGCTCGAGGCCATCAGGGCGCTCGGCGCGGAGACCTTCCCCGGCGGCGATCCGGGCGTGTTCAACATGGCAGTCATGGGCATGCGCCTGTCGCAGCGCGTCAACGGCGTGAGCAAGCTGCACGGCTCGGTATCCAGGTCGATGTTCAACGGCTTGTGGCCAGGGTTCGACGCGGCCGAGGTGCCGATTACGTCGGTGACCAACGGCGTGCACGCGCCGACGTGGGTGGCACCGGAACTCGTAGACCTGGCCGAGGCCGGCTCCGACAGCGCCGGTAGCGAAGCGGCGGAGCCTGCCTCGATTGCGGATCCGTCGGATGACCCGTCGTTCTGGAACCGGGCCGCGGCCGACCCGGCGCAGCTGTGGGCGCTGCGACGGCTGCTGCGGTCCCGGCTGGTGGCCGAGGCCAGGCAGCGGCTGCGTGCGTCCTGGCGCCAGCGCGGCGCCTCGGACGCTGAGCTGATCTGGATCGACGGCGTTCTCGACGACGACGTGCTGACGATCGGCTTCGCGCGCCGGGTTCCGTCCTATAAGCGGCTGACCATGATGCTGCACGACCCGGCCCGGCTGACCGCGCTGCTGCTGGACCCGGAGCGGCCCGTGCAGATCGTCGTGGCCGGCAAAGCGCACCCTGCCGACGATGGCGGCAAGCAGCTCATCCAGCAGCTCGTGCGGTTCGCAGATCACCCGCAGGTGCGGCACCGGATCGTCTTCCTGCCTGACTACGACATGGCGATGGCGCACACGCTGGTGCAGGGCTGCGATGTCTGGCTGAACAATCCGCTCCGGCCGCTGGAGGCGTGCGGCACCTCGGGAATGAAGGCCGCGCTCAACGGCGCGCTGAACCTGTCGGTGCTCGACGGCTGGTGGGACGAGTGGTTTGACGGCGACAACGGCTGGGCTATTCCGTCCGCCGACAGCGTGCCCGACCCTGGCCGCCGCGACGAACTGGAGGCGGCGGCGCTGTACGACTTGATCGAGAAGTCGGTTGCCCCGCTGTTCTACGACACCAAGGGCGTCGGGCTGCCGACCCGCTGGCTCGAGATGGTTTCGCACACCCTGCGCGGGCTCGGGCCGCGCGCGCTCGCCACCCGGATGGTCCGGCAGTACGTGACGGAGCTGTACGCTCCCGCCGCAGCTGCGTCCAGGGTGCTGGCGGGCAGCGACGGTGCGTTTGCCGGCGCACGGGAGATGGCGGACTGGAAGCGGCGCGTCCGGGACGCATGGCCTAGCGTGCAGGTCGAGCATGTCGAAAGCGACGACGTTGACATGAGCCCGGGGAGCGAGCTCGTGGTGCGTGCGAGCGTCGCGCTGGGCATGCTGTCGCCGGACGACGTGACGGTCCAGGTGGTCTACGGTCGCGCTGGAGACTCCGACGAGATCATCGAACCGGCCGGGTCGCCGCTCCAGTTTGAGGGCAGTGGCGCCGCCGACGGCGTCGCGAGGTACAGCGGCGCAGTCGAGCTCGGCCAGCCCGGGCCATTCGGCTACACAGTCCGCGTGCTGCCGAGGAACGGGCTGCTGGCCAGCCCGGCCGAGCTTGGCCTGGTCACATTGCCCGAAGGGCCGGCCGGAATGGTCAACGGCGACCTGCGCTGACCCGCGGATCGTTAGCACCTGGCCGCTGGGCCAGATGTGCCGCACCAGGGCACCTTTTGCCGGCCGATGGCAATTCCTCGCGTGCTAGTGAGAACGCCAGCAAAGCCAGGGTCGATGTGACATCCTGTGATAGAAGGATTTCGGTCCGTGACGGTCACTAGTCGTCACGATCTGCTACCGAACCGTTACCCCCGAGAGTGAGAGAGGACTTCTTCGTGAGAACTCAGATCAAGCCGGACACCCGACTGCTTACCCCGGCCGAGGTCGCCGCGATGCTCCGCGTCGATCCGAAGACGGTCACCCGCTGGGCCCGGGGCGGCAAGCTCTCGTCGATCCGCACGCCCGGCGGCCACCGCCGGTACAGCGAGAGCGAAGTTCGCGGATTCCTCAATGGCTGGCAGGGTGTCTCGCTGCCGCGCGCGTCGGGAGAATGATCGAGCCGGTACCTGCCCCGGCGGCGGCCCTGGGGCAGGTTCTCCCGGCCCGGCGTGGCGCGCCGCTGCTACGGACCCGGCGCGGCAGCGCGCCGCGGTCCTGCCGCGGCGTCACAGCCCCGTCCCGTCTCTGCCGGTCCCGTCTCTGACGGTCCCGTCTCTGGCCGCCAGGTTTCTGCCAGTCCTGTCTCTGACGGTCCCGGTTCTGAGAGCCCCGTCTCTGACAGCAAAGCCTGCGGCTCTACCCGCCGCCGGCTCCACCGCGGCCGGCTCCACCGCGGCCGGCTCCACCGCGGCCGGCTCTACTGCCGCCAGTTCCACCCCCGCCAGACCGG
>Ga0335074_10009920_pt1 | contig 13307 bp, 14 predicted proteins | sample Lox_Sample_23_FD_206715 | JGI IMG/M metagenome (GOLD analysis project Ga0335074, IMG submission 206715) | Soil microbial communities from Loxahatchee National Wildlife Refuge, Florida, United States - Lox_Sample_2.3 | ecosystem: Environmental > Terrestrial > Soil > Wetlands | place: USA...
TGACCATAGTGCAGGGGTGGCTAGGAAAGATTGTGAATATTGAATTGTATGTGCTGTCGTAAAAGAAGCCCCTATCGTTGCTGGACAGCTTGTCGTTATAGAAAGCTCTTTTCATTAGATTATGTACGCTATCGTCACGAATACTATGTATTTCTCACAATTCTATTCTCTTCCTAATCTAATCAAGGCCTTCTATAGAAAATCAAACGAGTTCCAACTATACAAGTCGTCCACGACGTCGTCCCGCTCCTGACTACGGGTTTGTTCTAACTTCGATTGCCTTGACACCTAGGATCTGTCTAGCGTGCTGGAGGTGATTGTATACGTGTCCATCAGCTACTACAGTGCCACGGCTTGTGCCGAAATATACCTCCCCTTTTGGAGAATCCGGGAGGGCGGGAAGATCATTTTTACCATTGGGAAATGCAGAGACATCACTGCCTCGGAGTTGCTAGGAGCTAACGAATATCTTGCACAAAGGACGGGTTCTACAGAAATGCAAGTCTAAACCAATTGCCCCTCTCTATATATATCAACTTCTAACCACGCCGCGCTACAGATATCACAACCCAAAGATAGCAAGAAGGTCCAACTATCACAGGCCTAAGGCGGCAAGAGACCCATACTCTTATAGCCCTGAGATCGCAGCAGAAGCAGCTGTTGCTGTCATGATTGCAATAGGAGGAAATAGATATGGTATGCCTTTGGTGGGGGGGGCGACACACTGCGAGATGATCAAGGGAGTATTTGCATAGAATAGGGATATATATAGATAGATATGCGGTGCGTGGGATAATATGCGAGAGGCTCAGCATCTTCTAAGTTAGATAGATGCTAAACAGGCTGCGTGAGCAGGCGGTCTCAAGCGTCCTATAAATAGCGAAACAAACTCCCCTTCTACGTCTGCTGCAGCAGGAAATCTAGTCACACGGCCGGTGGAAAGGGTTCTGGAGGAGCTCAGTTATCTGTTTCGGAGCGTGGACTGGGAAGTATTTTACTTGATGCCTGCGAAGGGGAGAAGGGCTAGAGTGTAAGTGGCGGCTGAGGAGAAGTTGGGGTGTGTTGTTGGAGGGGGAAGTGATATCGTTAAAGGAGGTGTTGTTATTAGAGGAAGGTGTGGTCGTTTTACAAGCTCTTCATATCTTCATCTTCTCTATTTGTTTTGTAACTCGCCTAGACCATATCTAGGTACCTTTTGGTAGGGCTTGGTTACTCTTTGCTCTTGTTCTCGTCCTTACTCCTCGTGGCAATGCCCAAATGGGCCGCGAAGGTCTTCATACATTATACAATCGTGATTACGTTCGTAGGCATCAGACCAAAGAATTTAGTCCAGCCTTCACCTTCAAGGAAATTGACGGCACCGATCCTTTCATATACTTTGCTATTATCCTCGTCAAGTGATCGGAGAACTAGGCATGACAAGCTGTTAACGTTATTGTCATTATTATCATGTTTCTTCTCAGAACGCACTTGGGAGATTGTCCAATTCCGTAAGGTCGACCTGTTGTATACTCGGAGACATGAACACACCTGTTTGTCCAGTCCTTTACGTATAACCTATCAATTATTCTTCCTTGGTAGGGGACAATTCTAGGCAATACAGATGACCGACGCTACTATTTGAAGATTGAGGCCTTCGCCTTCACCAGCGAATGTGATCAGCCTCAATAGAATACCTTCAGCTATTTTTTTTTTTTTAAAAAAAAAAGATACTACTTCTATACCATATAACAATTTCTCTCACCATCTCCTCATACCCGGGTTGTGATACCATCTACGCTTGTTTCTACCTATCAACTAACTACTAGAACCCATATAGAGATTTTATTCCACCAAGTTACTTATCTATTCATCTTTGCCTTCAGACTACTTGTGAAGCTAATGCTGGAGGAGGCATTAGACTTGTCAGCCTTTACAGAACCTCGAAAATTGGTCATGAGCTATCTTGGAGCAATAGATAGCGAAGCAGAGATAGTCTGTATTCCGATCGTGAAGCTTCGGAGTGACAAGCGGAGAAAACGCAAGAAACATCCAAGCCACCATGCCATCTTTTCTCTCCGAGTTTTTGGAGATTTTGGGTTTTCGGTGTGCGGAAGTCCTTGCATCGTCAGCTAATTATATCATCAGAATAACTCGAGGTGAGGAGCAACAGCCTCTCGATGTTCTCTTTTCTTGTGTCAACTTGTGGAACATATGAAGCTCTCTATTACTTCTCACAATAAAAATAAGAAGATTGAACTTGTTGTCGTCAAATCATTGAGAGCCTTCACAAGACTTCCGTGCATCTACGGGCTTTGTACACGGAGTCCGCTGTAATTTGCTAGTCACGACAGTGTATAACTAATTATCCCAAATATCAATCTTAGACCGCTCGATTGCATGCACAGCATGATCACGTGCGTTGTGAATCTGATTGTAGTAATAAGTAGCAACTGTTCGTCCAAGTTCTGGAAACCGTAAGGTTTGTGAAGAGACAATCACAGATCACCACCGAGGCTATGAGGATACAATAGATATTCAAGCCTGTAAAGAAGCATGCAATCACGATCATACGGGATTAGGTAGGCGGCTCTGAGAGTAAATAGGTACGAGGCTGAAAGTAAATAAATAATAGGGGACACAGAACAAGGGCCCTGATCAGGCAGATCAAAGTTAGTTCACACTGAGCCTGGTCAGGCAGATCAAAAGTAGTTTACACTGGCCCTGGTTCGCATGGATTTTTATATAACACCTTCAAATCCTCCAATAGTTCCAATGAATTCTGAGTACAACTCATTCGATCTACGCAGTCAATTTCATCACCTTTTCCTAAATTACCTCATCAACTGTATTTGCTTGGAATAGGCGATAATATGTGTCTGTACCACTCTTACTTTCCTGGAAGTCAACTCGCTCATCCTGGCCTCAGATTCACTAAGCTAGCAATCATATTCGGCATCACAACAGTGATACTCGGACTCGGTCAGGTCGTCGTCACGTACCTTATTCGTCAGACTCGGCGTCTACCAGGTGCGTTCCCACTACTGTGCAAAAATTCTTCTATTAATTGGGCTGACACATGTGCTCCCACCAGGCATCGTGCACGGCAGCGACGTATCTCAAACGCAAGCCAATGTGCCCATGCATGAGAGTATCATAAAGATAAAGGTGCTTGAGTTGTGGTCGAGGATCAGCAATGTTCATGAGAATGAGCGGATTGATTGAATGCATAACTTCCTGGCTGCATGCTCTATATCTCGAACATGCCTAAACGGTCGATGTGGGTCGCGGCGCATAAAAGAGAGAGAGAGAGACCACCGGCACACAAAAGTCGCCACACCCAGAGTTGCAGTTTAGAAAATATTTAAGGAAGTTCTCTATTCGCGAAAGATGTTTGTGGTTCGTGACGTTCCTTGATCTCTCGTTTGCCTTCTCATTCCGCAATGCCTAATGCTTGAAGCGATCTCTGACCATTCCGGTAAAGCATCATGATGTAAGCTACGCTAGTATGGCGCGATACTGTCGTGTTTATATTGTGTCCAAATAGTCAAATTATCATTTAAAGATCGGGGACTTGTTAGCGTCATTCTTTGAGAGCCACTGCTCCGCGTAGAGAGCTACTGAAGCCCAAGATACATCACCACTTCACAAGTTGCATTTGCCATCTGGAGCCGCAAAAGAGACGAATTGCCAGCACGGTTATGAGACTTTGAAGGCCAATTTGAGCCAAAGGCCATAGCAGAAGCTCTTTCAGGGCCGTGAAAACAGCGAGATGTACTTACGACAACAATCTTCGATAGCGAGAACAGCTTCTGGAATGACGAGAGAATATCCACTGACGAGAATTTGTATCACAACAGCTTTTCTGCTATCAATGTATGGCAGGGCAGGTTGAAGTGATCTAGCTCCAAACGTGGCCGCCACTACGCCACCGCAATTAGGGGGCACGGCCAACCTCAGACAGTATTTGCTGCTTTGTTGGTGGGAAGGAGTTCCGGCCGGGAAGGAATTTTATAGGACAGAAGGAGGTGAGGACACGAGGATCGGTCCCATTGGACCCATTAAACACACCACACACGAAGCGACATTGCAGGAATTTTCCAAATCTATTTCAGAGTATATGAGTCTACGTGCTCTTCTAATCTCTACTCAACTTCTAATGCGCCGAATGATTTTAAACGAAGCCGCTTCAATAGTTGCAAGTGATAACTTTTTCTTCAAGAAATGAACTCCCCTTTCCTGTTCAGACGCCAATGCCAATGATGGGGTATCTTCCAGAGTCAATACAAGTAGCAATATACGCCTAGTAGACCATGGCTCTGTGGATGACTCCAAGCATAAAGCTTCCTTGCGCCAATATCCAACCTGATTTCGGAAGATTGCATGAATAGCTGCCATTTGAAAGGCATAATTGAAATGGTGCAATGAGAATGGGAAAGAAAGAAAGAAAGAAAAGAATATCTGTGAGACTGTAGGCCACCGCGTCGTAATAAAAATGGACGATCTTAGATCCCCTCAGTCCAAATTAAGACACGAAGTGTAGTCCTCTTAGTTATAGAAAGATGAAGGCGAGGAAGAGGATGTAGCGGCCGTAGGACCAACAGCCGCAGCGGTAGCAGCAGCCGCAGCAGAAGCAACGGAACCAAGTCCAGGAACATAGGTCGTACGAGGAGCAGTCTCGCGTTCAGCTCCACCGTTGAACAAGTAGATCAATTCTTGTCTACCGAGTCTACCGAGACCCTGACTAGCCTTCTCGTCAAGAGCTGCTTCGACGAGCCTCCGCTTTCGATTCTGCAGATCAATGATGCGATCTTCAACCGTCTTCTCCACAAGAATTCGATGTACCTTGACTGGTTTCTGTTGGCCGATTCGATGAGCTCGATCTATGGCTTGCATCTCAATGAAAGGATTCCTGCAAAAATATGTTAGGGCGAGTGACAAAACACATTAATAAGTTCATCAAAATCCTATCTAAGATCAATGGATGCTAGACGAGAAATAAAGACCTACCAGAATGGATCAAGGATAATCACTTGAGATGCAGCAACAAGATTTAACCCAGCATTTCCAGCCTTGAGTGAGACGAGCATAACCTTGCATCTTGCGTCATCTGTGAACTTGACAACAGAATGGTGTCGTGCATCAGCAGACATGCTACCATCGTATCTCATGTAGCCCCATCCTTCCTTTCGAATGGGTATCTCCAGCAAATCGAGAAGGGTTGTAAATTGGCTGAATACTATTGTCTTGATATCTGGCTCGGTATCTCTGAGAATTTCAAGGCATTTGTCGACCTTCGCAGATGAGACCCAATTCTTCTTAAGGTAGCGCATATACCGGCGATGTCCTTCTTTGCTTCGCATAGCTTCCTTCTTAAGCGTGGCCATCGAAGTATGCTTGACTTTAGGCTCTTTCGCCTTGGCTTTCCCCTTCCCTTTGATATGACGCTTAGAGTTGTGCTTCTTACTTTTCTTCTCGCCTCTATGTGACGGACCTTCCATAGATCTCTTCACAGGCTTCATAGCAGGCTTAATGTCCTTGATTTCCACAAATTCGTCGTCATCATCATCTTCATCTTCGATCTCATCCTTAACTTTTACTTTCCCAATGTCGGCATTATCGAAACTTGGTGTTTTGAAGTCCTCTGCCTCTTTCTTGACCTTCGATTTGCTGTTTGCTTCCTCTTCATCATCCTCGTCCGCACTCTCCTCAGCGGCAGACACATAGTCATCCGGGACCACAAAGTCTCTGATATCCTCGTCAGAGCCGTCCTCGCTCTCAGTTGCACTAGACCCAGTGTCTGAAGAATCATCAATGCTCTCGCCATCATCCTCACTCTGCACTTCATCTTCATCTACGGCAAGATCCTCCTTCTGGTCCATATGAACCTTCTTGAATGTCTCATAGTCAATTATTTTCTTCATGTCGACCTTTCCGCGACATGTAGGGCATTTGGCGTCGCCTACTTCGTTGCCTTCGGCAATTGCTTCTTGCTGTACATTGCCCGCGATTTTGACTAGACATTCCGAGCACGTGTCATGGCCACACGGAATGACGATTCGAGGGTTTGGGATGGGGTCATAGCAGACAGGGCACTCAAATGGGACCGTGGCTTCCGTGATCCGACGAACAACTTCTGGAAGCAGAGTCTTAGCCCAAGTTTCCATATCCTCAATGGATGCTTCTGGAGGTGCCTCCTCAAAGTCCATGATCAGATGAGGGTGGCAGGCAGCTTGGCGCAATCTCAAAAGAAGAACAAGAATGTTCGAGTAGTTCTTTCCAATAGTACCGGCCTTGACATATTTGTTAAATTGAATAAGTGTCTTTGTTTCTAATGCGGTATAGTAAGCCTGCTCATCCTCGTTGAAGATTGCATGAACAATTTCTTCAGTCTTTTCCGGTAAAGTCAGTATAGGTTTGCCATCGATCTTTGAGGTTTTGGTGCGGCGAAGGAGCATTGCTTTCAACACTGCCTGGAGCTTTTTCATAGCATTCGCCTCCATTTCAGGATGAATAGAACCTCTCGAGCCACCAGATTTTGACAAGCATCCAAAATCCAAGGTGAACTTATGGTGATCGTTGTACGGTTTTATTCGTAAGAAACGAATAAGGGAGAACAGCTCATGAACACCATTCATCATCGGGGTTCCCGTCAAGCAGAACCTCGTTAATGCTTTCAAGTGACAGGCAGCCAGGGCAGCCTTGGTATTCTTGTTCTTGATGCATTGTGCTTCATCAAGAATGACGCGATACCAAAGGCTGTCACCTCCGAGGAAAACGAACCTGTTCTTCGCAATATTCGGGTCAAGGTTTGGATTCTCATCACACTTTCTTCTCCATTCCTCTTGCCTTTTGTATTCTGCACCTAGTGTTCCATAGGTAGTGAGGACTATGTCGAAACTTCGGAGCGTTTCCCACGAAGCTTTCTTTCCTGAGTGGTATAGAAATGTGCTCAGGCGGTGAGATCTGTTGATCTTTGTTTGAATTTCTCGTTCCCACTGTCTAACCAATGCAACAGGGCCAACGATAAGGGTAGTCTATTTGAAAGTTTGTTAGCGTTCATCGTGCAAGCTCGAAGTCAAATGAAAGTGCGTCGACCTAGCAATGCAAAAGAGCTTTCATACCTTTCGTCGCCGATCCTCTGACGGCCGGGAAAGAATTAAGGCCAAAGCACTAATTGTTTTACCAAGGCCCATGTCATCGGCCAGGATGCCACCTTTATTGGTCCCTTCCTCCATTTGTTTCAGCCAAGTCAATGCGAGCTTCTGATGCTCGTAAAGCGCATACTTGAGTCCATCGGGAGTACCTTCTCTGTCCTCTTTAGGAATCTCAATGTCTGGTCGGATGTTTTCCAGAAGATCCTGGATTTCTTGAGTTGTCCTGCGTGGATCATGAACGTAATCACTTATCTCCGCCAGTCGACCGTTAAGGGCGTTGTCGAGTTGCGACATTCTTGGATCTATTGGATTACCATGAACATCGACCATTGAACCTACGTTATAACCAGTGGACTGAAAGAGTATTTGAGACAGCGGGTTCTGGTTTAGTATGCTGCGAAGTCCCGACGGACCAGCAGAACCCGGTATCATACCAAAGCTTGGAGAGTTTCGATATACATTACTGCTAGAAGCTCCTGGCTGTTTGGAGTAGGCCGGAAATCCTGGAGGCTGATTGATCATCCCAAATGGAAGTGGGAGCGAGTAACCCATTGTGCCAGCATAAGACGCATTAAACTCAGGCTTACTAGCGCCTGCTAAAAGCTGACGCTGCTTTTCCAACATGTAACGTTGTTGGGTTTGCATATGCGATAAAGCAGCATGACCTACAGCTTCTGAGGCAGCTGAAAATTGATTATGCAGTTGTGGAACTGATTGTGCATATGGCGCGCCACCATACTTATGAACCTGACCTGCACCTAGGAAAGTAGATGGCATAGCATTCTGTTCCTGAAATGAAGTATGTCGGCCACTTGCATTGAAAGCACTTGCCGGGATGATTTCGATATCAGAATCACTATCTGACTCTTGGAAAGTGCCCGGCATCGCGACCTGAGCTGTGTGGTCCAGCTCGGTCTTAATAACTGGAACCGATGAGATAATTCCGGGCTCCTGTCTAAGACCTGGTATGTTTGACATTACCGCTGAACCTACAGAATGTCCTGGATGACGTGCTTGAGAACCACTCGGAGGAGGATGTCCAAACAGCCTGTCAAAGGCTGACGGGGCAGATGGAGCGGATTGCGATTGGGAAATGCCACCAGAAGAGGCCGGTCCACTTGAAAATTCTTCCTGAAGTAGGCGTGCGAGTTCAGCATCGTCTCGTTCGCGCTTAGCTTTTTCTTCCGCATCCTTGTGCCGCTGGCGTACTTTAGCTATCTCTCTAGCGACACTATCATCGTCCCTACATGTAAGGTATCAGCACTTGAATCGATGAGAGACTTATTTGAGTGTAAACAAACGCGGTAAGATCAAGGAACCCATCTTCCAGAAAAGGGTATTCCTGTCCTGAAGAAGTGGATGGAGTTGTCGAGCGCGTTATATGAGGGCTAGGTGATGTACGCCTGTACTTGTTCTCAGACTCAACAAAACCAAGGTGCTCTGCGTGTGATCGCTTTCGTGTGGGCAATTTGGAATGTGGAGGGCTCAGAAAAGTGTTCGAGGCCCATGCTGACGCTGCCGAGTTCGGTGTCGAACTTGTCGAAGATGTAGCTGCTATCCTTTGATCTGTAGACTGCTTGTCAGAAATTTTAAGTAAAATTTGTGCCACGGTAGAGAAAGGGGCTTGGGAGAGCAAAATGGGTTGAGTAAATATTTTTCAAGCCATTAAGGCGCAGGAGGGTGGAATGAATTGTAGACTGCTCACTAAGAGTAGGGTGCGAAACTGTGGGTCCAAAAGGATCGTCTTCATATGTACGGGATAAATTGCCTGAGTTGGAGGCCATTGTGTCGTACTGTCCCTGCCCCAAAGCCTTCAATTGTTTCTCTAACTTCCGAATCTCAGCCTTGATCGCAGCCTCGGCCTGCTCTCGATATGGAACGGTATCTTCAAGAGAGAGAAGGAGAACCCTCTGGTACTGTATCTCATCTGCTAGTTCTTCAGCAGACATGTAGACCTCCGGAGAGGCGGCTGCTGAAGAGTCCATCTTGTCGAACGAAACACAAGGTGGATGCCCAGCCGTGATTTGGGCCGGCGAGGCCATGAAACTTGTGGAACTTCACGAGGCGAAGGTGAGTGAATAGATGAACCTAGGTGATGTCAGACGCTCAGCGCGTACATATTCGATTTGCTTATATTAGAACTGCACGTCGTACGATCACACGGTGTCGGATTGAGAGTGAACACGAGAAAGTTTAGGAAGTTGATAGAACGCGTTTATCGTCACTTTTATCGCCCAACTCGGCTCGCGTTTTTTAGTTGACAAGGCCGCCCCTGAAACAAGGCTGACACCTTGTTTCCCTTCAGCTTTGTGAATAAGTTGAACTGAAACATATCTAAGGGTATCACGAAATGCCCAACGCCGTAAATATCTCTTATGGATACAGCAAAATACCGTGGAGAACCTGAATGCGACATAATTAGAGGTCCTCATATTTTCCTCCCTTTCTACCCTATTCAGAATCTCCGTCTGAGTCACCAACGCCTGGAATCCAGTCAAGGAAGCCCTCCAACTTCCCAAATAAATAATCCCAAAAGCCCTGCTTAACTTCCTCATCCGCTCCATTGCCCTTATCACCTTCAACTGGGGGCTTTTTGCCAACTTCATCAACAGGATCTACACCTACAAAGCCGGGCGTGACCTCGCCCGGGTCTGCAGCGGAACTGGCCTCTATGGGGGAGATGGAGATAATACCAGTCTCAGGATCTGTCGTAGCGGTAGTATCGACAGGGTCTATCGGCTCAGAAGCGGCGGTTTCAGGACTGTGCAAGCCTACTGGCTTGAGAGGCAGGCGAAGAGTGCCATTGTTAGGGTTTGGGGTTAAGCAAAGGGAGTCGCAGATGATGTTATAGACTTCAATATTTTCTGCAAATTGTCAATGATAGTCTTGGCAAGCAAATGTATAGAAACTTACGGAATACTTCTACTCGACTGTTCGGTGCGTGTGGGAAGGAAGGGCCTCTCGCTACAAATATTGCTCTCATTAACGGATGCTCATGATCATATCCATGGAGTCCTCGTGGATGATAAATAAGGTCTTTAGCCTTCGCCTCTTGTACATTAAACTCGTCCTTTGTAACGATCGCCCAACCTGTCTTAGGTACGATCCATAATGGCGCTATCCGATGATTATTGGAGAAATGATATCGCTCTGGCATGTTGACGTCTCGAAGATAAACGTCAAAGGCAGAACTACCAGCAGCTTCTGAAGCCAGCTTATCGTAAAGTCCTTGTAAGTTCGCTGGATCTTTGGGTCGAAGCCCATAGAGCGGCCATCCATCAATATGCTCAATCAAATCGAGATCGATGAGGTCGTCTAATTGAATGAGTCGCTTGGTAGATGTGGTAGCCATGCCGTGGTCTGAGACAACAACTACATTGACCACTTGGGTCAAATTCCGTTTCTCCAGTCCTGTAAAGAGCTCATCAAGCATCTTATCAACATCATTGATCGTAGTTCGAATCTCTGTACTGTTTGGTCCGAATTTATGACCATCCGTGTCAACATTCGGAACGTATGCGGCAATGAGCTGCGGCCGCATGTCAGCAACATTGGCATTCTCGTCTTCCAAGCCAGGCTTGTCGAGGAGTTCAAGCACCCTATTAACCTTCCGAGAGAGTGGCTCGTTGGGATTGAACTTATCGAGGAAGCTTGGCTCCACATCCATAATGTGTGCTTCGCTACCTGGCCACATATGGATGGCCGTGCGAATCCCCTGCAGTTCGGCAGTGACCCAGAGAGGCTCTCCACCCCACCACTTCCCTTGCAAGCTCCTTGCCGGATCTGTGTAGTAGAACTCTTTTTCCATTTCAGGGTCCCAGAATGTGTTCCCGACAACTCCGTGGCTCTCTGGGTAGAGGCCAGTCACAAGTGTATAGTGATTGGGAAATGTGACAGATGGAAAGCTTGGTAACATATATACTGGCGATACTCCTTCCTCAATGAAGGCATTTAGCCTGGGTGTGATTCCCCGCCTCAAAAAGTCCGCCCTGAACCCATCTAGACTTATAAGGATAGTCGTAGGTGCAAACAATGCCGTCCCATTGTTAAACAGATTCTGGCCATCTTTATTGGTTCTCCTACCCACCGATAGCCTCCAGGCTCCAAAGACCAGTGTGAGAAATACCATCACTATGCATAAATGAATCAAGCAAAATCGCTGCCATTGTCCCCGTCGTCTTCTCTTCTCGTCTATCAAATGTCGAAGCCCTGATCGGTCTCGCTCCGATAACCCTTCGGTCTCGCTACTATCTCCTGTCGAAGAGCCCTCTTTCATATCGCCAGCCTCCATTTCGTACATTAACTCTCCATCCTCGCCATGTTCTGCGTTTGCCTGGAGAGTCTCTTTTTTTTGTTTCCTACGGATCCGCCTCTGACGTCTACGTTCGCGACGTCCACCACCAACCTTTTCTGTGGCCTTATCTCCATCACCCACTGACTTGTTGTTCTTCGGTAAGGCAGTGTATGCCTTCCCGAAAAGATTCTTCAATGGGGCGGCCAACCGCCTGCTTCGATCCACCCTGCCATTCCCCTTCAGTATCTCTTCATGCTCATCTTCTTCAAGTAGAATGTTGCGGTCATGTTCTCTAAGTTCCCCACTTGTTCGTGCATGTTTATAAATCTCATCTTCTTCGCTTCCGGATTCGTTATCATTGTGAAGGGAGGACGCATCGTCGTCGTAGTCGGATGGGACCAGGACAGAGGGATCACCATGTCCAAGATCAGTTCTTTGTGTCATCTTCAGCTATGCTCGTACAAAAGGTGCGATACTCGCGAAAGATACACGGCCTTCTCATGACTCATCTATAACACCTTGGAATCCACAAACGTTACGAGTATCGATTTAGAGCATGAACCAAATGTTTGTTGTTGCCTAAGGCCCCAACAATACAATTGGTATGCTATTTCCGCGACTCTCTTTAGCCATCAAATCTAAGGAGCGTAACACTTTATTTAGACCTGCTTTGAGCCTGGAATATAAGAAAAAATACTTAAATGTTTCTAGGGGAAATTTCTGGTTCCACGAAAGTCATTCGCTATATCCAGCTTGTTAATAAATCATACGCCGCCGAGACCACTTAACCAGCCGGCCACTCAACCAGTCTTCAATCATTTCTAGTTGTTTTTGTTGTAGTATGAGCTTATGTAAGATAAAAGTATTGAGGCAGGGTTATCGGAGCGATTACTTCCGACCATCAGTGCAGCTGACACCTCAAGTGTTTGTAGGGAGCCGTATACGGGTTGCTCATTCTAATCAATTCTCACGACGCTTTCAAGGTTTTAGTTGATACTCGGCGTTTGCGCAACAACCGTCCAAGTTGGTCTCTTAGAAGGTACGCTGGCAATCATGGCAAATAGTGAAAGTCCCAGCATTTTGGGTCACGTTATTTGGAAGGCGCTCAATGCTCTTCCTCACCGCAAGCGCCAACCTGAACACATATCTAGGTACCAGGCAAGAAAGGTACCATACGTGGCACGAGTTCGACCAGAGGAAAACAGACATTATGAGCTTGAGCCCGGAATCCGTCATCTTGTTCCAAGGAAGCGGCCTCTTAGTTTGCTATCTTCCTGTGACGACGAAGATGCCAGGCAAATAATAAACACAGACCAACAAACTGTATCATTGTTGTTCAAGCTACCAAGAGAAGTACGTTTAATGATTTACGAAGAGGTGCTTGGAGGCAAGGTATTCCACATTGTCAGAAGAAAGGAGAAACTTGGCCACAAATTGTGCAAGGGCAGTGGAAACCCTGATCAGTGTATATCAGATCACTGTCGAGGGTTTAAAGCCGCATCAGGTGTCCATGGAGGCCGTGGCGATGGAGGGCTCATACAACTTTTGCAGAGTTGCCGTAAAATGTAAGGAAATCATTACTTCTATGCGAGATATCAGGGCTTACCTGTAAATAAGCTACTCTGAGGCCATTACCATTCTATACTCGAAGAACGTCTTCAACTTCGATTGTATGGAGAGTTTCATCTCATTCTCTTGCGATGTCTTACCTCAACGTCTCGATAGTGTCCGGAAAATTCAACTGGATTTCCGCTTCAATCTCTCAGTACTCTATTCGGAATGCACTCCATATACCAATTGGCCAAGATGGGAACGGACTTGGCGCATCTTAGCCAGCATGTTGGCTCTTGAGGAAGTTCGAATGAGATTCTCTTGGC
>Ga0335074_10009924_pt1 | contig 13304 bp, 11 predicted proteins | sample Lox_Sample_23_FD_206715 | JGI IMG/M metagenome (GOLD analysis project Ga0335074, IMG submission 206715) | Soil microbial communities from Loxahatchee National Wildlife Refuge, Florida, United States - Lox_Sample_2.3 | ecosystem: Environmental > Terrestrial > Soil > Wetlands | place: USA...
AGCACCGTCTTAACCAGCACCGTCTTAACGAACGCCGCCTTAACCAGCGACAGCCGTCAGGCGCTCCTGCCGGAGCCGCGCAGCCCACTCTTCCTCGCTCGGCGGCAGCGGAGCCAGCGGGCCTATGGCCCAGGTGAGCAGCAGGTCAGCCAGCCCAGGGTTGCGCACAAGCACTGGGCCGTGCAGGTAGGTACCGAGCACCCGGCCCGCGTAAGCGCCCTCGGAGCCGTCGCCGTTGCCCACACCCGTTGCGACTCTTGCCAGCGGGCGGGCTCCGGGCCCGAGGCGGGTCACCCCCTGGTGGTTCTCGAACCCGGTGAGCCGGGGCACGCCAAGGCTCGGGTCGACGTCGGCCACGATCTCCCCGACCCCGCGGAGCTCACCGCGGCCGCTGGAGATGTCGAGGATCTCGAGTCCGGCAACGGGCTCTCCGTCGCTGCCGCCGAAGACCGAGCCCATCACCTGGTAGCCGGCGCAGACGGCCAGCACTGTAGCCCCGGCGGCCGCGGCAGCGGCGAGCCCGCCGTCGGCGCGCAGCCGTCGCGCCGCGAGAATCTGCGGCAGGTCCTCGCCCCCGCCCATCAGGTAGATGTCACCTGACCGGGGCACCGGCTGATCCGCGTTCACGCTCAATGACTCGACAGGTATCCCGCGCAGCCTGGCCCTGCGCTCGAGCACGAGCAGGTTGCCGCGATCGCCGTAGGTGCTGAGCAGGTCCGGGAAGACCCAGACGAGCCGCAGGGTGCTCGGCCCGCGGCCATGCCTGCCTGGGCGCTGCGGCGCTGGCCGGACATTTTGCGGCCGCCCCGGTTCCGGCGCGCGGTGGCGCGGTGTGGTCATCGTTCTCCCCGCGTTTATTCGGCCCGGCCGAGGGCCACCCGGATCTGCTGGAACGCTGTGTAATTCGCGATCACATCGAGGATTCCCGGGGGCACCTGGTCTACCGCCGCTTCGATGCTGTCGGTCAGCTCGAAGCTCACCTGGTCGGCCTCGAGCCGGACCGCGAGGTCGAGCCTGCGCTCGCCGCCCACGATCACTGGGCGGCCGCGGAGCACGCGGTAGTCCACATCCCACAGCCAGGACGTGTCCTTGCCGTCCGGGCCGTTCGCGTTGACGGCCAGCAGCACCGGCGCAGGCGCAGGGGCGAGCACGTCGAACGCCTCAAGCCAGCCGGCCGGGTTCTTCGCCAGCAGCAGTCGCAGGCGGCGCCCGCGCAGCTCCAGTTGGGTGTACCGGCCCGCGACCGAGGCCACCTCACGCAGCCGGGGCAGCGCCTGGTCTATGTCGGCACCGAAGTAGTCGGCCACGGCCAGCGCCATCACCGCGTTGGCCCGGTTGGCGCGGCCGGGCAGAGCGAGGGAAAGCTGGCGCACCCGGCCCGCCGCGTCCACGACCTTGCCGTCGTCGAGCACCCAGGTGGCGGCCGGCCGAGCCAGGCCGCAATCGCCGCAGCGCCAGCCGAGATCGTCCCGGCGCAGGTGAGAGCCGCATTCTGGACAGCACCATGAATCCTCGTGCCAGCGCTGACCTGCCGCGACCCAGGTGACCCGGCGGGCGGCGCCGGCCGCCCAGGCGACGAGCGGGTCGTCGGCGTTGGCGACAACCCGGCTGTCCGGTGCCGCCGCGAGCACCTCCCGCCAGCGCCGCGCGACCATCCAGATCTCAGCCGCCCGGTCCATCTGGTCCCGGCTCAGGTTCAGCAGCGTGACTACCCGGGGAGATGTGGCCTCGGTCATGGCCGCCAGGTACCGCTCGTCGACTTCGAGCACGCCGAAGGGGGCGGCGCGATCCCGGCCGAGCGCCGATACGAGCCCGGCCTCCATGTTCGCGCCGAACGCGTTGGACGCGACCTCGCGGCCCAGCGACTCGATAGCCGCGGTGATCAGCCTGGTCGTCGTCGTCTTACCGTTCGTCCCGGTCACCAGCACGATCTGCCGCCCAGCAGCGAGCAGCCGGACCAGGTCCGGCTCCACCCGCAGGCCGATGGCGCCTCCGATAACCGACCCGTCACCGCGGCCGGATAGCCGGGACATCGTGCCCGCGGCACCAGCGATGGTGGTAGCCAGGCGAGCGCGCAGCGAAAGCGTCCCCATAGCCGCCGATGCTATCCGCCAGTATGGCTGGAAGTTGCCGCGCCGCCAGAGCGAGCGCTACCGAGCCGACGGAACGCTGGCCGCGGGCGCCTGCGCGGGCGGCGCGGCCGCGGTCAGCTGATCATCGTTGCCGACGATGAACCGGCGCGGCCAGGACAGCACAGCCTCCAGCCAGCCGGCGACGCCCATCTCGCCAGCGGCCTGGCGCAGCTGCCCGCGATGGCTCACGCCGATGACCACAGCCGCCAGGTCGTCGGCAAAACCCTGCTGCTCGTCCTCACCGAGCAGGGCGGTCCAGGCTGGCTGCCGGTTCCGGGCAAGCTCCATGGAGAGCGGGTGCCTGCGCAGGCCGCTGACCCGCTGCCCAATCCGCAGGCCTTCCCGGTCGGCCAGGCCGTCCATTGGGTAATCGAGCGCTGGCGCCGGGGCAAACGGGTCAGGCTTGGCCGCGCCGAACGGGCACACCCGCTCGAGTTCGTGCAGCCAACGCAGTTGCGGGATCACCCACTCCCGCCCGGCTGGCGCCCCGGCTCCCTTGCCGCCGCCGAGAAGCCGCAGAGCCGTGGCGGCGACGGCCGCGGCCAGGCGCTGCGGGTCGTAGCTCGCCCGGACCGCGAGGGCCCGTCCGCGCAGCGACCGGTCAACCGCCGTCGCCAGCAGGCACTCCCGCAGCCGGGGGTCAAGGGATTCCCAGCGTGCACGCAGAGCCACAGGCACAACTGGCAGCGGACGTCCGGTCAGGAAGGCCAGAACGAGGACTTCGGCCCACACACGCAGCCAGGCGTCACCGGGTGAGCTGGCGAGCAGGTCGGCAGCGCGCAGCTCGACCAGGCTGCATGCCCGGCCGGTCAGGCACTCAGGACCGCAGGCCGCCGAGCGCCTGCCGCTGAGCGGTGGCTCGGGCCCGAAGCCAGCGTCCTCACCCCGCTGCTGGGGCCGCTCGGCGCGGCGCTCACGGTCGCCGCCGAACGGGACAGCGATGCGCAGCGGCCGGTCCATGCCGTCCGCGAAGACGGCTGCGACGCCAGGACGCAGCGAGACCACCTGACGCGACTGGTCGGCGTCCAGGTTCATCGCCGCGCCGACCACCTCGCGGTCGTCGCGTGCCGGAAGCCGGTGCAGCACCTTCAGCGCGGTGTTCTTCACTACGTCGGGGACCAGCTTGGCCGGGATCTGCTCGACGACCACGATGCCCTCGCCGTAGGCCCGGATCTCCGCAAGCAGACTCGCGAACAGCTCGACGGCGTGCGCCGAGGCTCCTTCCCGGCCGGCCCGCAGCAGCCGGTGGGCCTCCTCGATGACGATCACGTGCCGCAGGCCGCCGGCCGGGTCACGCCGGGCGCGCAGCCGCAGGTGCTCGGTCAGTCTGATGATGAGCGTGCCGATCAGGAACGCCTTGTCCTCGTCGTTAGCGACGTCTTCGATCGCCAGCACCACGTTGCGCCGTAGCAGCTCGGCGACGTCAGCCGGGTGCCCGCCCTCGAAGAACCGGCCGGCCGACCCGGTGCGCAGCGACCGGAGCCGCACGTCGACGAACCCGCGCACGTCCGCGCGCAGCTCCCGGCCGTAGCCGACGTCCTCGATCACCTCAAGCGCCGCGGCTCGCAGCTGGTCCAGGGTGGGCACCGCTGGGGCAGCGGGCGCGTCCGGCCTGCCCGCCCCGGTCACCGGGTCCCAGCCGCTGCTCTCGTAGGCCCGCTGCAGCGCCTGCGAGATGATCTGCGGGAACGGCTCCCTGGCCTCGAACGCGGCCAGGAAAAGCGCCCGCACCATGTCGATGTGCGCCTGAACCGGGTAGCCCGGCTCGGGCTGCAGCGGGTTCACCGACAGCGGGACCGCCGCCGGGTCGGACGGGTTGATGATCGTCACTTCTCCGGTGCCGGCGATGCGGCCGGCCATGGCCGCGTACTCCGACTTCACCGGCTCGACCGCGAGCCAAGGTATCCCGGCCCCGGTGAGTTGCTCCAGCATGTAGCGGACCGTCTGCGACTTCCCGGCGCCGGTAGCGCCGGTGACGAACGCATGCCGGTTCAGGGTGTCCAGCGGAACGGCGAACCTGCCCACGGGGCGGTCCTGGCCGTCCAGGATCGCGCCGAGATCGATCGCGCCGTCACTGCCGCTGGCGGCACCGGCCGGGCCGGGTGGCCCGCCGGTTTCGCTGGTGACGTCGAAGCAGCCGGGTTCAAGCACCCGCACGCCCGGCACCTCGCCCCGGGGCAGGCCGGTCAGGGCCGGGAGGATTCCGGCGGTGGCGGCGAACGGCACCTGCGCGCCGTCCACCGGGTCGGCGATCCGGGCCGCCAGGGCGTCGGCGAACTCACGCGGGTCCTCGGCACTGCGCAGCCGGTAAGGGTGGGCGGCCAGGTCAATCGCTCCGGCGAGCACGGGCGCGATCAGCCGCAGTTCCTCGCCGGTGGCCGCGCCGGCCAGGACCCGCACCTGCCAGAGCCCGGCCTCACGGAACGCGTCGAGTTCGGCCAGGCGGCGCTGCGCCCGGGCGGCGTCGAACCTGGAATGCTCCTCATCGCGGCGCTGCAGCACGTTCAGGCTCGTGCGCAGTTCCACGATCTCCGCGTCGATCTGGTCCCACGGCTCGGCGACCACGAGCCAGCCGAACGGGCGGGCCATCAAAGAGACCAGGGCCGACTCGAACAGCGTGGGATACCGGCCGGCCTGGCTGCCCGGGGCCTCGCCGGGCCGGGAGCCCGGCTGACCCTGGTCAGCGCCCGCGGCGTTGCCGCGGCCCCCACTCCCAGACGGCAGGGCAAGCCCCCAGCCGAGCGCGGGCGCCTGGCGGACCGGGCACGGTGCCCAGACCAGCCGGTCGAGGTCGGCGAGCAGCCCACCCGGCACAGGCACGCCCCGGGCACCCCACGGGAACAGCAGTTCTCGCGGCCCGACCGGGTCGTCCGGCGCCTCGGGTGTGTCGCCTGGCCTGGCGGCGGTGTCATCTGGCCCGGTGGCGCTGTCATCTGGCCTGGCGGCTGTGCTATCTGTGTCGCCGCCAGTGTCGTCGTCCTGCATCTCGCGGGCACCGACGGCGGCGACGGCAGCACCGGGCTCCGGGAGCGGTCCGGCATTGGTGATCAGCTCCAGCGGCGCACCGCCGCCACGGGAAAGCCAGCCGGCCACGAACGGGCGCCGGTGCAGCGCAGCGTTCAGCGCGGCCGGCAAAACCGAGGCGTAGTCCCCCTCCGCGGTGCTGCCGCGGCGCGGATCCGCGGTGATCGCCTGGACCCGGTACCACGGGCCTACCGCGCCGTCGCCGATGCCGGGCGTCTCGGTCATATCGTGTGCTTATCAGGGCTGACGGCGGCGTGCCACCTTTTGCTGCCGATCGCCGCCCGGCGACCGCTCCAAAACCATGATTCCCGCGACCACGGCCACAACCGCCGCGATCGGCAGCGCGGGCAGCACTGCCGCGGCGACCGCGATCACCAGCCCGCCCAGTGCGGCGCCGCCCGCCACGGCCAGCAGCTGCCACAGCTCGCGCCCCTGCACCCGCTTGTCGCGGTTCCTGGTGACCAGTGCCGAGATCATCGTGGTCAGCGTGCCGGTCAGGTAGGTCGTGGACACCCGCAGGCTGAGGCCGCTGGCGGCGGCGCTCTGTGTCCCCATGGCCGCCGCGGCCACCGCGAGCAGGGCCAGCTTGCTCCCGCCGCCAGGTCTCCCGCCGGTCAGCTCCCATCCCACGGCGAACCCGGTCAGCAGCACGATCTCGACGAGCAGCGCCGGGATCACGCGGTGCAAGCGCCACCTCGGTTCTGCTCCGGCTGACACCAGCCGTGCCCCCAGAGCGACGCCGATCACATACCCGGCGATGGCGATCAGGCTGTTAGTCGCCAGAGCCGCGGAGAGCCGCTCGACGGCCAGGCCGAGCAGGATCAGGTTGCCGGTCATCACGCTGGCGAAGACGTTGCCGAGCCGGACGAACGAAGCCACGTCGGTCGCTCCGGTCCCGGCGCTGAGCGTCACAGCGAACAGGAAAACAATGGACGCGTCGTCCTGCCCGCTCCCGCCCGCACCGTCTGGTCGGCCCGGCCCGGCCGCCGCATCGTTGGTGTCACGCACCCGTCCGATGTTTCCGGACCGGTATTCGCTGGCCGGAGCCGGGTCTCACCGGATCCGGCCGGCTGCGGCCTCAGTCGGTGACCACGACGGAGTGCTTGCTGGTGAACGGCTTGCCAGAAATGAGTTCTGACTGTTGCCCATCCGGCCCGACGGGCACGTCCCCGACCAGGGTGACCCGGTGCAGAGTCCGCTGGACATCCAGATGCTCGATGTCGCGCGGCGCCAGGTGCGCGGTGGCCCGGTTGTCCCAGAACGCCACGCTGCGCGGCTCCCAGCGGAACCGCACCGTGTACTCCGGCCGGGTGATTTCCCCATACAGCAGGTCCAGGATCGCTTTGCTCTCGCGGGCCGAGACATCCACGATGTGGCTGGTGAAGCCGGGGTTGACGAACAGCGCCTTCTCCCCCGTCTCCGGGTGTACCCGCACCACCGGATGAACGGCCACCAGCAGGTTGTCGTTGACCCGGCGCGCGAACGCACCGTCGCCACGCAGCGCGTCCGGCCCGCCATAGCGGTGCTCGGCCCGCAGCGTGCCCACGAACGTTGCCACCGGCTCCGAGAGTCCCTGATAAGCGGCGACCAAACTGGTCCAGGTCGTGTCGCCGCCTACCTCGGGGACCACGTCGGCGCGCAGGATCGAGCCAGCCGGCGGGTTCACCGCCGCGGTCACATCGGTGTGCCAGCCGGTGAAGTAGCTGTACTGACGGCGGCGGGTCTCCTTGCGGAAATCCTCGCCGTAGCGCTGCTCATACCGCGCCGGGTCGACGGTGAAGATCTCCGGGTAGTCGTCCGGCGGTGCGTCGTCGTGCGGGTGGGCATAGGTCAGCTCGCCGAAATGGCGCCCGAACGCAATCTGTGCTGCGTGATCGAGGTGCTGGTCCCGGAAAAATATGACTTTGTAGTGGTGCAGCGCTGTCTTGATGGCGGCAACCTGGTCGCTGGTGAGCGGCCTGGAAATGTCCACCCCCGAGATGTCGGCGCCGATATGCCCGGCCACCGGGCGTACGGTGAGGACCTGGTCCTCCGCTATCACTGTCATGGTTTTGCTCCTTTCCCTGGGACCTGTTATGCGGCGACGGGGTCACGCAGACGGCTGAGCAGCTCGTCCCCGACCCGGACGACTTCCCGCTTGTACGGGGTGTCAGACAGCACGAAGTGCGAGATGCCCAGGTCCTGGTACTTGCGCAGTGCGGCGGCTACCTCGTCGTGCGAGCCGACCAGCCAGGTAGTGCCCGCGCCGCCACCGCCGAACTTGCCCGGGGTGGTGTACAGGCAGGAGTCGAGCACTTCGCCGCGCTCGTGCAGGGCGAGTAGCCGTTGCTGGCCGACAGCGCCCCGCCGCTGACGGACGGCCCAGCGCGGCTGCCCAGCGCCCTGCGCCATGGTGGCTACCCGCGCCTCGGCGTCGCGCCAGGCTTCCTCACTGGTGTCGCGCACCAGCGTGGTGATCCGCAGCCCGAACTCCAGTGGCTTGTGCACCCGGCCCAGCGCCCGTGTCAGCCCCTTCAGCCGCTCGATCCGCTCCGCGACACCGTCCAGCGGCTCGCCCCAGAACAGCTGCACGTCGGCCTCGGCCGCCGACACCTGCTCTGCGGCGGGCGAGGCACCGCCGAAGTACAGCCTCGGATGCCCGCCTTCACTGGCTCCCCACGGGCGCGGTGTCACTGTCGACTTCTCGACCCAGAAGTGCTCGCCTCGGTAGGTGACGTTCTCCTCGGTCCACAGCCTGCGCACGAGATGGATGAATTCCCTGGTCCGCGCGTAACGCTGCGGCTGGTCTCCCTCCTGATCGCCGTAAGCGGCCAGGTCGTCCTGCCCGCTCACGATGTTGACCAGGACACGCCCGCGGCTGAGGTGGTCCAGCGTGGCGGCGGCGCTGGCGAAGTGCGCCGGCCGCCAGTACCCCGGCCGGATCGCGATCAGCGGCTTGAACGTCGTGGTCCGCGCGGCCAGCGAGGTGGCCACGGTGAAGGTGTCGGGGCGGCCCCAGCTGGTGCCGAGCAGCGCTCCGGCCCAGCCGTGATCCTCGGCGCTGCGAGCCAGCTCGGCTGACTGGTCGAGGTTGGCCCACCCGGTCGCGACGTCGTCGAGACGGTGACCGCCCTCGGTCGTGTTCGGGATGTACCAGAGAAACTCCTGGCTCATGCAATCCTCCTGATCACTAGGCCAGCTGCCGGGCCGGCTCGCGGGCGGCGGCATACCGGCTGGCCGGGCGGGGCAGCCCGTAATGCTCGCGCAGCGTCGTGCCCTCGTACTCGTTCCGAAACAAACCCCGGCGCTGCAGAAGCGGAACTACATGCTCAGCGAACAGCTCGAACCCGGAGGGCAGGACCGCGGGCATGACGTTGAACCCGTCAGCAGCGCCGTGCGCACCCCAGTGCTCGATGGTGTCCGCGACCTGCTCGGGTGTGCCGGTGAACGTCCGGTGGCCGCGGCCGCCGCCCAGCCGGCCGATGAGCTGCCGGACAGTCAGGTGCTCCCGGCGGGCCAGCTCGACGATGAGCGTGTACCGGCTCTTGGCCCCCTCGATCTCGTCCTCGGTCGCCAGGCCGTCGGGCAGCTGCGCGTCCAGGGCCAGCTGCGACGGATCGACCCGCAGCTGGCGGGCCAGCCGGTCCCGGGCCTCCTCAGCCAGGACCAGCCGGTCGAGCTCGGCCTCCAGCGCCACCGCCTCGGCTTCGGTCGAGCCGAGCACCGGGACGATACCCGGGAGGATCTTGACGCCGTCCGGGTCCCGGCCCGCCAGCGCGGCCCGCCGCTTCAGGTCGGCATAGAACGCCTGCCCCTCGGCCAGGGTCTGCTGCGCGGTGAACACCGCCTCCGCGTAATGAGCAGCGAAGTCCTTGCCGTCCGCCGACGACCCGGCCTGCACGAGCACGGGATGGCCCTGCGGCGAGCGCGGCACGTTCAGCGGGCCCCGTACCTTGAAGAACCGTCCGGCGTGGTCGATGGTGTGGATCCGGCCGATATCGGCGTGCACCCCGCTCTCGGGGTCGGCGATGACCGCGCCGTCCTCCCAGCTGTCCCACAGCTTGCCGGACACCTCGAGGAACTCAGCCGCCCGCTGGTAGCGCTGGGCGTGCGCGGGCTGCGTGTCCAGGCCGAAGTTGCGGGCGGCATCGTCACCGGCGGTGGTGACGATGTTCCAGCCGGCCCGGCCGCCGCTGACGTGGTCCAGGCTGGCGAACCGCCTGGCCAGGTTGTAGGGGTCGTTGTAGCTCGTGGATGCGGTCGCGATCAGGCCGATCCGCTGTGTGACCCGGGCCAGCACGGTCAGCAGCGTGAGCGGCTCCAGCTTGCCGCTCGGCCGGGTGCCCGGGTGGCCCCAAAGCTGCGGGCTGTCGGCCAGGAACACCGAGTCGAACTTCGCCGCCTCCGCGGCCCTGGTCAGCTGCTCGTGGTAGCCGACGTCCATGTCCGCGTGCAGGTGGGCACCTGGCAGCCGCCAGGATGCCTCGTGGTGGCCGGTGTCGTGCAAGAACAGGTTGAAGTGCATAGGTCGGCTGCGCCTTTCACGCGGTTTCGTGGATATCGGCGGTTACGCCCAGGGCAGCCAGCAGCCGCTCCCGGTAGCGCTGGAAGCCCTCGTTCCTGGGGGAACGCGGCTGCCGCAGGTCAACAGGCAGGTCGAGCCCGGTCCGACCGTTCTGCAGCACGACCACGCGGTCGGCCAGCAGCACTGCCTCATCCACGTCGTGGGTGACGAGGAGCACGGCCGGGCGGTGGCGTTCGCACAGCTCGCGCAGCAGCCGCTGCATCCGGATCCGGGTGAGCGCGTCCAGAGCCCCGAACGGCTCGTCGGCCAGCAGCAGCTGCGGCTCGCGGACCAGCGACCGGGCCAGCGCGGCCCGCTGCTGCTCGCCGCCGGAAAGCTCGTTCGGCCAGGCCCGCTCACGTCCGGCCAGGCCGACCTCGGCCAGTGCCTCCCGGCCCCGGCTGCCCGCCCCGCGCAGGCCGAGCACGACGTTGTCCAGCACGCGCAGCCATGGCAGCAGCCGCGAGTCCTGGAAGACCATCGACAGCGACGGCGGGGCGTTCAGGATGCCCGAGCCCTCAGCGTCGTAGTCCAGCTCGGCCAGGGCGCGCAGCAGCGTGGTCTTGCCCGAGCCGCTGTGCCCGAGCAGCGCCACGAACTCCCCGGCCACGATCTCCAGGTCCAGGCGGTCGATGACGGTACGGGAGCCGAACCGGCGCACAAGCCCGCTCACCCGCACCGAGGGTGAGCCTTCCGCCGGTTGGGCTATCCGGCCAGGGTCCGCCGCCATGTCAGCGCCCTCCTCTCGAACAGCCGCACGGCGGAGTCGGTCACGAACCCGAACATCCCGTAGACGGCCAGGCCGACAAGGATCACGCTGATCTCGCCGTACTGCTGGGCCTGGAACATCATGTAGCCGATGCCGCTCTCGGCGTTGATCTGCTCGACCACGATCAGCGCCAGCCAGGAGCTCGTGACCCCCAGTCGCAGGCCGACGATCCAGCCGGGCAGGGCCCCGGGGATCACTACCTTGCGGATGAACTGCCAGCGGTTAAGGCCGACGACTTCGGCCAGCTCCACGTACCGCGAGTCGATGCTGGTGAGCGCGGCGTAGGTGTTGATGTAGACGGGCACGAGCACGAACAGCGCGATCGTGACGATCTTCATCTCCTCGCCGATGCCCAGCCAGAGGATCATCAGCGGGATCAGCGCCAGCGCCGGGATGGCCCGCTTGACCTGCATAGAGCCGTCGACGACCGCGTCACCTACCCGGTTCAGGCCAGCGGCCAGCGCGAGCAGTGTGCCGGCTGCGACACCGAAGGCGAGACCGAGCAAGGCGCGCCGGGCCGAGATGAGGAAGTCGGACTGCAGCTCGCCCCGGGAGACCAGCTGCCCCGCTGTCGCAATGACCGACCAGGGCGCCGAGACGAGGCTCGGGTCGATCACGTGGGTCGCCGAGCCCAGGCTCCACAGGCCGAACAGCAGCACCGGTCCAAGCAGGCGCCCGTACGGGATGCGCTTGCCCGGCCCGAGCCGGCGGTGCCGCCTCCTGACCTGCGCCCGCGGGACGGCTACTGGCGGGCTGGCCGCGCGCGCCTGTGCTCCAGCCGGGTGTGCCCAGGACATCGACTACTCCCGGTACTGCGCCGGGACGGCGGCCGATGCGATGCCCTCGAAGCGGGTGTCGAACAGCACGCTGACGTCGAACTTCGGGTCGAACCCGCCCGCGGCCAGGAGGTCGTTGGTTTCCTGCTCCCAGGCGATCGCCTTGGCCCAGCTGACCGGGAACGCAGGCTTGGGCTGGGCCTTGACGATCAGCTCGCCCTGTTCGGTGGTCAGGTGCTGGTTGCCGACGTAGTACGTCTGGATCCACTGGGCTGGGTTCTCCCAGGCCCAGACCGAAGCCCGCGCCCAGAACGGGATGAACGCGCGGATGGCCGCTGCCTTGGCCGCGTCCTCCAGCACCTCGGCCGGGGACCACAGGATGCTCAGGTAGTCGACGACGCTGGTGTCAATGATCCGGGCGCCCTTGCTGCCGAACCCGTCGATGTACTCGGTAGTTACCGGCTGCGCCAGCACCGCCACATCCACCTGGCGGGCCTCCAGCGCGGTCAGGAACTCGTCGCTGGTCATCGGGACGAGATTGACGGCGCTGTAGGGGATGCCGGCCTGCTTGAGCGCCCGCAGCAGCACTACGCCCTGGGCCTGGCCCTGGGAGAACGCGAGCTTCTTGCCGCGGAACCCGGCGACAGATGTGACGTCCGATCCCGGTGCCGTGGCGAACTGGTACGTGGGTGCGTTGGTCGTCGCCACCGCGACGATCTTCGCCTGCACTCCGCTTGAGTGCGCCTGGATCGGCGGGATGCCGGCGTTGTTGGCGACGTCGATCGAGTGCGCACGGAAACCCTCGATGATGTCCGGGCCCGCCTGGAGGTTGGGCCAGCTTGACACCTTGAACGGCAGCTTGTTCAGCTGCCCGGACGCCTGCAGCTGCAACTCGGTCGTCACGATCGAGATTGCCAGCTCGGTCCGGGGGTTCACCGCGGTCGGCAGGGCCGAGGTGAGGCTCAGCGTCCTGCCGCTGCCGGGGTCGGACGCGCACGACGCGAGCGCGAGCGCGCCGGCGCCGGCCATCGCGGCCAGGAGGGCGCGGCGCCCAGCGGTGCCTGTAGCGCCCGTAGCGCCCGCGGTGCCCGCGGTGCCCGCGATGCCGGCGCCCGGGCCGCTTCTATCCTCAATCGCGGTCACGAACCTTGAGGGTTATTCAGGAGACTGTAATGTTATGCGATGTTTATCCTGCGTAGCGGCGTGCCGCGATAAAGGGATGGCCTGTTCGCGAAAGGATTGAGTTACGACACCTAATCCTCAGAACAGGCCACCACGTGTATCATACCACCGGGTTTGACCGCGAAGAAATCATCGACCTGTGCATCCGTATTAATTCCGTGGAACGCGAGGAAGGAGCCCGGAACTGGCCCCTGTGCCTCGGGCTTTTCAAATCGGTGGTAGCCACGCTGACCTACATGCGGCACAACCGTACCCAGGCGGAAATCGGCGAGTCCCTCGGCGTCTCTCAGCCGACCGTCAGCCGCGCGATATCCGTGATAACACCGCTCATCCCCAAAGCGGTGCGCGAATTCGTCCCGACTGCCGACGACCTGGACCCGGATTCCCAGTACATCCTTGACGGCACGCTGCTCCCGTGCTGGTCATGGGCCGGGCACGAGGAGCTGTACTCGGGAAAGCACAAGACCACCGGAATGAACGTTCAGGTTGCCTGCACTATTTACGGCAGCCTCGCCTGGATCTCCGATCCAGTTGATGGAAGCCGCCATGACAACTACTGCCAGAAAGAAGCCGGGGTACTGCTGACGATGGACCCGAAGAAGTGGATAGGAGATAAAGGATACATCGGAAACAGCATGATCACGCCTTTCAGGAAACCCGCGGGCGGTGAGCTGCTCGACTGGCAGAAGGAGTACAACACCCAAGTCAATAAGATTCGCTGTGTGATCGAGCAGGTGATTTCGCACTTCAAGAACTGGACCATTATGCATACCGACTACCGGCGCCCGCTTGGGACATTCACGACGACTATCTCAGCGGTAGTTGGCCTCCACTTCTACAGGACGGCCTGAATAACCCTCCATATGTCGGCAACCATG
>Ga0335074_10009925_pt1 | contig 13304 bp, 8 predicted proteins | sample Lox_Sample_23_FD_206715 | JGI IMG/M metagenome (GOLD analysis project Ga0335074, IMG submission 206715) | Soil microbial communities from Loxahatchee National Wildlife Refuge, Florida, United States - Lox_Sample_2.3 | ecosystem: Environmental > Terrestrial > Soil > Wetlands | place: USA: Florida...
CATCACGCCGGACCGCGTGCTGGTGCTGCCCGCCCCCGGCCAGCCGGGCAAGCTGCCGTTCTGGCACGGCGACACGCCGGGCAGGCCCGCCGAGCTCGGCAAGGCGATCGGCGCGAAGATCCGCGAGCTGTCGAAACTGCCCGACGAGCAGGCCGTCACGCAGCTCCAGGAAGCGGGGCTCGACCCGCTCGCCGCGCGGAACATGGTCAAGTACCTCGCCGACCAGCGACAGGCGACCGGCCACGTGCCTGACGACAGGACGCTGGTCGTGGAGCGGTTCCGCGACGAGCTCGGCGACTGGCGCGTGGTGCTGCACAGCCCCTACGGGGACCGGGTGCACGCGCCGTGGGCGCTGGCCATCACGGCCCGGCTGCGCGAGCGGTACGGCGGGATGGACGTCCAGGCGCTGCACACCGATGACGGGATCATCATCAGGGTGCCGGACAGCGACGAGCCGCCGCCCGCCGGGATCGCGCTGCTCGACCCGGAAGAGGTCGCCGGCATCATCACCGCCGAGGTCGGCGGCAGCGCGCTGTTCGCCTCCCGGTTCAGGGAGTGCGCCAGCCGGGCGCTGCTGCTGCCGAAGCGGCAGCCGGGCCGCCGCACCCCGCTGTGGCAGCAGCGGCAGCGCAGCGCGCAGCTGCTCGAGATCGCCAGCCAGTACCCGGGCTTCCCGATCACGCTGGAGACCGTCAGGGAGTGCCTCCAGGACGTCTTCGACGTGCCTGCCCTGACGGAGCTGCTCAGCGACCTGGCCGCCCGCCGGATCAGGATGGTGGAGGTGGAGACGGCCACCCCGAGCCCGTTCGGGAAATCCCTGCTCTTCCGCTACGTCGGCGCCTTCATGTACGAGGGCGACGCGCCGCTCGCCGAGCGGCGCGCGCAGGCGCTCGCGCTCGACCCCGCGCTGCTCGCGGAGCTGCTCGGCACCGACGGGCTGCGCGAGCTGCTCGACGCGGGCGTCGCCGAGGAGACCGAGCGCGACCTGCAGCACCTGTCGGAGAGCCGGCGCTGCCGGGACGCGGAGGCCGTCGCCGACCTGCTGCGCACCAGCGGGCCGCTGACCGCGGCGGAGGTGGCGGAACGGTGCACGGAACCGGGCGCGGCGGACAGCTGGCTCGCGGGCCTGTCGGCGGCCAGGCGCATCATCGAGCTGCGGGTGGCCGGGCAGCCGATGTGGGCCGCGATCGAGGACGCGGGGCGGCTGCGCGACGCGCTGGGCGTGGCACTGCCCGTCGGCATCCCCGAGGCGTTCACCGAGCCGCTGCCCGACCCGCTCGGCGACCTCGTCGCGCGGTACGCGCGGACGCACGGGCCGTTCCCGGCGAGTGCCGTCGCGGCGCGGTACGGGCTCGGCGTCGCCGTGGTCGCGACGGCGCTGCGCCGGCTGGCGGCCGAGGGCCGGATGGCCGAGGGTGAGTTCCTGGCGGGCCGCCGGGGCACCGAATGGTGCGACAGCGAGGTGCTTCGGCTGCTGCGGCGGCGGTGCCTGGCGCGGCTGCGCAAGGAAGCGGAGCCGGTGGAGCCCGCCGTCCTCGGCCGGTTCCTCCCAGCCTGGCATGGAGTCCGCCCGGCCGGCGCGTCGCCGGGCGGGCGGCGGACGGACGCCGGCGTGGTCCTGGAGGCGGTCGAGCGGCTCGCCGGCGCGCCGGTGCCCGCCTCGGCGCTGGAGACGCTGATCCTGCCGAGCCGGGTGCCCGGCTACTCCCCCGCGATGCTTGACGAGCTCACCGCGGCGGGCGAGGTGGTCTGGGCGGGCGCGGGGACCGTGGGCAGCGGGGACGGCTGGCTGGTGCTCGCCCCCGCGGAGAGCGCGCCGCTGCTGCTGCCCGAGCCCGCCGAGCCGACGATGACGCCGCTGCACGGCGCGGTGCTGACGGCGCTGGCCGGAGGCGGCGCGCTGTTCTTCCGGATGCTCGGCGACCGGGTCACGGCGGTCCTTGACGGCCACCCGCCGCTGGACGCCGACCTCGTCACCGCCGTCTGGGACCTCGTGTGGGCCGGGCTGCTGACCAACGACACCCTCGCCCCGCTGCGGGTGGTGACGAGCGGCGGCGGGGCCGCCCGCCGTCCGGCCGCGCCGCGCCGCTCCGCGGTGCCGTCACGGCTGGCGATCCCGCCGCGCACGCCGCCCGCGGGCGGCGTGTTCAACCCGCGGCCCGCGCCGCGGCGTTACGGCGGCGGGGGCGGCGGCACGCGCCGCCCGGCGATGCCGTCGCGCACCGGCCCGCCGACCGTGACCGGGCGGTGGTCGCTGCTGCCGGACCGGGCGGGTGGCGCCGACGGCGCCGCCGCGACGATGCGCGCGCACGCGCAGGCGCTGACCCTGCTGGAACGGCACGGCGTGCTGACCAGGGGGGCGGTGGCCGCGGAGCGGGTGCCCGGCGGGTTCGGCGCGGTGTACCCGGTGCTGCGCGCGATGGAGGAGACCGGCCAGTGCCGCCGCGGCTACTTCGTGGCGGGCCTCGGCGCGGCTCAGTTCGCGCTGCCCGGCGCGGTGGACCGGATGCGGGCGCTGGCCGGGGACCCGCGCCCCGCTGACCCGTGGGCGTCTGATGCCGCTCCCGATCCTTCGGAACGTACGGTGGTCCTCGCCGCGGCCGATCCCGCGCAGCCGTACGGGGCGGCCCTGCCGTGGCCCGCTCGCCCCGGCGAGACCGCGACCTCACACCGGCCAGGCCGTAAGGCGGGCGCGGTCGTGGTGCTGAGCGGCGGCGAGCTGGTGCTGTACGTCGAGCGCGGCGGCAAGACCCTGCTGTCCTGGAGCGACGACCAGGCGGTGCTCGAGCCGTGTGCCGCGGCGCTGGCCGCCGCCGTCAGGGACGGCGCGCTCGGCCGGATCACCGTCGAGAAGGCCGACGGCGAGACCGTGCACGACTCGCCGCTGGCTACGGCCCTGGCGTCGGCGGGCTTCCGCCCCACTCCCCGGGGCCTGCGCCTGCGCGGCTGACCCGCAGGGGACGGAATCGGTACGGCTGCGGCATTCCAGGTCTATGCCGCCCCGTTTCCAGGCGTGACTCTTACCGCATATCCCGTTACGATCATGATGTTAGTGCTCACTACCGGGTTCCATGTGGCCCGGGGTGGTTGCCGGTGCGCCGCAAGGCAAGGGAGAGGCCATGGTGCTCGCAGATAGTTCGTATTCTTATCCGCTGCTTGGCGCATTCTGGACGATCATCGAGATCTTCCTGTGGGTGCTCTGGTTCTGGGTCCTGATCACGGTGTTCATCGACATCTTCCGCAGCCATGACCTGTCCGGGTGGGGCAAGGCACTGTGGTTCTTGTTCGTGCTGATCATCCCGCTGATCGGCGTCCTGGTGTACCTGATCGTCCGCGGCGGCTCGATGCACGACCGGATGGTGAAGCAGGCGCAGCAAGACGATCAGCAATTCCGGGACTACGTCCAGGATGCCGCGGGTTCACAAAGCCCGGCGGACCAGCTAACCAAGCTCGCTGACCTGCGCGATCGGGGCGTCATCACCAACGAGGAGTTCGAACGCGAGAAGGCCAAGATCCTGGCCTGACCGGCAAGCACGAGGCCACCCCCGACCTAGTCGGGGGTGGCCTCGCTCCATTCGCGGACGTGGTAGCCGCGCACCACGCCGGCGCGGACGAACGGGTCGCCCGCGGCGAACTCCTCGGCGGCCTCGAGGGTGGTGAAGATGGCCATGGAGCCGGCGCGGTCGGTGAACGGGCCGAGCGACAGCAGCACGCCCCTGGCCATGAACTCCCCGTACCAGGCCCGGTGGGCCGGGAAGTTCTCCGCCGCCAGCGAGAGGTCGCCGCTGTCGTAGAACACCACGTACCGCACGCTGTTACCCATGGTGCGTAATGTTACCCACGACGGGTGACGAACCGCTCCCTGAGCAGGATCCACATCGCCTCGACGCCGTCGCGCCAGGTGAGCTTCTTGCCGGCCTCGCGGCTGCGCGCCTTGTAGCTGATCGGCACCTCGAACGGCCGGATACCGCGGCGCAGCAGCTTCCCGGTGACCTCGGCTTCCATGCCGAACCCGGTCTCCTTGACGCGCAGTTCCCGGTACAACGGCGCGGGCATCAGCTTGAAACAGGTCTCCAGGTCGCTGATGTAACAGTTGAACAGAACATTAGCGAAAGTGGTTACTGCCTTGTTGCCCAGGACATAGAGGTACGAATAGGAATTGTGACTGCCAAAAGTCCTGGTGCCGTAAACGACCTCGGCATCCCCGGTGAGGACCGGCGTGAGAAGCGAGGGGATCTGGGCCGGCGAGTACTCCAGGTCGGCGTCGCACATGATCAGGTAGTCGCCGGTCGCTACGGCGGCCGCGGTGCGGATCGCGGCGCCTTTGCCCTGGTTGCGCTCGTGCAAATGGATGCTTACCCGGGGATCGCTCTCGAAGGAGTGGTACAGGTCCCTGGTGCCGTCGGTGCTTCCGTCGTCCACCACAACGAGCTCGATCTCACAAGGAAAATCGACGCCGAGGACCTCCTTCATGGCGGAGGTGAGGGTCGTGAACTCGTTGTAGACAGGCATTAGGATCGAAAGCTTCACGCAGGTGAGGGTACTGCATAGCGCCTTATGGTGAAGAGTTCCTTAGCATCTTCTGAAGAGTCAGTTGGTAGATTGCGGCCTCATGGATCGCAAACGGACCCTCGTCACCGGCGGCTCGGGTTTTATCGGGTCCCACCTATGCCAGCGCCTGCTTGACCTGGGCCACGACGTGCTCGCCGCGGACAATTTCTACTCCAGCGACCGGCACAACGTGCACGAGCTGCTGCGGAACCCGCGCTTCGAGCTCATGCGCCACGACGTGACGTTCCCGCTCTACGTCGAGGTCGACGAGATCTATCACCTCGCCTGCCCGGCGTCGCCGGTGTACTACCAGCGGGACCCGGTCCAGACGACCAAGACGTGCGTGCACGGCTCCATCAACATGCTCGGCCTCGCCAAGCGGCTGGGCGCGCGGATCCTGCTCACCTCGACGTCCGAGGTGTACGGCGACCCGGCCGTGCACCCGCAGTCGGAATCGTACTGGGGCAACGTCAACCCGATCGGGATCCGGTCCTGCTACGACGAGGGCAAGCGGGCCGCGGAGACGTTGTTCTTCGACTATCACCGGCAGCATGGCCTGCCGATCAAGGTCGCGCGCATCTTCAACACCTACGGGCCGAAGATGCAGCCAGACGACGGCCGGGTGGTATCGAACTTCATCGTGCAGGCCCTCACGGGCGAGCCGCTCACCGTCTTCGGCGACGGCTCGCAGACCAGGTCGTTCTGCTACATCGACGACATGGTGGACGGCCTGGTCAGGCTCATGAACTCGCCGCGGGAGGTGACCGGGCCGATCAACCTCGGCAATCCCGGCGAGTTCACGATGATCGAGCTCGCGAAGCAGGTCATGGCCCTGACCGACAGCGACTGCGAGCTCCAGCACCTGCCGCTGCCCGCCGACGATCCGGTACGCCGCAAGCCAGACATCACCCGGGCGCGGGACGTGCTGGGCTGGGAGCCGGCCGTGCCGCTCAGCGAGGGGCTCGCGCGGACCGTCGACTACTTCCGCGGCCTGCTCAATGGTTAGCATCCGCCTTAGTTAGTTGCGGTGTCTGGGGAGCAACGAAACGATAGGTGTTACGGACGGTAATGTGCCTGGGCGCGACGCACCACGGAGGGAACAGCGGATGCGGCTGACGGTGATCGGAGTCGGATACCTCGGCCTGACGCACGCCGCCTGCATGGCGGACCTCGGGCACGACGTGCTGGCGATCGATACCGATCACGAGCGTATCGCGCGGGTATCCGCCGGCGAGATGCCGTTCTTCGAGCCCGGGCTCGAATCGCTGCTGCGGAAGGGCCTGGAGACGGGCAGGCTGCGGTTCACCACCTCCTACGCGAAGATCGGCGAGTTCGGTGACGTGCATTTCCTGTGTGTGGGAACGCCGCAGGGAGCTGACGGCGCCGCGGACCTCAGCTCCGTGACGCAAGCCGCGGACGCGCTCGCCCCGCACCTGCGGCCGGGGTGCCTGATCGCGGGGAAGTCCACGGTCCCGGCCGGGACGGCCAGGAAGCTGCTGGCCAGGATCCGCGCGGCGGCACCGGCCGGCGCCGAGGTGGACCTCGCGTGGAATCCGGAGTTCCTGCGCGAGGGGAACGCCGTCCAGGACACGCTGCGCCCTGACCGCTTCGTCTTCGGCGTCACGGCGCAGCGGGCCGACGCGCTGCTGCGCCGGGTCTACGAGCAGCCGCTGGCCGACGGGATCCCGGCGCTGACCATGGGCCTGGAAACCGCCGAGCTCGTCAAGGTGTCGGCCAACGCGTTCCTGGCCACCAAGATCTCGTTCATCAACGCGGTAGCCGACGCCTGCGAAGCCGCGGGAGCGGACGTGACGCAGCTCGCCGCGGCGCTGGCCCATGACGAGCGGATCGGCGGGCGGGCCATGTCCCCCGGTCTCGGCTTCGGCGGCGGCTGCCTGCCCAAGGACATCCGCGCGTTCCGCGCCACGGCCGCGAGCCTGGGGGCCGACTCCATGGTCAGCCTGCTCGGCGACGTCGACGAGATCAACAAGAGCCGCCGGTCACGGGTGGTCGACATGGCGCGCGAGGCGGTCGGCGGCTCGCTGGCGGGCAAGCGCGTCGCCGCGCTCGGCCTGGCGTTCAAGCCGGACAGCGACGACGTCCGTGACTCGCCCAGCCTCGACGTCTGCGGGCGGCTGGCCGCCGAGGGCGCGATCGTGTCGGCGCACGATCCCGTGGCGCTGGAGAACGCGTCCAGGCTCCGCCCTGACCTGCGTTACGCGAAGTCCGTGCTCGAAGCGGCCGAAGGCGCGGACCTGGTCCTGCACCTGACCGAATGGACCGAGTACCGGTCCATCGAGCCGTCCGCGCTCGCCGAGGTGGTCGCGCAGCGCCGGGTGATCGACGCCAGGTGCGTGCTCGACGCACGGGCCTGGGAGTCCGCGGGATGGACGGTGCGCACCGTGGGGCGGTCCGTGAACCTCAGGGACGCAGCCGCCAGCTGAGCACTGCGCCGATGCGCGTGGCCGGGCTGCCGTAGAGCCGGGTCAGCAGCCGGGCGACCGGTGACCGCGCGCCGGTGACCGCGACGATCGCGGCGGTGTGCCAGGATCCGATGACGGCACGGATCTCCGCGTCGGACGGGCCGCGGGTGTTCTTCCCCTGCGCGAGCACGTTGAGGTACTTGGCGACGTCGCTCGGCTGGCTGCGGGCCTGGAAGAAGAACGTGGCCTGCCCGGTCGGGCTGGGCCCGATGAAGTAGCCGCCGACCATCGCGCCCGGCTGGCCGGTATCCGCCTGCCAGCGCAGCACTCGCGACTGGCCGCCGGAGGGGAACGGCACGATGAGCACCGGCGCGTCCGACGGCAGCCGCAGCGCGCTGAAGGTCGCCTGCCAGCCGGCCGGGACCTGCGCGACCGGGGTCGCCTTGTAGGGCAGCGGCACCAGCGGCAGGACGGCGAGCACCGCGACCGCGCCGAGCGCGCCGCGGGTCCAGCCGCGCGCCCCCGGCCAGCCGCGCCAGCCCGCCCGGCCCGGCAGGGCGCGCGCGCCCTCGGCGCGCGGCACCGCCGCCAGCGCCCGGTCCAGCGCGAACACCAGCAGCGCGGCGGCCGCGCCGTCGGCGAGGATGGCGAACCGCCACGGCAGTACCTGGGCCAGGCCGGGCAGGCCCTGGACCCAGTGCCACGGCAGCAGCCGCCCCGGCCACCGGACGTCGCCGCCGATGGGCGGGCTGCCGCCGCCGAGCGCGCACAGTTCCAGCACCGCCCAGATCACCGCCGCGGTCCTGACCCGTATATCCCGCCAGAACACCACCGCGGCGATCACCAGGACAAGGATCAGCGGCCAGCCCAGGTAGTCCATGTACTCGGCGGGCAGCCGCAGGGTCACGGCGGCCTCGGCCGCGCTGGCGGGAGTGTGGAACAGCAGCGAAGCATCCGGCACCGCGAACCAGCTGAGATTGCCGGTCAGCGTGGCGCGCAGCTTGCTGTGCTCGGCCAGCGGCCCCGCGAACTGCGTCCACAGCGCGTACCCGTCCAGGAGCAGGAACACCACCGCGGCGACGGCCAGCCCGGGCAGCGCCTCGCGAGCGCGCCGCGGCACTTCCCCCGGGCGGCTCAGCGCGAGCGTCACCACCAGGATCAGGCTCGCGACCGCCGTGTAGACGAGGAGCTCTTCCCCGATGAACAGCTGCGCGGCGCACAGCAGCCCGAGCCACAGGCCGGTCCTGACGCCGCGCCCGCGGCCGGTGACCAAGCGGGCGACGGCATCGACGATCAGTGGCGGCAAGACCGCGAACTGCAGATGGTAATGCCCGAGGCCCGCGGTCACCAGCGCCGGGGAGAACCCGTAGACCGCCCCGCCGAGCGCGGCCGCGCCGAGGCTCGCCCCCCACCGCCGCAGCACCCAGAACAAGGCGGCCGCCGACCCCGCGAAGCCCAGCGTCAGCGCCACGGTGAGGCTGACCTGCGGGCCCCACAGCAGCGTCACCGGCGACAGCAGCACCCCCGGCAGCAGGAACGACGTGTTCCACATCAGGTTGACGCCCACCGGCGCGTTCATCGCGGTCGTGAACAGCGCGGGCAGCTGCCCGTGCGACACAGCCGCCGCCGCGTACTGCACGAACCACGCGAACAGGTCCACGTCGCCGCGGTCGCCGGCCTGCATCCGGCCGGCCGGATCGATCCACAGCCGGCCGGTGATCACCACCGCGCCGAGGAGGTAGCAGGCCACGACGAGCCACGCTGGCCTTGGGCGGCACGCGCGGCGCGCCGCCGCGAGCGCCGACCCGCGGCGCGTCGCCGCGGCCGCCACCACGGTCTGTGTCATCGCGTCACCCGACCGGGGGGCCCAGCTGGCGGAGCAAGTTCTTGTTCCACACCAGGATCGTGTAGTCCCTGAAGTGGTACACGCGGGCCGGCGGCCCGAACGCCGCGCGGGCCTCCGCCGGTGTCACCGACTCCCCGGGGACGGTGAGCAGGAAGCTGGCGGTGTGGTGCGAGGCGGTGAAGATCCGCATGTCCTCGTTCCAGTGCCACGGCGACAGCTTCTGCCCCGCGGGCTTCACCGATCCCATGGTGATCGCCCCGCCGGAGTCGAGCGTGACGCTGTTCGCCTCCCAGTAGGGCGCGAGTCCGCTGCGCAGGCCGTGCTGTTGCAGCCAGACGGCCACCGCCGCGTTGTCCGGCGGCGCTTGGCCGCCGGACGCGGCGAACCCCAGCATGACCGCGTAGCAGGCCAGTCCGGCCGCGAGGGCCGGGACCAGCCTGGCCCGCAGCAGCGGGCCGCCGAGCAGCCGCCCGGCGAGCGCCGCGCCCAGCGGGAGGACCGGGGCTATCTCGTGCGCCTGGTCGACGTTCCTGATCTGGTAGAAGAGGAAGTACGCGGCGATGTTGGCCACGATCGCGACCACCAGCACGTCGGCGACCAGGTCCGCCGCGGCGGACGGTCCGCGCCAGCCGAGCGTGCGGACCAGCCGCCAGATGCCCAGTACCAGGGCCGCCAGCACCAGCACGGCCCCGGCGAGGTGGATGAAGGCGAAGGTCTCGTTCAGCGTGCCGCGCGCGCCCGCGACGTCGGCGCCGAACAGGGACAGCCCGCTGCGGATCGTCATCGGGACGTTCTTCGGCAGCACCGACGGCTGGACGAGCGTCGCGGGGTTCTTGCTGACCGTGAACCCGCCGAGGGCGGCGACGAAGCGGTTCGCCGCGTCCGCGGCGGGCACCGCGAGGGCGGCGGCGCAGGCCAGCGCGATCTCGTACCAGAGCACTCGCCGGTGCGCCAGCGCCAGGCAGGCCCGCGCCAGGCACACCACGACCACCGGCAGCACGCCGATGACCAGGACCAGCGGGTCGCCGACCAGCGCCCAGGCGAGCAGCACGCCGGCCGCGACCGCGGTGTACCAGCGTCGCGGCGCCAGGTCGAGCAGCAGCAGGAGCAGCAGCACCGGCACCCCGGTGCCGGTGTGATTAGGGGTCAGCAGCAGCGTCCAGGCGGTCTCGCCGGGTACCGGCGCGAGCATGATGCCGGCCGCCAGCAGCGCGCGGACCGTTCCCTCGGCGCCCCGGGCCCGGCCGCGGGCCACGAACGCCGCGAACACCACGAGCAGCGTGTAGGTGAGCGCGGCGCAGATGTGCGCCACCTCGGGGCGGAGCCCGGCCACCAGCTCCACGAGCATGAACTGCGGCAGTTCCGTGGTGTAGAACGACACGTCGGTCAGCCACCAGCCGTGCAGCAGCGGGTTGCCGTGCAGCATCTGCCAGGCTTGCAGCGCGTTGCTCGCGGCGTCCGCCTTGACCGGCTGCGTGCCGGCCAGCCGCAGGACGGCGAAGAAGAGCGCCGCGGCCGCAGCCGTGTACGCGGCGGGCCAGGCCCAGCGGCGGGGCCACGGTCCGCGCTCGCGCGCGGTCCGGCCCTGCCGAGGTCCCGCCGTTGTCACAGACATGGCACACCCTGGTGGTCGGCACCGGTCTCGTACAGACGATAAAGGCTACAAGGCGGCGCGACGGCGGCGGGTAATGGCCTGGCCCGAAATGCGGGTCTTTGCAGGAAATTAACTATTTGCCGAGGATGCGGGCTGTTTTGCTTTGTCCTGATGGGCTGGGTTAATGGCGGGGAGTTGCCACGAGACCGTTACGGATGACGATTTTGAATTTCACCCGCCGACGGAAGCCAGCAGGTCCGCGCGGGCCTGGTTGACTGCCGTCAGCAGGGCGCCGCGCAGCACCGGTTCGCTGGCGACCGCGGTGGGGACCACCCGCGGGCGCACCGGGCAGATCGCGGCGACCGCCGCCGCCACCCGGCGGGCGAGCGCCGGGCCGCCGGCCAGCCCGACCTGGCCGCCGAGCACCACCAGGCCGGGGTCGATGACCGTGCACACCGCGACCGCGCCGAGGGCCACCCGGCGGGCGAGCTCGCCGAGGAACTCGTGCGCGCGGTCCGACCGCGCCGCGGCGTCCCGGCCCGGGGCTCCGGCCGCCGTGACCGCGGCGCGCACCACGTCACCCGCGCTGACCCCGGCGGCGGCGAAGCCGTGCTCAGCGGCCAGCTCGCGGACCGCGTCCGCGCCGGCCAGCCACTGCAGGCCGCCGCCCGCCGGGTGCCTGACGTCGGAAGTGACCGGCGCGCCGGGCACCGCCAGCCAGCCGATCTCGCCGGCCGCGCCGGTCACGCCGCGGTGCAGCCGGCCGCCGAGCACGGTCGCCAGGCCGACGCCGATGTCCAGCCAGAGCAGCACGAAGTCGCTGGTGCCGGCGGCGGCGCCGACCGCGTGCTCGGCCATGGCGGCGAGGTTCACGTCGTTCTCGATCAGCACGTTCTTGTGCAGCGCGCCGCGCAGCCCGCCGAGCACGCCCTCGTGCCACGCGGGCAGGTTGATGGCCAGCCGCGGGTCGCCGGTCACCGGGTCGACGACGCCGGGGCTGCCGATCACGAACGCGCTCAGCATGCTGACGGACACCCCGGCCCGCTGGCAGGCCCGGTCGACCGCCGAGCGGATCAGCTCGACGGGATCGCCCGCGCCGCTCGTGGGGTCCTCGCGGACCTCCGCGATCACCCGCCCGGTGACGTCGGCGACCGCGGTGCTGACCAGGCCCTGCTCGACGTAGAGCGCCGCGACGTACGCGCTGGACGGCACCACGGAGTACAGGGCGGCGTTCGGCCCGCGGCCGCCGCTGTTGGAGCCGACCGCGGTTACCAGCCCGCGTTCCTCCAGCCTGGCGAGCATCTGGGCGACCGTGACCTTGGACACACCGGTCAGTTCCGACAGCTGCGCGCGGGTCAGCGACTTGCCGTCGAGCAGCAGCGCCAAAGCCGCGCGGTCGTTGAGTTCCCGCAGCAGGCTGGGCGTGCCAGGCCGGGCTGGCGCCCGGGCGGCCGCCCGGACCGCGTTCGAAGCGGGCTCCCCGGACGACTCGGTCTGACTTGCCATGACCACGCACCCCTCCCACGTATTGTTGCGCGCTACGAGTGTCTCAATCCGGCAACAGCCCGGGCCGGCCTCTAGCTTATAGGAAAGTTTCCTATTAGTTTCTCCGGTACAGACCAACTGAAGCCGTGCAAGGAGGACACCAGCAGTGCGACACAAGATAACCGCCGTCGCGGCCTGTGCGGCAGCCGCGCTCGCGATCGCAGGCTGCAGTTCAGGATCGAGCTCGGGCAGCGGCAGCTCGTCTTCCAGCTCAACAGCTCCCAGCGAGCTCACGGTGTGGCGTATGGGGCCGTCCGCCGCGTCCCAGGTGACCTGGATGAACGGCGTCGTCGCCGAATTCCACAAGGACTACCCGCAGTACAAGAACACCAAGGTCAACGTGGTCTGGGTGCCCTGGGCCAACAGGACCACGGACTGGACAAACGCGCTCACCAGCGGCAAGAACGCGCCGGACATCACCGAGCTCGGCAACACCGACACCCCGACCGAGGCCTCGCTCGGCGCCCTCGCCAACATCTCCGGCGACGTGTCGGGCTGGTCCACCAAGTCTGACCTGGTCTCCGGAATGCTGGCCAACGACACTCAGAACGGCAATGTCTACGGCGTGCCGTGGTTCGGCGGCGTGCGCGGCGTCTGGTACCGCAAGGACCAGTTCGCGGCCGCCGGCATCACGTCTACCCCGACCACGTGGACGGAGCTCGTCTCCGACGCGCAGAAGCTGATGCAGAAGTACCCCGGCACCTACGGCATCGGCGCCCCCTCCAACTACACCAACGCGATCGTCAGCTTCATCTGGGGCGCTGGCGGCCAGGTGGCGACGGAGACCAACGGCAAGTGGACCGGGGACCTGACCTCGGCGGCCAGCGAGGCGGGCATCAAGTTCTACGCCGACCTGCTGCTCACCGACAAGGTCTCGCCGTCGAAGTACGTCGGCCAGACCGAGCTCGGCAACCCGGGCGCGACCTCCGGCGGGTCCAACGAGGACTTCGCGCTCGGCAAGCTCGACATGTACATCGACGGCCCGTGGGCCTCGTCGGAGTTCCCCGCGAACGCGGTGGACAAGGCCAACTGGGCGTCCTTCCCGATCCCGTCGGAAAGCGGCGCGTCCCCGGCGCCGGCCTTCGCCGGCGGCTCTGACCTGGCCATCTGGTCGGGCAGCAAGAACAAGACCGCGGCCTGGGACCTGCTCCAGCTGATGGACAGCGAGACCAACGCCACCAGCTTCGCGAACCTGCAGGGCTTCTTCCCGCCGTTCACGTCCAAGCTGACCGGCGGCGCCTACTCCAGCAGCCAGCTCATGTCCGGTTTCGCCAAGGCGGCCACCATCACCCAGATCTCCCCGCTCAACGCGAAGAACTGGTCGACCGCCGACGCGACCGACGCG
>Ga0335074_10009926_pt1 | contig 13303 bp, 12 predicted proteins | sample Lox_Sample_23_FD_206715 | JGI IMG/M metagenome (GOLD analysis project Ga0335074, IMG submission 206715) | Soil microbial communities from Loxahatchee National Wildlife Refuge, Florida, United States - Lox_Sample_2.3 | ecosystem: Environmental > Terrestrial > Soil > Wetlands | place: USA...
CAACGGCACCGCGCCGGCGTCGCGCCACTCGGTGATGTAGACGTCGTGATTGGGCAGAAACGCCTCGACCGTGCCGCGCAGCAGAGTCGCGAAATGACCTGACAACGGCGCGACGATCAACAGTCGCGGTTGCGGCCGGCGCGGACGGTGCTCGAACAGCCGTTCAAAACGAATGACCCGACAGAACGCCCGCTCCCATACGGTTGCGATCTGCACCGGCACGCGCTCGCCGCCGACCAGCGTCGAGGAGATACGCCATTCCGGGCGGTCGTAGCGGCGCGTCGCACGCTCGAACACCTCAGCGGCCGCGGCGATCGATTTTCCGAAGGTCGTGTAATAGAGCGGATTGAGCGGATTCTTGTAGAACAATCGCGTCGCGTCGGCGAACGCGCGCGCCGGATTGAGCGCCGCATGGCCCGTTTCGTAGAGCCAATACAGCGGCGTCGACAGCAATAGGCCGTTGTCCGGCACGGCAGCCGCGCCGCCGAACTCTCCGATGGCCATAGATGATCCTTGCCCGGCCTGCTGCAGTGCAGCATTGTGCGGATGGTATGTCATGCCATCACCGTAAGATCAATTTTTTCGTTTTTCGTTACCCTGGCCAATTCAACGTTTTGCGCGCATTTCCGCGACGCATTGCGACTATTCGCCCGTCTGCATCAGCGAGCCGTGGCGGCGCGCGCTTCGTAAGAGCTTGAGGAAGCCGAACACGCCGCCGGCAAAGAACACCGCGTTGAGCGCGAGCGCGTCGAGCATCAGATCGGCGCGGAAGGTGTGTTGGATCAGCAGCGCGCGCATGCCCTCGAACACGTAGGTCGGCGGCAATAGCCAAGCCGCCGGCTGCAGCCAGACCGGCAACGTCGTGACCGGATAGTAGACGCAAGCCAGCGGCATGAACACGAACATGATCGACCAGGCGAAATTCTCCGCGCCCAGCCCGTTGCGCAGCACCAGGCCGGAAACGAAAATCCCGACCGCCCAGCTGGTCAGCATCAGGTTGAGAAAGAAGGCGACCAGGGCGAAGCCGAGCCCGTAGAGATTGAAGCCGAAGAACACAATCGCGAGCAAAGTCACCGGCACCGCGCCGATCGACAGCCGCACGACGCTCATCGCCATCAGCGCGATGATGAACTCAAACGGCCGCAGCGGGCTCATCATCAGATTGCCGATGTTGCGCGCCCACATTTCCTCGAGGAACGCGATGGAGAAGCCGAGCTGGCCGCGAAAAAGAATATCCCAGAGCAACAAGGCGCCGATGAAGGTGCCGCCGGCGCGGGCGAAAAAGCCGGCATTCTGCATGACGTAATACTGGATGAAGCCCCAGGTGATCATCTGCACCAGCGGCCAGTAAACCAAATCGAGAAGCCGCGGCCAGGACGAGCGCAACAAATACCAATAGCGCAGCATCATCGCCGCGACGCGACGCAGCGAAAATGCGAGCGCACTTTCGGCGCGCGCGTTGATCGGCGCGTTCATTGCGCGGCCTCGCGCGCTTCGTCGCGCCCGCGCGCGACGTCGAGGAAAACCTCCTCCAGCGTGCGGCGGCCGTAACGGGTGAGGAGCCGGGCCGGCGTATCGTCATCCTCGATGCGTCCCCGCTTCATGATGATGACGCGCTCGCACAACCGTTCCACCTCGGCCATGTTGTGCGAGGCCAACAGCACGGTGGCGTGACGGTCGCGGCAGTAGCGCGCAAGGCGCGTGCGCACCCAGTCGGCGGTGTCGGGATCGAGCGAGGCGGTGGGCTCGTCGAGCAACAACAAGTCCGGCGAATTGATCAACGCTTTGGCGAGCGAAACCCGCGTCTTCTGCCCGGCCGAGAGCCGCCCGGTCGGCCGGTCGAGCAGATCGGTTAGATCGAACGCCTCGCCGAGCTCCGCGATCCGGCCGCCGAGATCGGGCACGCCATAGAGCATGCCGAACACGGTCAGGTTCTGCCGGATGGTGAGCCGCATCGGCATATCGACATAGGGGCTCTCGAAATTCATCCGGTGCAGCACGCGGTAGCGCTCGCGCGGCATCTCGGCGCCCAACACCGCGACGCGGCCCGACGTGGGCATGGTCAACCCCATGATCATGGCGATGGTGGTCGATTTGCCCGCACCGTTGCCGCCGAGCAATCCGGTGATCGTCCCGGGCGCGATCGAAAACGAGACGCCGTCGACGGCCGCTACGTGCTTGTAGACTTTGACGAGACGCTCGACTTTTATGGCGGGGACGACGTGCATGACCGGCGCAGATGTGGCGTGTGCCGCCGATGAAGGCAAGGGAGCGCGAGGGACGACCAACGCCCGGTCGGGCGAGCCCTCGGCAGAAATGGTGATTGAGCAATGAAAATAGGACTTTTCGACCACGTCGAAGACGCCGGACGGCCGCTGGCGACGCTGCTTGACGAGCGGCTTACATTTGCAGCCGCGGCCGACGAGGCCGGCATCTATGGCCTGCACGTCGCCGAGCATCATGCGACCCCGCTCAACATGGTGCCGGCGCCGAGCATCTATCTCGGCGCCGTGGCGCGCGCCACCAAGCGCATACGGCTCGGTCCGTTGGTATATCTCCTGCCGCTTTATTCGCCGCTGCGGATGATCGAAGAAATCTGCCTGCTCGATCACCTGAGCCACGGCCGGCTCGACGTCGGCGTCGGCCGCGGCGTGTCGCCGTTCGAGCTCAAATTCCACAAGGTCGAGCATGACGATTCGCGCAACATCTTCGAAGACGCATACAAGTGCGTGCGCGTCGGCCTGACGACGGATCAGCTTACTTACGAGGGCAAATATTACGCCTACGACAACGTGCCGATCGCGTTACGGCCGCTGCAACAGCCGCATCCGCCGCTGTGGTACGCTTCGTCGAGTCCGGTCGGCTCGGTCTGGGCCGGCGAGCAGGGCCTGCATTTCGTGACCTTGGGGCCGACCGCTTCGGCCAAGGCCAACATCGACGCCTACAAGGCGGCATTGGCCAAACGCGGCGGCCCGGCGCAGCCCAAGGCCGAATTTCGCGGCGGCGCCGTGATCGGCTGCCAGCGGCATATTTTCGTCGCCGACACCGATGCGCACGCGCACCGCCTCGGCAAGCCGGCGATGGAAGCGCATCTTAAAAATCTCAATTGGCTCAAGGTCAGGCTCGGCGACGTCGGCCCGCATGCGCGGCTGATTATTCCGCATGGAACGAGCTACGAAGACATGCTCGCACATGGCGGCGTCATCGCCGGCTCGCCGGAAACCGTGCGCGCTGAAATCGAACGGCAGACCGCCGAACTCGGCATCAATTATCTGCTCAGCTATCTCTTCCTCGGCACCATGACGCTTGTTGACGCGCTGCACTCGCTCGCGCTGTTCAAGAGCGAAGTCATGCCGCATCTGGAGAAATTGTAATCGGTCGCCGCCGATGACGTCATTGCGAGCCGGCGACAAAGCTCAGACTTTGACGGTCGGCGCCAAGCTTGCCAGCATACCGCTGTAGGGTTTTGGCAGCGGTGAAGCCCACAGGCCAAACTTTGAAGTAGTCAGGCGCAGCCCGACCAGCACCTCGGCCAGACGTGTCGCGGCCGAAACGGGCTCGATGACCGGCAATCCGTGGGTGGCCGAGAGATCGGCCGCCAGATTGGCCATGCCGGCGCAGCCGAGCACGATGCCGTCGGCGCGTTCATCGCGGATGGCGGCGTCGATGATGTCCGAGATGCGCTTGCCTGCGTTGCTTGCCGGATCGTCGAGCGCGAGCACCGGGATGTCGGTCGCACGCACCCGCGCGCAGCGTGCCGCCAGACCGCTGATCGCCAGATTGCGCTCGATAATCGGAACCGAGCGCGCCAACGTCGTAATCACCGTGAACCGGCTCGCGACCAGGCTTGCCACATGGAATGCCGCTTCGCCGATACCGACCACCGGCGCGGTAGCAGCAGAGCGCGCCGCGTCCAGTCCCGTGTCGTCAAAGCAGGCAACGACGTAAGCGTCGGCGCCGGATGCTTCGGCGCGAAGGACCTCCGCAACGACGCCCGCAACGGCAAGGGCTCCGTCATAGACGCCCTCGATGGAGATCGGACCGGACGCCGGCTGCACTGCGACGATCTCCGTCGCGGCGCTCGCCGCTTGGCGCGCAGCCGCGCCGATCGTCGCCGTCATCGCGGCCGATGTGTTGGGGTTGATGACGACGATTCGCATCGTCAGACCATGCCTCGCCCTGCGTCAGAGCCGTGCCGCCGGCGGCGGCGCTGCACGAGAAAGACCGTCGCTAACGCCGTGCCGATGACCAGGAACGAAATCGCCGTGGTCGTGGTGCCCAGCGCATAAATCGCCGGCGTCGTCACCGTCGTGGTCAGGGCCTGCAATTGCAGCGGCAGCGTGTTGCTGGAGCCCATGGCCTGGCTCGAGCGCGCAAGCTCGTCCCAGGACAGCGTGAACCCGAACAGCGCGACACCGACGAGCGATGGCGCAATGATCGGAATCACCACATGGCGGATGGTCTGCCAGGGTGACGCGCCGAGGTCGCGCGCCGCCTCTTCGTAGGCGCGGTTGAAGCGATTGAATACCGCGAACATGATGAGAAGCCCGAACGGCAGCGTCCATGACAGATGGGCGCCGAGACCGGACGAGAACATATCCATGGCGGTGGTGTAATTGTCCTGGATCCAACCGATGTTGAAGGTGTCGCCCAACGCCTTGATGCCGTCGTCGACGATGCGGAATTCGAGCGCAATACCGAGCGAAACGACGATCGAGGGCATGATCAGGCTCGCGATCGCCGTATAGAACAGTGCCGACGAGCCGCGAAAACGCCGGCGGAAGGCAAGACCGGCCATCAACGAAATCACCACCGTGAGGATCATGACGGCAACGCCGAGTTCGAGCGAATTCCACAGCCCTTGGCTGATATCGACGAGCCCGATGCCGTGCCACAGCTGCACGAACCAATGGACCGAAAAGCCGTTCATCGGGAACGTCAGACCGCCCTGCGGTCCCTGAAACGACAATATCAGAATGGTAATGACCGGGCCGTAGAGGAACAGAACGAACAGCGCGAACACGGCCGCGAGCCAATAGAACGAAGCGCGCCGCCTCTCGCTCATTGATTCTTGCTCATTGATACTTGCTCATAGAATTTCGTCCATGGATCAGAGCTCCTTGCGGATGTCGATGAACCGGGTCAGACCGTAAATGATGGCGAGCACCACGCAGAGCAGGATCACGGCGTTGGCGGCGGCGATCGGGAATTGCAGGAAACCGGTCTCGACGTTGATCTCCTTGCCGACCGAGGCGATCTCCTGGCCGCCCATCACCCCGATGGTCACGAAGTCGCCCATCACCATGGTAATCACGAAGATCGAGCCGATCGCGATGCCGGTCTTGGAAAGCGGTATCACCACGTGGCGGAGAACCTGCCAGCCGCTGGCGCCGCCGTCGCGCGCCGCCTCGATCAGCGACTTGTCGATCCGCAGCATCGAGTTGAGGATCGGCACGATCATGAAGGCGGTGAGCAGGTGAACGAACGCCACCGTCACCGCGAAGCTGGAATACAGCAGCCATTCGACCGGCTGGCTGACCACGCCGAGCCCGAGCAGCGCCTTGTTGACGAGCCCGTTGCGGCCGAACAGTGGAATCCACGAGATCATCCTGATCACGTCGGAGGTCCAAAACGGGATAATGCACACCAGCGCCAGCACCAACTGCATGGTGAGCGTGCGAATATGGAAGGCGAGGAAATAGGCGATGGTGAAACCGAGCGCCAGCGTCACCGCCCAGACGATCAGGCAGAATTTCAGCGTCGAGAGATAGGTGCTAAACGTCGTGCACAGCTTCGGCAGGCCGCTGACGCATTTGTCGAACACGGCCGCGTAGTTGTGCAGCGTGAAGGCCGGGATGATGGCGTATTCGCTATAGCGCCAAAAGCTGACGACCAGCGTGACCACGAGCGGCAGCACGAAGAAGATAAAAAAGACAACCGCCATCGGCGAGGCTTGCCAATACGCCGTCGACCGCGACGGCGCTGCCTTGCGGGCGCCGCCGCGCTTACGCACGCGCTCGACGAAGGCCCCTGGAGCGGCTGCTCCGCTTCGCGGCGGCCCGGCTTGCAGCATCACGCCGCGATGAACTGATTCCATTTGGTGATCAGATATTCGTTCTCGTCCATCACCGAGTTCCAGCAGGCGATCCGGCTCATGCGCGTGTCGTAGGAGCCGCCGTCGCGCACGGCGCCGACTTTTTCGATCAGCGTCCCGTTGGGCGCATGGATGTCCTCGGTCGCCGGCTTGCCCTCGTACCAATAGGCCCATTCATAGGGCTTGAGAAATTTTTTGGTGGTGGCGAGCACCGCGGAATAATAGCCCTGCCGGCTGAGATAGGCGCCGGCCCAGCCGGACAGGAACCAGTTGATGAATTCGTACGCCGCGTCCTGCTTCTTTCCCGACAGCGTGCGCGGCAAGGCGAATCCGGAGCACCAGCCGCGATAGCCTTCGGCCAGCGCCACATAATCGCATTTGATGCCTTTGGAGCGCACCGCGGTGACCGCGGGCGACCACATCGATTGAATGACCACTTCGCCGGACGCCATCAGATTCACCGACTCGTTGAAGTCGGTCCAGAAGGCGCGGAACTGGCCGCTCTTTTTGGCTTTGGTTAGAATATCGACGGTCTTGTCGATTTCGGCCTTTGTCTGGTTGCCCTTGTCGCCATATTTGATCTGGCCGGCGGATTCGATGGCCATGGCGGCGTCCATGATGCCGATTGACGGGACGTTGATCAGCCCGGCCTTGCCTTTGAATTCGGGATTAAGCAGCTCCGACCAATGCTTGATCGGCCGGCCGATCAGATCGGGGCGAATGCCGAGCGAGTCGGCATTGTAAGTCGTCGGAATAAGCGTGAGCCACTCGGTCGGCGTTTTGGAAAACTTCTTCGAGTGCTTGCCTTCGAGATAGAACACTTTGAACGGCGCGGTGCCTTGATTGCCGATAGCCTTGCCGTCGATGACGCCCTTGCTCAGCACCGTGGTGATCTCGTCGGCCAGCTTGATCTTCTTGGCGTCCATGCCGACGAGATTGCCGGATGGCACCAGGTTGGGCAGCGAGAAATATTCGCTGTCGACCAGATCGAACGAGTTCGGCTGGGTGATGATCCGTTTGGCGACGACGTCGGTCGTGACCGGCACATATTCGATGGTGATGCCGATATCCTCTTTGACCTTTTTCGCGATATCGGTGGACTGATTCACCGCCGTACCGAGATAGCGCAGCGTCACCGGCTCGGCCGCGTGCACGGCGGGGAAGCCGGTTATCGCCTCGGTTCCGGCAAGCGCGACGAGAGCCGCCGAGCTTTGCAACACCTTGCGGCGCGTCGGGCCGCTTCGTTTATTGGTCATATCGTGCTTCCTTTCTCGTTGGTATCCGCCCCCGCTACGGCGACTCTGCAAGTTCATGCAGGTCGGTCGCGTCCCAAGACACCGTGATCTTTTGATCGACGGCGACTGGATTTTCGAGGAAGCTTCGCTCGGCCACGATGGCCGTCAAATCGAGATCGTTTTCAGCGCGCAGGCTGACGAGAACGAAAACGCCCTGATATTCGACCTCGCGGACGATGGCGGGGAGGCCGTCGGCGCCGTGCTGCAGGCGCAGCCGGTCGGCACGCACGCCGTAGCGGCGACCGTCGATCGGCAACACATTATTGCCGCCGATGAAGCGGGCGACGAATTCGGTGCGCGGCTTGTTGTAGATGTCGTGCGGCGGCCCGACCTGCTCGATCCGGCCGTCGTTCATCGCGACGATCATGTCGGCAAGCGCCATGGCCTCTTCCTGGCTGTGGGTAACGTGGATGAAGGAGATGCCGAGCTCGCGCTGCAAGCGCTTGAGCTCCGAGCGCATGCGGATGCGCAAGAACGGATCGAGCGCGGACAGCGGCTCGTCGAGCAGCAGAATTTGTGGATCGGTCACCAGCGCGCGGGCGAGTGCGACGCGCTGCTGTTGTCCGCCGGACAATTGTGCCGGCAATCGGGCGGCATAATCCTCCATCGCCACCAGTCGCAACGTCGCGCGCGCGCGGCCATGCCGCTCGGCCCGCCCGACACCCTTCATGCGCAGCGAGAAGGCGACATTGTCGATCACCGACAGATGCGGAAACAGCGCGTAATTCTGGAACATCATGGCGGTCCCGCGCGCCGCCGGAGCGGTGTCGCCGACCTGCTTGTTGCCGATCAGGATGTCGCCTTCGCTCACATCTTCATGGCCGGCGATCATGCGAAGCGTCGACGTCTTGCCGCAGCCCGACGGCCCCAGCAGACAGCAATAGGTGCCGGCTTCGATTTTCAGCGAAATGCCGTCGACGGCCACGGTGTCGCCGTAGCGTTTCACCACGGAGACGAGTTCCAGATCGGCCGCACGACTCATGTCGGTCTCCCGTATCGCCCCACACTCAGTTGGCAAGCGGCATGCCAACCCGTTGGGCTGCGGTCCGGGCCGCAAATAACTGGTCCTAGCGGTGAATCACGGCGTTGACGGCGGCGAAGCTCGCCCAGCGTTCAAATGCATTTCCGGCACATTTTCCAATGCATAGAGTCATGGCTGGAGAAGGGGCACGCTGCACAATCTTGCAGCAATTCTCCGCTGGTTCAGCGCCGAACGCAGCCGCCCGCCAAAGAACCCGACGACGTCCCGCAGCTGCACTAGAGTTCCCCATTGATGGGGCGTCGCCGACCGCACAAGACGTTGCGCTGCTTTTTATTCGCCGCACCACGCCGGCAGCGCGCATGTCCGCGTCATCGCTGATTTGCGATTGTGTGGGCGCGCGGCCACGCGCCCGCGACGGTCGACACAGCCGGCCGAAACGATTGCGCGGTCGGCCACCAATAAGACAAAAAAGGACAATCACTCGGACGGCCGGTATGATGCCTGGCAGGTCGCCGCGGTGTTGGCACGATCCTCATGATCAGATTGAAGCGGCTCATTCGCCCCGGGCTCGTCATTTCCATCGTCGGCCATGTCGGGGCTTTGCTGGTCGGCTTGGTCTATTTCGGCGCGAACGCATTCAAGCCGGTGCCACCGCCCGACGCGATGGTGGTCGATATCGTGCCGCCGGACGAAGCTCCGCGGTTCGCAGGCACTCCATCCGACGCGAGGTCGTCCGGCTCGCAGTCCAACAGCGCGAGCGCCGCCGCGCAACCGCCGACGCCGACCGCGCAATTGCCGCAACAGCCGCAACAGCCGCAACAGCGTTCGCGGCCGAAGCGTAACGCCCACCTGGCGATGGCGCAGCCCTTGGCGGCGCAGGCTGAAACGGTTCACATCGAGACGACTCAGCCTGAGCCGATAGAGACTGAGACGTCCCAGCCGTCGCCCGACCCGCCCCAGCCGCGCGCTGATGACACGCCGGATCAACCGGACAGCGCCGAGAGGTTGGCGCAGCTTGCGCTTCTTGGCGGAAAGCTCGGCGGCGGCTTCGCCGCCCCGCCCGTCGACGCCATCTTCGCCGCGCCTGACTTCACCGCTGCGTTCCGTGAACGCGTCAGTTCGTGCGCGCCGCTGCCGCCCGGGATCAACCCCGGCGATAAAATCAGCGTTGTGCTGCGGGTTTTCTTGAATCCGGACGGCACCTTGGCGGCGCGACCGCGGCTGTTGGAACCGATCACATCGGCGAAACAGCAGGCGCTGATGAAAGATTCAATCGGCGCCCTGGAAAAATGCCAACCCTACACCATGCTTCCGCCGGAAAAGTACAGGCAGTGGAAAACGATCGATCTAACCTTCTATCCGCTTAACTTTCTCGCCAGGTGACGGCGCATCTTGCTGTTCGCCGGCCTCATGATCTTTTTCCGAAGAGCGATTTCCAGTTTTCGAGATCATGCTCGACCTCACCCTGCATCCCCGCCGCCCCGCTCCTGATCCGCCCGCAGCGCATCCGGATGCGGCATGGTGATGACGTTGTAGCCGGAATCGACGTAATGGATTTCGCCGGTGACGCCGGTCGATAGATCGGAGAGCAGATAGAGCGCCGCGCCACCGATCTCGTCGAGCGTCACGCCGCGATGCAGCGGCGAGTGCCGGTGCTGGAAGGCGAACATCATGCGCGAGTCGCCGATGACGGAGCCGGCGAGCGTGCGGATCGGACCGGCCGAGATGGCGTTGACGCGGATGGCCTGGGCGCCGAAATCGACCGCCAGGTAGCGCACCGAGGCTTCAAGCGCCGCCTTGGCAAGCCCCATGGCGTTGTAGTTCGGCATGGCGCGCTCGCTGCCGTTATAGGTGAGCGTGAGCATGGCGCCGCCGTTCGGCATCAGCGCCGCGGCGCGTTTGGCCGCCTCGGTGAAGGCGAAGCAGGAAATCAGCATGGTGCGCAGGAAATTCTCGCGCGTGGTGTCGGCGTAGCGGCCGGTGAGCTGCGCGCGGTCGGAATAGCCGACGGCGTGGACGAGAAAATCGAATGTTCCCCAGCTGCGTGCGATTTCGGCGAACACGGCGTCGACCGAGGCGATGTCCTCGACGTCGCACGGCAGCACGAGATCGGTGCCGACAGAGGCGGCGAGCGGCTTGACGCGCTTGCCGAGCGCATCGCCCTGATAGGTGAAGGCAAGCTTGGCGCCGTGCGCGGCCAGCATGCGCGCGATGCCCCAGGCGATCGAGTGGTCGTTGGCGACCCCCATGACCAGGCCGCGCTTGCCGTGCATCAGGTCCGGCATGCGTTACTCCATCTGCCTCGCCCCGCCTGCGGGGAGAGCGTCGGGGTGAGGGTGCGCGTCGATAAGCTTGGCGTTTGCTGAGAGGCCCCTCACCGGATCGCTAGCGCGATCCGACCTCTCCCCGCAAGCGGGAGAGACGAAGGACATTACGCATCGAGCCGCTTGAACACGATGCAGGCGTTGGTGCCGCCGAAGCCGAAGGAGTTCGACAGCACGCAGTTGAGCTTCACGCCGTCGCGCCGCTCGCGCACGATCGGCATGTCGGCAAAGGCGGGGTCGAGGGTCTCGATGTTGGCGCTCTCGCAGATGAAGCCGTTGTTCATCATCAACAGCGAATAAATCGCCTCGTGCACGCCGGTGGCGCCTTGCGAATGGCCGGTGAGCGACTTGGTAGCGGAAATCGGCGGACATTTGTCGCCCGAGCCGAACACGTCGCGGATCGCTTCGATCTCCTTGAGATCGCCGATCGGCGTCGAGGTGGCGTGCGGGTTGATGTAATCGACCGGCACGTTGACGTGTTCGAGCGCCATGCGCATGCAGCGCGCCGCGCCCTCGCCCGACGGCGCCACCATGTCGGCGCCGTCGGAGGTGGCGCCGTAGCCGGCGAGCTCGGCGTAGATTTTGGCGCCGCGCGCCGTGGCGTGATCGAGCTCTTCGAGCACCAGCACGCCGGCGCCGGCCGAGATGACGAAACCGTCACGATCCGCGTCATAGGCGCGCGAAGCCTTGGCCGGCATGTCGTTGAATTTCGACGACAGCGCGCCCATGGCGTCGAACAACACCGTCAACGTCCAGTCGAGCTCCTCGCAGCCGCCGGCAAAAATCATATCCTGCTTGCCGTATTGGATCAGCTGGTAAGCGTTGCCGATGCAATGGTTGGACGTCGCGCAGGCCGACGAGATCGAATAGCTTACGCCTTTGATCTTGAACCAGGTGCCGAGCGTCGCCGACGCGGTCGATGACATTGCCTTCGGCACCGCGAACGGGCCGATCCGCTTCGGGCCCTTGGTTCGGGCGACGTCGGCGGCCTCGACGATGGCGCGCGTCGACGGCCCGCCCGAGCCCATGACGATGCCGGTGCGCTCGTTGGAGACTTCGCTCTCGTCGAGGCCGGCGTCGCGGATCGCCTGCTCCATGGCGACGTGGTTCCAGGCGGCGCCGCCGCCGAGAAAACGCATGGCGCGGCGATCGACCGATTCGCCGGCGTCGAGCGTGGGCGCGCCGTGAACTTGGCTGCGAAAGCCCAGCTCGGCGTATTTGTCGGCGCGTATGACGCCCGATTTCGCCTCGCGCAGCGACGCCAGCACCTCCTGCGTATTGTTGCCGATGGACGAGACGATGCCCATTCCGGTGACGACCACCCGTCTCATCTGCGCCTCGTCAATTTCCCCGCCGGCACGGCCGCGCAACCGTTCGGATTTTTTGCTTGCGCATGATCTTTTGCGAAGAACGGCACCCACGGTTCGCGATCATGCTCTAGGCTCCGGTCACCTGCGCCACCGCGTCGTGGAACAATCCCACTTTGAGGTCGAGCGCACGATAAATCACCGAGCCGTCGGCGGACAGCCACCCGTCGGCAATTCCGAGCACGAGCTTGGAGCGCATCACGCGCTTGATATCGAGGCCGTACACGACCTTCTTCATGGTCGGCAGCACCTGGCCGGAAAACTTCACTTCGCCGATGCCGAGCGCGCGGCCGCGGCCGGGCGAGCCGAGCCAACCGAGAAAGAAGCCGAGCAATTGCCACAGCGCATCGAGGCCGAGGCAGCCCGGCATCACCGGGTCGCCTTTGAAATGGCAAGGGAAGAACCAAAGGTCGGGCTTGAGCTCAAGCACCGCGCGAACGAGCCCCCTGCCGTACTCGCCGCCGACTTCCGCAATCTCGGAAATACGGTCGAACATCAGCATGGGCGGCAACGGCAGTTGCGGGCCTTTGGCGAAAAGCTCGCCCCGGCCGCAGGCAAGCAAGTCCTCGTACTCGAAATTTGAACGGCGCTCCTGCATCCTGTTTCGTCTCCGCCCCCGCCGCAACTCCCTAACATATGGCAACAACAGCGCAAAGCCGCAGCCCCGGCGTTCCAAGCGTCCCCGGGCGTCGCTCTGCCGCACAGCAAAACTCCCCTTATCGCCTTGTTTCCGCGGCTTATCGCCTTGGCAGTTGCAGCCGCCGCGGTGCGGCGTATAATGATTTCACTTGCAACGATCTCGTAGGCCCGCGATCGGGCCAGTCAGGTGCCGTCAATGACCCAGCCGCGTCCTTTCGCTTCTGCCGCCGCGCCCGCGCCCACCGGGCCGATGGCGCAAACGGGTCATGCGGCAGGCCGTGACGATCTCACCGGCTGCCCGTGGCACGACGTCAAGGCGAAGCTGCGCGAGGTCGGCTTGCGCCCGACCCGGCAGCGCATGGCGCTCGGCTGGATTCTGTTCGCCAAAGGCGACCGGCATGTGACGGCGGAAATGCTGTACGAGGAAGCCAACCGCGCCAAAGTGCCGGTGTCGCTCGCCACCGTCTATAATACTCTGCATCAATTCACCGAAGTCGGGTTGTTGCGGCAGGTCGCCATCGACGGTTCGAAAGCCTATTTCGACACCAATAATTCCGAGCATCATCACTTCTTCATCGAGGACCAGAACGATCTCATGGATA
>Ga0335074_10009928_pt1 | contig 13302 bp, 11 predicted proteins | sample Lox_Sample_23_FD_206715 | JGI IMG/M metagenome (GOLD analysis project Ga0335074, IMG submission 206715) | Soil microbial communities from Loxahatchee National Wildlife Refuge, Florida, United States - Lox_Sample_2.3 | ecosystem: Environmental > Terrestrial > Soil > Wetlands | place: USA...
CCCGCCGCCTTCGGGCGGCTTGTTCTTGTTCTCCTCGTATTCCTTCATGGGTTCGGTGTGCAGATAGTCGATCCCCAGCTTGATTTCCTCCTCGCTCGGCTCGCGGTTGTATACCAGGAGATACGCCTTGCGGATGCGCGCCCGGTTATCCGGTTCGGCGGCCACCCGCCTGGCCAGCGCCTCCGATTCCAGTTGCATGAAGTCGCTGTTCATCAGAAACAGCCTCTGCAACGGCACGGTGGTGGTAAACCGCTTTTCCGCGCTGATGTTAGGCGTCGGAAAATCGAATAACTGCAGATACTCATCCAGCTTGTAGCGGCTCACCCGCCCGTATACCGTGCGGCGCGTGAAGCCTGGAGTCAGTTCTTCGCTGGGGCCTCCCAGTTCCTTGTCCAGATTGCCCGCCACCAGCAGCACCGAATCCCGAAGCTGCTCGGCATCCAGACGCTTGCGGTCGGCGCGCCAGTACAAACGGTTGCCGGAATCCTTGGCGAAAGCGACCGGGTCGTTTTCGGTGGAGAGCTGATAGACGCTGCTCAGCATGATTTCTCGATGCAGCTTCTTAATCGACATCCCGTTCCTGGCAAAAGTACTGGCCAGGTATTCCAGTAACTCGGGGTCCGTGGGCCGCTCGCCAGTTTGTCCGAAGTTACTGGGCGTCTCCACGATCCCGGTGCCAAAATGGCCCTTCCAGACCCGGTTGACCATCACCCGCATGGCGATCGGCTGCTGTAGAATATCCTCCGCCAGTTCCAGCCGGCCGCTGCCCGAATGGAACGGCTCGGGATCCCCCTTCGACAGCATGCTGAGGAAATGCCGCGGCACCTCCGGCCCTAAGTTCATCGGATTCCCGCGAATGCTGACGGGCAGATTCACGGGATTCGGCATATCTTCCACGCCGTGTAAGTAAGGATATTCCGGCTGTAGTTTCTTACGTGCCGCATCAATGTCGTTCTTGATCGAGGCCATCTGCGCCTGGGCTTGCGCGCCGGTGCGGCTTTCCAATCCCCACCCGCGGAACAGCAGCACGCCAGGCTTTCCGCCACGTCCGCCGGCCGCCATCATGGCCGCCGGATCGTCGGAATCGCGCAACTCATGCTGGAACACCTCAGTCCAGAAGTTGTTCTCTTCATCCGGCATGTTCTTGAGCCGCAATCCGCAACCGGGGCAGAAATCATCGTTAGTGATAAACTCGTTGGGCTTGTTGGCGCGCTTCTTTTTCTGGGTACCGTCCAGCGCTTTATCGGCGATGATTTCGTTCTCTTCGTTCAGGTCGCGGCGCGAGATCATCACCTTGACCACGTTCTCCTGAAATTCATCCGCCAGGCGCTTGACTTCGGCATTGCCGCCGCCAGCGCCGCCGCCGCGCCGTCCGCCACCACCGGCGCCCGCGAAGCCACCGCCTCCACCACCACCGCCCCGGCCTCCGCGCCCGCCGCCCGGCGCCGCAGCGGCTTTCTTCATCATGGCCTGCCAGGCATCCTTGTAGTGGTATTTATCGGTGGGCTTCTCCATGTACTTAATCCACCGTTCCAGCAACTCGTAATCCAACCTCCGCGATTCCACCACGGTTTCCGGATCGCGCTTCTGCGCCACCACTTCGTATACGCCCTGCAGGTAATTGGACGCCTGGAAAGCCAGCGCTTCCGATAACTGGTTGCTCAGGTTGGTCTGCAATTCCTGCAGCATCTTCTGTTTCTTCTCGACCTCCGCCTCGAGCGCCGTATACTTGTCGAGCACCGACTTGGGCACCAGCGGATACTCATGATACCGGGTATTCAGAAAAACGCCCGCCAGCGAATAGTAATCCGTCTGCGGGATAGGATCGTACTTATGATCGTGGCATCGCGCGCAGGCCACCGTGAGGCCCAGGAAGCCGCGGGTGACCACGTCCACGCGGTCGTGCCGCTCATCGGCGCGGGTTACTTCCACCGCCCCATTGTCGTAATACCATGGACCCAGGCCCAAGAAGCCGGTCGCCGGCAACATCTTATAGCGGATCTTGGGATCCATTAAGTCTCCCGCTAACTGAGCCTTCACGAACGTGTCGTACGGCATGTCGTCGTTGAAGGCCTGAATCACCCAGTCGCGATACACATAGGCGTTCGGATAAGGGTGATAGCCGCGCGGGTTGGGGTTCAGACTGCGGTAATCGTCCTCGCCGTAGCGCGCCACGTCCAGCCAGATGCGCCCCCAGCGTTCGCCGTAGTGCGGCGACGCAAGCAGCCGGTCCACCACTTTGGCGAAGGCGTCCGGCGAGTTATCCTTTTCGAAGGCAGCGGTCTCTTCCGGCGTGGGCGGAAGGCCGGTCAAATCAAGCGTGGCCCGCCGGATCAAATCGTGCTTGCTGGCGGCCCGCACCGGCTTCAGCCCTTCTTTTTCGAGGTGTGCCAGCACAAAGCGGTCGATGTTCGTCTTCGCCCAGCGGGCGTCTTTCACCTGCGGCGGTTGGGGCTGTTGCAATGGCAGCAGCGACCAAAATTTCTTGCGTTCCGGAGGAATGACATATTTGCCGCCCGTATTGCCGGCCGCCGCTACCGGCCCCGCCGCGGAAGCCGGCCAAACCGCGCCGTTCTTCACCCAAGCCACTAAGTCGGCGATCTCGTTTTCGGCGAGTTTCCCGCCCATTGGCATTTTCAGCGAGTCGGTCTGCCGGACGGCCTTAATCAGCAGGCTGTTGTCGGGATCGCCCGGAACCACGGCCGTGCCGCGATTGCCGCCCTTGAGCAACCCCTCGCGGCTATCCAGGCGCAGTCCGCTCATGGCCGAGGTGGCATGGCAGGAGTAACAGTTATTAACCAGCACCGGCCGCACTTTCAGCTCGAAAAAATCGGGAGACGTCGCGGCAGGTTGAGCCTGAAGCATCCCCAACCCGGCAGTAACCAGAATAGTGACCGTACCGATGGATACAGACGGCGAGTAGCGCATAGTTCGTTTTCGCTTCAACCAACTCACGGCGAACGTCAGGTCCCTATCCATGAGCCATGCCGAAAGTCATTTGGGGACGCGGGGCAGCGAACCAGGAAGTCCCGCCTCCAAACCTTGGACCCGATCTGCGCCGACACGGGCTGGGAATAGGGGCGGCTACACGGCCCCGAGCTTTGAGTCTTTATATCATTTGAGCGGCGTTAAGTCAATGATTTTCATAGCCCTGATTTTCAAAACCAGGGAACCGGCCCGGGCTGCGGCACGCCCCCCGAACCGCCGTCCAGACATTCACTGCCGGTGCCGGAAGAGGCTGCGCGACTACAGGCGCAATCCCGCAACGGCGAGCATGGGGAGACCCGGAAGCGCTCATCCGGGCCGATCTTCCGGTCCCCACGACGGCCCTTTGCCCGTGCCCGTAAAATACCGAGTGACTCGCCCTGCGCCGTCCGCTGCTCCCCCGAAATCTGGTTCCGTCACGGCGCCCTCGACAGGCAACTTCATGTGGAAATTTGCGTCCAATCTTAGTGGAAAGCGTGAAAATATGCGAATCTCCCTGAAAGCCATCACTCTGAGTTCGGCCCTTCTGTGGGCGTTTGCAATGTTGTTCGTCGGCCTGATCCACATGGCCGCACACTCTTACGGCGGTGAGTTCCTGCGCCTGATGAGTTCGGTTTACCCGGGCGCCGACACCGCACCGCGCATTGGACGTGTGCTGCTTGGTACTCTCTATGGCTTTGTGGATGGCGGCGTGGCGGGCTGCTTGTTTGGCCTGCTGTACGACTGGTTTGTGGGCCGCCCCACGGCGTTCTTGAAGTAGTTTCGTGCTGAGCGGCACATTTCCCGGCCCGACGGCCTGAGCGGCGCGTGCCGCTGGCCAATTTGCCAGTAACCGGGCGCGCCGCGCACAACCGCTCCATCCACGTTATAAAGGAGAATGGTTCTCACACCACTGCAAGTGCCAAGGAGCCGCCTTTGAACCTCCGGTTGGAAGAACTGGTGGCGAATGCCACTCTCGGCATCGACACGCTGTGGGGCGGAGACGTGATGTGCCCCTCGGGATCGGGCCGGTTCATCGCCGATTCCTGGTTTGGAGACGAACCGCTGCCCGCGGCTTATAGGGCGATAGAGGCCTCTGTAGTGCGGCAATCCGGCGGCGTTTCGGCCAAGGTACCCGACCTGCCGGCGATTGACGCCTACCTGCGGAAGGTGGATATACCCGGCGCCATCGAAGGCCTGGAGCGCGTGGCCGGCGAACTGGGCGGCTTACGCGGCGAATACCTGGTGGGCTTGGCGCTGTGCTTCGACACCATGTGGCGCCTTGCCCTGGAGATTCTGGGCCGCGGCGCAAAGGTCCCCTATGAACACTGCGTGCAGGCTTCCTGCGCGCAACCGCCCCAAGCTTCCGACCCACAGGCTATGCGCGAACGTGTGGCGGAATTACTCGGTGGTCCGCCCGATCTGCTGGCCGCCGTGGATGCGTGGCGCGCCAGTCACCGCGTGCCGATGGCGTCCATCCGTCTTCTGGGCGCGGCCGTGATCGGCCACTTCGACCGGCTGACGGCCCAACACATCATGCCGCATCTGCCGCCCGAATGGGGCGAGGTGCCGCGAGCTAATATTGAGTTCCTGCCCATTCGCGACGCGTGGTTCTCGGGGTCCATGAACTACCTGGGGCGCAAGCGCCGCGCCGATGGCCGCCCCGAGTATGAAGCCACCTATGAGATCAACGCCTCACTGGATATTTCGCTCCCGGAGTTTCTGCAACTGGTAAGTCACGAAGTGGTGCCCGGACACGTCACCACTTTTGCCTACTTACAGGACCTTTACTGGCGCCGCGCGGTAGGCTTCGAAGCTTCCGTGGCGACCATGAACACGCGCTCCGCGACGCTGTTCGAGGGCATCGCCAACAATGCCATCCTGATGGCTTACGGGGTGACCGAGGTGGATGAGTTGCCCGATCCCGACCTGCAGATCGGTGTGCTGCTGGCGTTGTTGCAGGATGACGCCAAGAACCAGTCGTCGTTTCTGACCTGGGGCGAGGGTGCGGCGCAAGCCGAGGTAGCCGTGACGCTGCGGCGCGATTTCCTGGTGACACCGGAACGCGCCGACAAGCTTTCCGGCGCCTGGGGACGGCATCCGCTGCTGGGGCGTATGTACCTGCCGGCGTACCGGGCCGGCACCCGCAAGGTGGCCGCGCTGCGGTGCTCGTACCCGGCGGAGAAGCTTCTGCCGGCCCTCTACGGCGCCAACGGGTTAGTGGATATCGCCACGCTGGAGCGTTCGATTTAGGGGTGGGCGAACTGTCTTCTCCGCGAATGTCTCCGCGTCTCCGCGTCCGGCTTGGGTCGGTTGGAGATGTTTCTGGAGAGACACTGAGGGCACGCAGAAAATGCACTTGCAAATCGATCGCAATTACGCCCGGCAAACCCTGGTTCGCCTGATTCAGATCAATTCCATCAATCCCTCCCTGGCGGCAGGCGCACCGGGGGAACGTGAGATCGCCGCCTACATCGCGGAGTCGCTCCGGGGCGCGGGGCTGGCGGTCGAGACGTACGAGCCGGAGCCGGGACGCATGAGTGTGCTGGGGCGCCTGGCCGGCGCCGGCGGCGGGCGGAGCCTGATGCTCAACGCGCACTGCGATACGGTGGATGTGCCGGGGATGGCCGAACCGTTTTCGGGCGCCATCCGCGAAGGCAAGGTTTACGGCCGCGGCTCCTTCGATATGAAGGGCAGCCTGGCGGCGTGCATGGCCGCGGCCAAAGCACTCGCCGACGCCGGCGTGCGCCTGCGCGGCGACGTGCTGGTGGCGGCCGTGGCGGATGAGGAGTACGGTAGCCTCGGCACGCGCGACCTGATTCGGCGCGGGCATGTGGACGGGGCCATCGTCACCGAGCCGACGGCTCTCGAAATCTGCCTGGCGCACAAGGGCTACCTGTGGATCCAGATGGATGTGGCGGGGTGTGCGGCGCACGGCAGCCGGTTCGAGCTGGGCATCGACGCCAACATGAAAATGGGCCGCTTCCTGGCGGAACTGGGCGGGCTGGAGCGGGAACTGCGCGCGCGTCCTGCGCACCCGCTGGTGGGCCCGCCTTCGCTACACGCCGCCATGCTGAGCGGCGGCACCGGCCTCAGCACCTACGCGGCGTCATCCACGGTGCAGGTCGAGCGGCGCACCGTGCCGGGCGAAACGGAAGCCCAGGCGGTGGCGGAGCTCCAGGCAATCGTGGACCGGATTGCCCGTACCGACCCCGATTTTCACGCCACCGTACGGTGCTTCTTCGCCCGCGATCCGTTCGAAACCGCGCCCACGTCGGCGGTGGTGCAGGCCGTGGACCGTGCCGCGGCCAAAGTGCGCGGGCGCCCCCCCAGACACATCGGCGACACTCCGTGGATGGACGCCGCGCTCCTTCAGGCGGCCGGCACGGAGACGGTGGTCTGCGGCGTCACCGGAACGGGTGCACATGCGGATTGCGAGTGGGTGGAGTTGGAATCGGTGTTCCAACTGGCCGAGATTCTGGCCGAAGCGGCAATCGATTACTGCGGCTAAAGGCGCTCGCCGTATTCCACGCTCACCAGGAACAGCCCCTTGGCGGGCGCCGTCGGGCCGGAGCGGTCGGGCAGCCGGTCCAAATCGGCCACGTTGCCCTTCCCTGCCTCGATCAGCGTCCCTACCAGATTGCGCACCATGTGCTTGAGAAAGCCGCTGCCCCGAACGCGGTAGACCAGGCGGCCAGGTGTCGCTTGCAGGCTCGACGAAAACACCGTCCGCACCTTGGAATGTCCTTCGGCGTCGCGGTCGTCGGTGGCCGCGAAGGCCGTGAAATCGTGCTCGCCCGCGAACGCCGCCGCCAGCCGGATCATGCGTTCCTCGTCCAGCCGGTAGGGATAATGGTGCACGAACGGCCACTCAAAAGGACTGCACACCTCGCCCCGCCAGATCCGGTATTCGTAAGTCTTGGCGGTGGCGTCGAAGCGCGGATGAAAGCCGCTGGCAACCTCTTCGGCCGAGAGCACCCGGATGGCCGGCGGCAGCAGCCGGTTTACCGCGCGGCGCAGATTCGGCAGGGGGATGGGGTTGGCAATGCTGAAGGCCGCTACCTGCGCCAGGGCATGTACGCCGGCGTCCGTGCGGCCCGAACCAGCCACTTGTACCGGCCGGCCCTCCATGCCGCTCAGAATCTCTTCCAGGGCGCCCTGAATGGTGGGTAACCCGGGCTGCACCTGCCAGCCGTGAAATGCGCTTCCATCGTATGCCAGCTCGATCCGGATCCGCCGCATCAGACCGGGCGCGAGCCGGGCTTCACTGCCGGAATGCCCTTGGCACACAGCGGGCAATCAGCCGGAAAATGCGCCGCCACCTGCATGGTGAGCAGCGCCACCCGCGGCACCCCCACATCCGCGCGGCCGCCGCTGCGGTCCACAATCGAGGCCGCGCGCAGCACTTCTCCACCCGCCTGGCGCACCACTTCGATCACGTCTTTGGTGGTGCCACCGGTGGTGATGACGTCCTCCACCACCACCACGCGGTCTCCCGGTTTCACCGTGAAGCCGCGCCGCAGGGTCATCTTGCCGGTGGCGGCATCGCGCTCCATGAAGATGTGCCGCCCGCCCAGCGCGCGCGCGGTCTCGTGTCCAATGATCAGGCCCCCGATGGCAGGCGATACCACCAGCGGCGCCAATCCGAGGGTGGCGGGGCGAATCTGCTCCGCCAGCAACTGGCCCAGTCTTTCCGCCGCGCGCGGATGCTGCAACACCAGCGCGCTTTGCAAATACTCCGCGCTGTGCAATCCGCTGGTGAGGCGGAAATGCCCCTGTAAGTAGGCCCCGGTGGCCCGGAAAAGATCCAGAATAGATTCGGCTTGCGGCGTCACAAAGCCCTACTATACCATTGGGTTTTAAAAAACGAACGGCGATGGATTCGCCTGCACCCGCGCGGACTTCCCCGGCACCGAACCACCCCTCCCACCCCGCAAACATCAGGCTGCCGTTGGGTAGTGCGGGAAAGAAGTGGTCCCGCCGATCGGTCCCAGTCAGAAGCCGCGCGATAGCCCAGGCGCCGCGGTTACCTCCAAACCCGATTCGCAAAAGTCGCCGACAATCTTTTCAATCCTGTCAACCATTTACAGACTTACTGCTCCGGAACCCCCAAACCCGCATGCTACCGTGAGCTTGTAAACAAGGTTGCTCGCTCGCCGAGCGCAGCCCGTTTCGTAGAGTACGTACCGGCGCCTGAACTGATCAGAGGCCTTAAAGTCCGGTTGGGATGCGTATTCAAGCTTTCGGAAGGCGGACCGGCAGCGGCAGGTTCTCTCTGGGCGGAGAGAATAGGCCGTGATCGGACGGGTTACGGAACCGGTTCCCATGTCCCGGCGCGATGAGCGCCGTAAACCAGCGCAACGAAACGCACCGAACCAGATAGATACCGCCAAACCTCGACGATTTCCTCAATTCCACCCAGCGCGCCGCCGCCGCGTGCCCTCCCCAGCCAACCCTTGTCGCAATCCCTGCGCGCGCTCCGTCTCCGCCGCGCCCTCCGCGCCCTCTTGCCGGCCATTCCCGAACGCTCCCCTGCAAACTCGGTCCTCTCGAAGGGACGGCAGGCGAACACTACAGGTTCGCGCCGAAAGCCAGCAAACGGCCATCGCAGTCCTTCACCACGAACTCACGCGAATGCCACGGCATGTTGGCAACTCCTCGGGTGAATTCTACGCCTCGGGCTGCGTACTCGGCATGCAGTGCATCGGCATCTTCGACGAACAGGTATGCGTCCAGCAGTTCGTCCCGGTATTTGTTCGGATTGGCCTTGGGCGGGTCGGCGCAGCGGAAGTGAATCACCTGCCGGTCGCGCGCCACAATGGCGTAGACCGGCGGATCCTGCCACGTCCCGAGACATTCGAAGCCAAGCTTCTCCTTGTAATAGGTGAGCGTGGCGGGAATGTCCACCGTGAAGAACACCGGCGCAATCTGACGAACCATGTGCCAAGTCTACTGCACGGTCAAGGCCCAGTCCCCTACCGCGGTTTCAGAATCTCGCCCCAATACACCTGGTAGGCCTCCACCTGGTCCCAGATATCCTTCCCGCCCCGGATAAAGACCCGCATATTCGGTTTGAGCGAGGCGCTGTCCACGTTTTCGCCATCCTCCACATAGCGCGTGTCGTGGCGCAGCAGAATGGGCAGGTCGCCCACCCGCGTGTGCAGCACCACCCGCTCGCCCGTGACGCGATACACCACTCCCGCGAACGTCAGGTTGCCGATGGGCAGCGTGGGAAAGAAGTCCATCGAATCCATCCCGGTCAGCAGCCGCCCTGCTCCCGGAATGGCTCGCGGGCGCTCAGGCCGCGGAGCCTCGCCAATCACGTGTACGTCCCGCGCGTAGCGCAGCACCGTTCCATCCGGACTGTCCGAGATCACCTCCACGTTTTCACCCGGTTTCAGCGCCGGCACCGTAGTCAGCAGGCTGTCGCGCACCACGTAGGTCTGGCTGTCGAAGCGGAAGCGGAATACCTCGTTGGTCTCGGCGCGGATGCTGAACTCGCCCGGCCCAGGCGAGCTGTCGCGCTCCAGCAGAACCCCTTGCACCAGGGTGGCCCGCGGCGTTTGTGCCGCTGCCGCCAGCGAAAGGAACGCGAGCATGCCGAAGACTCGCATCGAGGTACCCCTACACGGTAGCATGGCCGCCGTCGGCCTGCGGCGCTCGAAAACACCACCGCCGGCGGCCGCGCTGCGCCGCAGTGTGGCAGGCTACAATTGCCCTCGCCGCGTCTGGAGCGTGCCTACACCGCCACCGGCGCGCTGGCGCGATCCAGCTTTTCGATGGACTCCGCATCCAGCGTCAGATCGGCCGCTCCGGCAAGATCCGCCAGGTGCTCCACCCGCGTGGCGCTGGCAATCGCCGACGTGATGCCGGGCTGCGCAATCAGCCACGCCAGGGCCACCCGTGCCGGGTTGGAATGGTGTTCGCCGGCCACTTCGTCCAGCGCCGCCAGCACGGCCAGCCCGCGCTCGTTCAGGTACTTGCCCACCATGCCGCCGCGCGCCCTGTCCTTGAGGTCCGCGGCGCTGCGGTATTTGCCGGTCAGGAAGCCCGAAGCCAGCGAAAAATAAGGCAGCACGCCCAAGCCGTACTCCGCCACCACCGGCGCCAGGTCGGTTTCGTAGGGATCGCGCTCCACCAGGTTGTAGTGTGGCTGCAAACTCTGGTAGCTGGGCAGGTGGTGCTGCCGCGAGGTCTCCATGGCCTCCCGCAAACGCCCACCCTTATAATTGGAGGCCCCGATGTAGCGCACCTTCCCCTGTTGGATCAGGCGCTCATAAGTCCGCAGGGTCTCTTCCAGAGGCGTCTGGGCGTCGTCCTGGTGCGATTGATAGAGGTCAATGCGATCCGTCTGCAGCCGGCGCAGAGAACCTTCCACGGCCCGCCCGATGTAGGCCGGCGACAGCCCCACCTTGCCATCCCCCATGTCCATCCCGACCTTGGTTGCCACGATTACCCGGTCGCGCTTGCCGCTCGCATGCAGCCACTTGCCAATGATGGTTTCGGATTCGCCGCCCGTGTGGCCGGGTACCCAGCGGGAGTACAGGTCGGCGGTATCGATGAAGTTCAGCCCCGCGTCCAAAGCGGCGTCCAGCAGGCGCGGCGATTCGCTTTCGCTCACCGTCCAGCCGAATACGTTGCCGCCCAGCGTGATGACCGGAACGTCCAGGGGCGTTTTGCCCAGTTTCCGTGTGCGCATATGCCGATGGGATGCCCGGCGGGGCGCGCCGGTTGCACCCGCCGGAAGTCATTCGTAAGCTCCCGCCCCGCGCCGCCCCTTACACCCTCACCACGCGGTCCATTTCCAGAAACTCGCGAATATGCGGATGCTCGGATTTGGCCAGGTCGGCCGTGGGTCCGAAATAAATCACTCCGCCTTCGAACAGGAAGACCACCCGGTCGGCAACCTTATACATAAGGTCCAGATCGTGGGTCACCACCACCGAAGTCAGCCGCAATTGCCTCTTCAGGCGCAGCATCAGGTCGCCCAGGTGGTCGGACATGATGGGGTCCACCATGGTGGTCGGCTCGTCGTACAGGACGCATTGCGGCTGCGCCGCCAGGGCGCGGGCAATCGCCACCGCGCGTTTGTAGCCGGTCGAAAGGTCCGAGGGATAGGCGTCGCGGGCTTCGGAGATATCCACCATGTGCAGCAGCCCGTTCACCACGTCTTCCTTATTCTTCTCGTCGTAGTCCTCGCGCAGCTCCAGCGAAAACAGCACATTCTCCGCCACCGTCATGGAATCGAACAAGGCCCCCGATTGAAATACCATGGTCACCTTGCGGCGGATGCGGCGCAGTTCGGTTTCCGGGAAATCGGTAATGTCTTCGTGGGCCACAATGATGCGGCCGCTGTCGGGCTTCAGGAAGCCCATAATGTGCGAGAGCGTCACCGATTTGCCCACGCCGCTGCGGCCGATAATCGCCACCGTCTCGCCGGGATTGACGTGGAAGTTGGAATCGACCAAAACCGGATGGTCGAACGTCTTATAGACGTGCCGGAACTCAATGTAGTGGGGAAAGGGATCACTTTGCGGCATAGCGGGTCGCCCACGGGGCCCAATCCTCGGGGGTGTTGACGTTTTGAAAGACACCGGCTTCGGTTACGGGCCACCGGCATACGGCCATTCCTGGCTCGTCCAGCGCGGCCACAATCTTGCGCACGCCGCGGGCGAAGGCGCGCTCCAGGGGATCTTTCGCCCGGCGATGGTACACCGCGCAGAGGGGTTCCGGGCGGCCGCCGGGACCCACGGGCAGCAATCCGTCGGCTTCCGAGCGGCGGGCAGCGTCCACCAGGCCGGCCAGAAATTCGGCCGAAAGTCCGGGCATATCGCAAGCCACCAACAGGTTCCAGTCGCCGCCGGTGTGCCGCAACGCGGTGAGGATGCCGCCCAGCGGGCCTTCACCGGGATAAAGGTCGGGAATCGCCGGAAAACCAACCACCGGCCCCAGTTGCGGGTTGCCCACCAGTACCACGCTGCCGGCGGCCTGCTCTACCAGGCCGGCCAGCGAACGGCCCAGCGGCCCGCCGTGGAACGGCAAAAGGGCCTTGTCGCTTCCCATGCGGGAACTCCTTCCGCCCACCAGCAGATACCCCGCGCAACTCACACAGAAATGATAACATTGGGTTTCGAGTCCACTCCGCGTCCCGGCTGCGAACCCCGTGTAGTTCATCCGTCCCCTGGTGGGCGGCTTCCAGGTGTAGTGTCGGCGGCGGGACGCAGGGCGCAGCGGATGCGAATAGGACTGGGGGCAAACACTTTGATTCGGTTTTGTTTTACACTATGGGGGATGACAGCGATGGCGGCTTTCGCTGCGGATTCGCCCACGGTCTACGCCGGGGGAGAGCGCATCACTACGGTGATCCGCCCCGACCGGCGCACCGGCAGACTGGTGCGCAGTGTGATCGTTGTGCCCCGCGCCGTGCCGCCGCCCAAAGCTGTGCCCGAAATCGCCGTGAGCCCGCGGGTGGTCGAGCCCCTCGATCCCGCGGCCCAGCCGAAAACCACGCCGGCATCCGCCGTCCCCGCTTCGCTGGACGAAGCCGTCGACCGCATCGCCGCCGATCAGCAATTGCCGGTCGCGCTCATCCATTCGGTTATCAAGGTCGAAAGCAACTACAATCCCAACGCCGTTTCGCCCAAAGGCGCCCAGGGATTGATGCAGTTGATTCCTTCTACCGCCCGCCGTTTCGGTGTGGCCGACTCTTTCAATCCGGTGGACAACATTCAGGGCGGCGCGCGCTATCTGAAGTACCTGCTCGATCTAAACGGCGGCAATTATGCCCTGGCGCTGGCGGCTTATAACGCGGGCGAGGGCGCGGTGGCCAAGTACGGCGACATTCCGCCCTACCCGGAGACCGTGAACTACGTGCAATCGGTCGCCACCGAACTTCGCAAGCAGACCGCCGCGGCCCGCTCGAAATCGCCCGCGGCAAAGGCCGACAGCAAACCCGAGGCCCCCAAAACCACCCGCATCGTCGAAATTCACGAAGCCGACGGCTCGGTGCGGTACGTCTCACGATGAAGACTTTGCTATGAAGCGTCTGGCGGCACTGGCGATCACGATGACCCTGATGGGAGCGCAGGATCGCGGTGTCCGCTCGGTCACCGCGGTGCGCCACTGGACCCTGGGCGATGTGACCCGTGTGGCCGTGGAGGTCTCTGCCGATTTCAAATACCACACCGATCGCCTGCAAAATCCCGACCGCGTCTATTTCGATATCATGAACGCGCGCCCGCGCATCGGTGAGCATCCTTTATTTAGCGAGTCGCTGGATGACCCGCGGGTGAAGCGCCTGCGCGTGGCCGAGACCACCCCCGGAGTAACGCGTATCGT
>Ga0335074_10009929_pt1 | contig 13302 bp, 12 predicted proteins | sample Lox_Sample_23_FD_206715 | JGI IMG/M metagenome (GOLD analysis project Ga0335074, IMG submission 206715) | Soil microbial communities from Loxahatchee National Wildlife Refuge, Florida, United States - Lox_Sample_2.3 | ecosystem: Environmental > Terrestrial > Soil > Wetlands | place: USA...
CGATCTCGCTCGGCGTTCTCGGCAAACTGATCGGCATGGATCCCGAAGTCATGCACGGCGAAGTTGCGGCACTGTGGAAACGCAAAGGCGACAAGGTCGTCGAGATGAACGTCGGCGCCGTCATTGCCGGCGAGCGCTACGTGGAAGAACATTTTACCGAGCGTCCATCCGGCTATTCGTTGACCAAAGGAGTCGATGGCGAACGCCTCTTGATGATGGGCAACGACGCGATTGCATATGGCGCGCTCGTAGCAGGCTGCCGATTCATGGCGGGTTATCCGATTACGCCGGCGACCGATATCCTCGAATGGATGGCAAAGTATCTGCCGCAGTACGGCGGCGTTGCGATTCAAGCCGAAGACGAGCTCTCCGCGATCAACATGACGCTCGGCGCCGCCTTCACCGGAGCGCGGGCGATGACGGCGACCTCAGGTCCTGGCCTTTCGTTGATGACGGAGGCGATCGGCCTTGCAGGCGTCCTCGAAATTCCGGTCGTGATCGTCGAGTGCGCGCGCGCCGGTCCCTCGACGGGCATGCCCACGAAGACCGAGCAAAGCAATCTCAACCACATCATTTTCGGTGGACACGGTGAAATTCCAAAAGCCGTGATCTCGCCGGGAACGGTGGAGGAATCGTTCTACTTTGCGGCGCTTGCGCTCAATCTCGCCGAGAAATATCAGATGCCGATTTTCCTTCTGACGGAGCAAGCTCTCTGTCAGAGCAAAGCCACGCTCCCGCTGCTGGAGTTCGGCGCACTCGAGATCGACCGCGGCAAGCTGATCGGCCATAACGGTCACGCGAATGGCAACGGTAACGGCAAGGTCGTGTTCGGCGAGTACAAACGCTTCGCGCACACCGACGACGGCGTTTCGCCACGCGTGATTCCCGGCGTCGACGGCGGCATGCACTTGGCCGCGGGTTCCGAGCATAACGATGCGGGCGTCATCACCGAGAACGTCAAGAACCGCGCAAAGATGATGGAAAAGCGGATGCGCAAACTCGAGACGATGCGCGAAGACCTTCCCAAAGGGAATATCTTCGGCGATCCGTCTGCGGATGTCGCGATCATCGGTTGGGGCGCGAATCGCGGACCGATCGTCGAAGCGCTCGACCGTCTCGCTGCAGCCGGGACAAAGACGCGCTTCCTTCAGATGCGCACGCTCTGGCCGTTCCCGGACGACGAAGTGCGCGATTTCATCAAAGATGCGAAGCACGTCTTCGTGGTCGAGAACAACTTCACGGGGCAGCTCGACCGCCTGATCCGCGCGGTCGTCGGCCCGCTCGAACACATGCACAGCGTCCGGAAGTACAACGGCCGGGCGTTCCGTCCAATCGAGATCATCGAACCGATCGAACGCGCGCTTTCATCCACCGTGTTGGCGAGGACCTAAACGTGACAGCCGTTCTGACTCCGAAGGACTTTGCAACCGCCACCCCCTCGTGGTGGTGCCCGGGATGCGGCGACTACGGCGTGCTTTCAGCGCTGAAGTCTGCACTCGCGGATCTCGGCAAAAATCCCAAAGACGTCGCATTCGTCTCGGGCATCGGCTGTTCGGGAAAAATCAGCGGATACTTACACTCGTACGCGTTTCACGGCGTGCACGGACGTGCACTTCCCGTCGCGACGGCAGTCAAGCTCGCCAACAAAGAGCTGACCGTCATCGCCGCAGGCGGCGACGGCGACGGTTATGCGATCGGCGCCGGACATTTCGTTCATGCGGTGCGCCGCAATCCGGACATGACGTACATCGTGATGGACAATCAAACGTACGGCCTCACCAAAGGTCAAAGCTCGCCGACGAGCGCGACCGGCTACGTCACCGGCACGAGCCCGAACGGGCATCCTGAAGCTCCGATGAACGGCCTGGTCGTTGCGCTCGCCGCGGGCGCCACGTTCTTGGCGCGAGGTTTTTCCGCGCATCCGAAGCAGCTCGTCGAGCTGCTGAAGCAGGCTATCAATCACAAGGGCTTTTCGATCGTCGAAGTCGAGTCGCCGTGCGTCACGTACAACAAGATCAACACCTACGCGTGGTTCAAAGAGAACGTCTACTACGTCGATGAAAATTACGATCCGACCGACAAGGTCGCCGCGTTCAAGATGCTGATCGATGAAGGGAAGATGCCGCTCGGCGTCTTCTATCGCGAGGATCGTGCCACGCTCGAGGAGCTCGCGCACAAAGACGCAACGCCGGTTGTGAAACAGTCGCTCAACGGCGACCTGAGCCGCTTCGCGAAAATCCAAGAACAGTATCGCTAACGCACATCGCTAGCGCGCCACCAGTGTCATCCTGAGCGTAGCGCTCCGCAGGAGCGCGGCGCTAGTTACTGATTGATTTAAAGACTTCTTGGCCGCTGCCCGTGTTGACTTTGTTCTTTGGCGGGGGCTTCGGTCTCGACGTGGCGAGATATTGTGCGGCCGTGCCGCCGTTGACGTACACGCTGTTCGCCCACGGATTCGAACGATGTCCGTGCTTCGCATTCGACGACGAGTGGTGAGCGCTCGCGGTCGACTTTGACGCAGTTGTCGTGTGCGACGTGCGTGTTGCGTGTGTGCTCTGCTGCGCGCCGGCGAACGTCTGCGGTGCGAACGCTGCGAGCACGAATACGATTGCGACGATACGGCGAGCCATGGCTAGGTTGTTCCCTTAATCCGGAGCCTAGGCCCGCAACGCAAGCCCGAGATTGGCTAAGATTGCGTCAGTGACTTCGGACGTCTTGGCCGTGCCGCCGAGATCTGGGGTGACGGAGCGCTTCTCTTCGAGAACGCGTCCAACCGAGCGCTCGATCGCCTTTGCCGCCTCCGTTTCGCCGAGCCAATCCAGCATCATCGCAGCCGCCAAGATCGACGCCGTCGGATTCGCGAGCTGCTTGCCTGCGATATCGGGCGCCGAGCCGTGGATCGGCTCGAACATCGCCGGCTTGCGGTGTTCAGGATTGACGCACGCGCTGGGCGCGAGGCCGATGCTGCCTGTCGCGGCTGAGGCTTCGTCGGAAAGGATGTCGCCCATCAGATTGGTCGCAACCACGACGTCGTAGGTCGAGGGGCGCGTGATCATGTACATGCTGGTCGCATCGACATGGGCCTTGGTCGTGCGGACGTCGGGATAGCGGGCGGCGACTTCTTCGAACACCTTGTCCCACAGCACCATCACGAGTGCAAGCGCGTTCGACTTTGTGACGCAATGGACGTATTTCTTGCCGTTGCGCTTGCGTGCAAGCTCGAATGCGTAGTTGATGATCCGTTCGGCGCCGCGGCGTGTAATGACGGTCGTCATCATCGCAACCTCGTCCGGCGTTCCGACGTGCACGCTGCCGCCGGTGTTGGAGTACTCCCCTTCGGTGTTCTCGCGAACCATCACGAAATCGATCGGATCTGTTTGCTTGAGCGGGATCTGCGTGCCGGGCCACCATTTGACCGGACGCACGTTGGCGTAGAGATCGAGACCCTTGCGAATCGGATGCATCATCTGCTGCGAGCTGAAGCGGTCCGGGACGTTCGCGGGGTCGCCGTGCGCGCCGATGTAGATCGCATCGAATGGGGCGAGCAGCTCGACGATGTTCTCCGGCGCCGCGCGCCCCGTACTCAGGACGTGCCGCGCGCCCCAAGGGAACGTCTCGAAGCTGAAGCTGCACACGCGCGCATTTTCGAGCTCACGCAGAACGCGTAATCCCTCGTTCGTAACCTCCGGGCCTATGTTGTCACCCGGGATGACCGCTATCCGATATTGGTTCATGGTTCTATTCTCACTATATTCTCAGGCAACATCGCAAGGATTTTTGCCGCGCTCCGGAATCATTTCCGCATGATCCGCATCGTCGGTTGTTTGGTTGCTTTGGCGGCTTTGGCGATTGTGGCGGTCGGCTGTGGCGGCGGATGCAGCTATTGCACGACGGTTTCCGCGTGCACCGTGCCCACGGGGATGCAATACTCCCTCGTCTATCCGGTGCCGAGCTCGACCGGAAACTCCACGAGCCTCTCTGAGGTGGTCGTCGCAACATCCGGAACGCTCCCGCCCACGTGGATGACCGGAAACGGCTGGGACGTCGAGCTCAACTATACGGCAACCGGTTCGTATCCGGGAACCGCCTTCGGGAGCGACTTTGCGACCGTATCGGTCAATGCGATACCAACGCCCAACGCGTCCCCTTCGTTCGCAAATCCGTCGTATTTCGTCAGTACGTTCAGCTACGCGTCGAATGCGAACACACCGCTGCCTCCGGGCACGCTGATTACCGCGACGCTCAACAACCTCAATTCGAGCTGCTATCCCGGCGTGACGATCGGAAAGTTCTCGACTTAGAGCAGCTTCTCCATCGCCATGACATCCGTAGGGCGTCCGTCGAGACGCCCTTGTTCTTTGAAGATGCCGACTTCACGATAGCCGAGACCGCGATACAACCGCTGGCCGGCTTCGTTGAACGGAAACGTGAAGAGCACGATCTTGTAGAATTCGTTTTCGCGCGCTACGTGCTCGAGAGCGGCGAGTAACGGCTTACCGACGCCCGTTCCGCGCGCCGAGCGCTTCACATAAATTGAAAGATCAGCGACGCCGGCGTATGCACACCGGTGCGAATACGGATTGAGCGAAGCCCAGCCAACGATTTCGTCCTCGCGCTCGGCAACCAGCACGGCGTAACGGCCGGCATGACGTTCCCACCACTCGGCGATCTCCGCCGAATCTTTTGGATCTTCGTCCAACGTGGCAACACGATCCGCGATCCCTTCGTTATAGATGTGGCGGATCGGCTCCAGATCGGCCAATTCGGCGCGCCGAATCGCGAGCGCTTCGATCATTTGACGAGAGATTTTCGATATTTGTAAGAAGGACTCCGGCGGCTTTTCAGCAAGCGGGGCGGCCATGAGATGCTTCCGCCCTCTTTGGACGGTGGCCCTTGCTGTAATAATGGGCGCAGCGCTTTGCGTCCCGGCATCGGCCGAGACGGCGTCACAATATGCGGCGCTGATCCATAAGTTCAATCCGAAGCTTCAACAGCATCAGACCCACCGGCTCGCACTCGAAGTCATCAAGGATTCGCAGCGCGCTCATCTCGATGCTCGGCTGTTGATCGCGCTCGTGACCGTCGAGTCACGTTGGCGCCAGAGCGCGATCTCGAGCGCCGGTGCACGCGGTCTCGGGCAGTTGATGCCGCACACCGCGCACGTCTTAGGGGTCAACCCGCGCGACTCAAAACAAAATCTTCTGGGCGCGTCGACCTACTTGGCGCGCATGATCCGGCAGTTCGGCAGCAACGGAAACCGGCTGCATCTTGCGATCGCCGCGTACAATGCGGGTCCGATCGCCGTGCGACGTGCCGGCGGAATCCCATACAACGGCGAGACGCCCGAATACGTGCGCCGCGTAATCTCCTTGTGGCATTCAATTCGTGCGCGCGTCGGCGATCTGGCACGCACGCTGCCTTCGAGCGACAAAGCCGTGATCGGCGTACTGTCGGTCGAACCCTACGACGAAATCATTTCGGTCGACGGCGGCGGCGACAATGTCGATAGCTCGCAGCCGTCCGAATCGACGACGCCGGCGACGCTTTAATTTAAGGACTCGCGCTCGGCGCTGCGCTCGGAGTCGCGCTTGACCCAGTAGCAGCAGTCGCCGATGGAGCTGCACTCACTGCTGCGCTGCTCGAGGCTGCTGGGGACGCCGATGCTTTGGCGCTTGCGCTCACTTTTGCAGAGCGGGTCGGCTCCGGCGTCGGTGTTGCTGCAGGTTCAGCATAGACCGCGAACGAGAGCGCTTTGTGGGCGAGCAGCTTCATCACGCGCTGCGTGGGAACGAAGCGCACTTCCATCGACGGAACGGGACCGCGCGGCGTTGCGATTGCCGTCGGCGTCGTGCTCACGGTTGGGGTCGGAGGGGGCGCGCCCGGAGGACGCGGCGTCGGCGTACCGCTCGGCGTAGGTGTCGGCGTGGGCGTGGGCGTCGGTGTCGGACTCGCGGTCGACGTTGCTTTCACGCCGCCTGACGGCGTCGGTGTCGGCGTTGCGTTGACCGCTTCAGCGATGTTGCGCGTCCACTTGTATTCGTTCGCCGGATCGTAGATGGCGATCCCGATCGTTGGATCGGTACCGTAGTCGTCGAGCACGGAGAGCGGGATCACGACGTCGATAACAGGCAGTCCAGAAAACGTCGCACCTTTGTCCGACTCGAACGTGATGTAGAGTAACGCCGGTGACGGCCCATGATGCGCCTTGCCGAATAAACCGTTCTTTGGTTTCTCGGCGGCGCCGTACGCCGGGATACCGCCCGGACCTGGAACTGAGACGCTCGCATTCAACGTGACGGGCAGCGCGGTCGACGACGGCGCGGCTTTCGGAAACGTCGCCGTCACTTTGAAGTCGCCCGGCGCCGGCAGCGTCAGCGGACTGCCGTTGCTCATGACCTGAATGTTTCCGCTGATGACGTTGGGCGTCGGCGTCGGATGAGCAGTCGGAGTCGTCGGAGCGATTGCTTGCGGCAGCTGGCCACCCGGCATCGTGGACGAGCCGCCCGTACTGTTGGTACAAGCGGCAATCACACAACATCCGAGCGCCAGAACGGCCATTGCGAGGCGCGGGCGCATCAGGGAGACCTTGGACAGCGGTCCTTCAGAATCCTAAGCGGGGCCTTGCTTGACGTAGATCTCGGCTCCGGCCGCCTTGAACTCCTCTGACTTCTCCTTCATCCCGCGCTCCGCAAACTCGCGCACATCCTGCGTGATCTTCATCGAGCAAAAATGCGGTCCGCACATCGAGCAGAAGTGCGCGACCTTTGCGCCGTCGGCCGGCAGCGTCTCGTCGTGAAATTGGCGAGCCGTCTCCGGATCGAGCGAGAGATTGAACTGATCCTCCCAGCGGAATTCGAAGCGGGCCTTGGAGAGGATGTCGTCCCAATGCCGCGCGTGCGGATGTCCCTTGGCAACGTCGGCAGCGTGCGCCGCGATCTTGTAGGCAATCACGCCATCCTTCACGTCTTGCTTGTCGGGCAATCCGAGATGCTCTTTCGGCGTCACGTAGCAGAGCATTGCCGTTCCGTACCATCCGATCATCGCTGCGCCGATCGCGCTCGTAATGTGATCGTATCCGGGCGCAATATCGGTCGTGAGCGGTCCGAGCGTGTAGAACGGCGCTTCCTTGCAGACCTCGAGCTGACGATCCATGTTCTCTTTGATCAAGTGCATCGGCACGTGGCCCGGACCCTCGATCATGACTTGGACGTCGTGCTTCCACGCGATCTCCGTCAGCTCGCCGAGCGTGTCGAGCTCGCCGAATTGCGCTTCGTCGTTGGCGTCGGCTTGACAGCCGGGCCGTAAGCCGTCGCCGAGCGAGAACGCGACGTCATATGCGCGCATGATCTCGCAGATATCTTCGAAATGCGCGTACAGAAAATTTTCTTGATGATGGGAGAGGCACCACTTGGCGAGAATCGATCCGCCACGCGAGACGATCCCGGTCACGCGCTTCGCGGTGAGGGGGATGTAGCGAAGCAGCACGCCTGCATGAATCGTGAAGTAATCGACACCCTGCTCCGCTTGTTCGATCAGCGTGTCGCGGTAGATCTCCCAGGTAAGGTCTTCCGCTTTGCCGCGCACCTTTTCGAGCGCTTGATAGATCGGGACGGTGCCGATCGGAACGGGCGAATTGCGCAGTATCCACTCACGCGTTTCGTGAATGTTCTTCCCCGTTGATAGATCCATGACGGTGTCGGCGCCCCAGCGAGTCGCCCACGTCATCTTCTCGACCTCTTCCTCGATCGTCGACGTCACCGCGGAATTGCCGATGTTGGCATTTATCTTCACGAGGAAGTTGCGACCGATGATCATCGGTTCGCTTTCCGGATGGTTGATGTTCGAGGGAATGATCGCGCGGCCGCGCGCAACTTCTTCGCGCACGTACTCTGCCGAACAGTTCTCGCGAATCGCGATATATTCCATCTCGGGCGTGATCGTTCCGCGGCGAGCGTAGTGCATCTGCGTAACGGCGGCACCGGGCTTTGCTACGCGCACTTTTTGCGAGGGGAACAGACGATTGGTTTTGCTCTGCACGACGGTATCGTTACGCGCGTCGATCCAGGCCGCGCGTATCGGCTCGAGCCCTTTGCGTACGTCGATGGCCGCATCGGGATCGGTGTATGGCCCGCTCGTATCGTAGACGACATGCGTCTCGCCGTCCGTCAAAGCGATCGCGCGCATCGGCACGCGGATCGACGGATCCTTGCCTCCGGCATACACCTTTCGTGAACCCGGAAACGGCTTACGCGTGATCGTTTCGTTCCGAGGCTCAACCGTCATCGACATAGCGCACTTCCTCCCAGGGGCTGCGCTTCCGATGACGACTCCCTTCGCCGGCATTACCCGGTTCAGGTTGACGGTCGGCGGCGCTGCCGCCCTCTCAGCCCGGAATCCCGAGCTCCCGTGTTCCTTACCTCAAATTGAGGTTTGCCGCCCAAGGTTACGCGGCCGGGCGGGGGTTGTCAACTCGACGCCGTATGCTCACGCGGGCGCCAAGCGCGGAGGGGTTTTCGAATGTATCGATCGACTCGTGGATCGTTTTTGACACTCGCAGCAGGCGCAGCCGCCTCGCTCGCAGCTCCGGCCGCCGCCGATGCGGCCAAACCAAATGAGATGTCCGACGCGGACGTTTCCAAGCTCTATGCCGCTGCGAAGAAAGAAGGGACCGTCGTCTGGTGGACGGCTCACTACGCGCAGAGCGCAGCCGACCGCGTCCGCGATGCCTTCAAAGCGAAATATCCGGGCATCGAGGTCCAATTCATCCGCCAAACGGCGCAAGTGATCTTTCAGCGTCTCAATCAAGACATCAAATCGAACGTTCACGAGCTCGACGTGTTTGCGTCCACCGACGAGTCACACTACGTCGTGCTCAAGAAGCAAAACGTCCTTGCATCTTTCGTTCCGGCCGACATCAATAAAGTTCCGACGTCGCTGCGGCATCTCGATCCTGACGAGATGTACCAGATCGGCGCATTGGGCTTCGTCTTGATCAATTTCAACACGAAGGTTCAGCCCCCGCATCGATGGCCGCAGCTCGGCGATCCGAAATGGAAAGACCAAGTGACGCTCGGCCATCCTGCGTTCAGCGGCTACGTCGGAAATTGGGTCGTTGCCATGAACGACAAATACGGCTGGGAATATTTCAAGAATATCGCCGCCAACAACCCGAAGATCGGGCGCTCCGTGAACGACACCGTTACCGATATCGTTGCCGGAGAGCGGATGGTCGGCGCGGGTCCCGACAACTATTCGCTCGAGCGAAAAGCCGGTGGGAATCCGATCGATATCGTGTATCCGGATGACGACGCCGTGCTCATCACGTCACCGGTGGCCGTCCTCAAAGCCGCGCCGCATCCGAATGCAGGACGCCTGTTCATGAATTTCATGTACTCGCGCGAGTATTCTCAAGCGCTGGTCAAGAGCTATAATTACCCGCTGCGGACCGACGTACCATCGGCGAATGGCGTGAAGCTCGATAAGATCCGCTGGACGCGGAACAAGGTCGAACGCCTTGCTACGGGGATTCCCGAAGTCGTCGCCAAGTGGCGCGAAACGTTTAATGTGTGAATGTTGCTGTCTGCGAAGGCCGGAGCAGTCGAGAGAAGAGTTGACGCCGGCGCGTTGATCTTTGCCGCGGCGGTCGTGGCCGTCGCGCTCATGGTGCTCTTGCCGCTGGGATGGCTGGTGTACACGAGCCTTCAAGTACCGGCCAAGGGCGCGCTCGGATTCGCGAACTATGCCGAAGCCTTCACGCAGGGGATTTACCTAGCTCCGATCCTCAACTCGCTGATTCTGGCAACCTCCGTCGCGGCAATTGCGGTCGCGATCGGCACGCCGTTGGCATGGCTGGTCGCGCGGACCGACCTGCCGGGGCGTGGATTTCTCCGTGCACTTGTCATTGCTGCATTCGTCACGCCGCCTTTCCTCGGCGCGCAAGCCTGGATGCTGCTCGCGGCGCCGCACAGCGGCTGGCTCAACCGCGCCTTCGTCGCACTGACGGGCGCGCAAGAGGGACCATTCAACATCTACTCGCTGGCGGGCGCCGTTTTCGTGATGGCAGCGTATAACATCCCGTACACGTTCACATTCGTATCGGGTGCACTCGCGCTGATGCCGGCCGAGCTCGAGGACGCTGCCGCGATCCTTGGTGCGAAAGCGCTTCGGCGGACGCTGACTATCGTGCTGCCCTTGGCATTGCCCGCGATCGTAGCCGGCTTCATCATGTCGTTCCTGGAGGCTATCTCCGAATTCGGAGCGCCGGCATTTCTCCTGATTCCGGCTCGGACGCAGGTGATAACGACGCAGCTCTATCTTTTCTTTCAATATCCCAGCCGCATTGAGCTTGCGGCCGCATACGCAATGCCGCTTCTCATCCTCACTGCCGGATTGTTGTACGTGCAGCGCCGCCTGATCGGACGCCGGCGTTATACCATGATCGGAACGAAGGGCGGTCGCCGGCACCTCATCGTGCTGCGCGGCTGGCGTTGGCCGTTCTTCGGTCTCGCATTCGCTGTGCCGTTCGTCGGCGTCATCATGCCGTATGCAGCGCTGCTTGCGACCTCACTCTCGCGCGCATGGGGCCGCGGCCCGGTCCCCGGAAATCTGACGTTGTACTGGTACCACTGGGCGCTCTTCGACAACCCGGAAACGCAGCAGGCGATCGTTCACTCCTTCGTCTACGCGTTCGCGGCCGCGACGATTGCCGTCGTGCTTGCGATTGCGATCGGCTTTGCCGTCGCTCGCGGTCTAGTTCCCGGCGCACACTTCTTTGCATTCGTTTGCATGGCGCCGTACATAATACCGGGGATCATCCTCGCCATTGGGTTTTATGCTGCGTTCTCGCGGCCGCCGCTTCTGCTCTACGGAACGGCGTGGATGCTCATCGTTGCTTTTGCGACGCGCTTCTTACCGATCGCGTATTCGAACGTCACGACGTCGCTGCAGACGCTCTCGGGTGACCTCGAGCTCGCCGCGCGGTCGCTCGGCGCGGGACGCTTACGCTCGATCCTCACCATTACGTTTCCGCTGCTCCGCAACGGAATACTCTCCGCATGGCTGCTCGCGTTCATACCCGCCTTGCGCGAGCTTTCATGCGCGATCTTTCTGTTCACGCCGCAGACGGCGGTAATGTCGACCGTCATCTTCGATCTCAGCGACGCCGGAAACTTCGAAGCACTCTCGACGCTCGGCGTTCTCATCCTCATCGCGACCTTCGCGATCGTCCTTGTGATGTATCGTTTTCTCGGACGCAGCTTGATCGAAGCGGAAGCACAACCCGCGTAATGGCACAGATCTCGATATCCGGCCTGCGCAAACGATTCGGATCGTCCTGGGCCGTCGACGGCGTCGACCTCGTCGTCGAAAACGGCGAAGTCATGGCGTTGCTCGGGCCGTCCGGCTGCGGTAAGACGACGACGCTCTCATTGCTCGCCGGCTTCTTGCGCCCTGACGAAGGCGAAATCCGCGCCGGTGACCGGCTGCTGTCGAGTCCCTCGGGCGTTGTTGCGCCGGAGGACCGGCACATGTCGCTGATCTTCCAGAGCTACGCGATCTGGCCGCATATGACCGTCTTCGAGAACGTCGCGTACGGACTGGGCGTGCGCAAGATATCGCGCGACGAGACTCGCGCACGGGTCGGGAGGGTTCTCGAGTCCGTTCAAATGAGCCATCTCGCGCAGCGATATCCCTCCGAGCTTTCCGGCGGACAGCAGCAGCGCGTCGCACTAGCGCGCGCCGTCGTCGTCGAGCCGGACATTCTGCTGCTCGACGAGCCGCTCTCGAACCTCGACGCCAACCTCCGCGAGCAAATGCGTTTCGAAATCCGGCGCCTGCACGACGCGACCGGGATTACGATGGTCTACGTTACGCACGATCAAGCGGAAGCGATGGTCACGGCCGACCGCATAGCGATCATGAATCTCGGGCGCATCGAGCAAGTCGGAACGCCGCATGAGATCTATGAAACACCGCAAACTGCGTTCACCGCGTCGTTCATCGGGCGCATGAACGTGATCGAGGGGACTCTTGCAGCCGATGGCGCGCTGCTTTGCGGTGAGGTCGCGTTCCGCGCCGCAAGCAGCCTCGAACGAACCACGGGTTCGAAAGCCGTCGTTTGCATCCGTCCGCAGCATGTCGTCCTCAGCGTCGACGGACAGGCAAGCCGAGACACGAACCATTCGGCTGGGCGAATCGTGCGGCAAACGTACCTGGGAGACGTTCGTGATTATCTCATCGAACTGCCGGGCGGTGCTCAGTTGCGTGCCGTCACGGACCCAGCGATCGATCATCCCGTTGGTTCGGAAGTATTGCTCCATCTTCCAATAGAACGCTGCCGCATCGTGGAGGTGTGACTTTATGCCGAAGACTTTGAGCGGTGTCATGGCAGCGGCGATTACGCCGTTCGACCGTCGCTCGCAACCTCACCACGCACGATACATCGCGCACTGCAAGTCGCTGCTCGAGAACGGCTGCGATGGAATCAATGTGCTGGGAACGACCGGTGAGGCTAATTCGATCGGCCTGGCCGATCGTTTCGATCTCATGGACGCCGTCGCGTCGAGCGGCCTACCGATGGATCGCATGATGGTCGGCACGGGTGCCCCCGCGGTCGAAGACGCAATCCGTCTCACGAAGCATGCTCAAGCCTGCGGCTTCGCCGGTGCTCTCGTGCTGCCGCCCTTCTATTACAAGGGCGTCAGCGACGATGGAATCTTTGGCTTTCTCGCACGGTTGATCGAGCGCGCAGATCCACGGCGCATCAAAGTCTATCTCTACAATTTCCCCGCGATGACGGGGCTATGGTATTCGGTCACCCTGATCGAGCGATTGGTCGCGGAATTTCCGGGTATCGTCGCCGGCGTCAAAGATAGCGCCAACGATCGCGGCTATCAGCACGAGCTGCTCAAGCGGCTTCCGAAGTTCGCCGTTTTCCCCGGAACCGAAGGGTACATTGCCGACGCGAAGCGCGATGGTTGTGCGGGCTGCATCTCGGCAAGCGTCAACGTCACGTCGCGCGAAGCACAGGCTGCGTGGTCGGCCGGTGATGCGGATTTTGAAGCGAAACAGGCGCGCGTCGCGCATCTGCGCAGTACGATTCAATCGCAACCGCTGATCCCCGCGATCAAGGCAATCAAGGCGCGCATCGAGCAGAACGATAAGTGGGAACGCCTGTTGCCGCCGCTGGTGCCGCTCACGATCGAGCAGCGCGGTCAGCTGTTCGGCTCCCTCGAAGATTGGATCGCACAACCCGCAACGGTTTGACGCGGCGCGTTGCTGCGCTCAGGATTACGTCGTAGCGCG
>Ga0335074_10009931_pt1 | contig 13300 bp, 13 predicted proteins | sample Lox_Sample_23_FD_206715 | JGI IMG/M metagenome (GOLD analysis project Ga0335074, IMG submission 206715) | Soil microbial communities from Loxahatchee National Wildlife Refuge, Florida, United States - Lox_Sample_2.3 | ecosystem: Environmental > Terrestrial > Soil > Wetlands | place: USA...
GCGACACGGTGAAAAGCGCGCGCGTGGTGCTGGGCCAGGTCGCGCCCATTCCGTGGCGATCGCTGGGATCGGATCAGGCGCTCGCCGGCAAACCGGTGACGCCTGCAACCGCTGAAGAGGCGGCCAAAGCGGCAGTCGCTCGCGCCAAGCCGCTCAGCCAGAACAGGTACAAGATCGCGCTGACGAAGGTCGCGGTGAAACGAGCGATCCTGCAAGCCGCTCAGAGCTCTGGAGGTACCGCGTGATGCTCAATCTCGACGCCGATCGATTCAATACCGAGCGCGACGGCCTGTGTCCTGCTCTGCGCTGGAAAGGCCAGTTCATCGAAGCGGAACACGATCCTACGGTGCCGCCGTCCAATGATGGCATCTTCTGGTGCATGCATACGCAGACGTGCATTGGGCCTGACGGCCAGCTCGCCGAACCGGGCAACTGCGCGTCGAAGTCCAGAGTGTGCCACGGCACCGGAAAATGCGGGTGAGCGGCGGTTACCTTGTGTACTCTCGAATCTTTTCAGCCATGCCGGGATATTGTGTGGTCAGCCCCTCGGGCTCGGCGTGTTCGTAGTCCCCGAAATCAAATCCGGGCGACATAGTCGTGCCCATCAGCGCCCATTTCCCGCCCGGCGCCAGTTTGCTGCCCTGCCAGACTTGACCTCTTACCACAACTTGCGGTTGCTGACCGGCAAGCAGGTCATTGCCCAGCGTAACCATTTGGGCACTGCCATCCGGCAGAAGTTGCAGCATCAGCACCGGATCGCCCAGGTAGAAGTGAAAGACCTCCGTGCCCGGCAGTCGATGCAGGGCAGAGAAGGTTTCCGGCGTGATCAGATAGTAGATGGCGGTGCCTATTGAGCGCGAGCCACTTATTCCGTGCGGAAGATATTCCGCTGAGACCGTCCAGCGCGAGCGGTAGGTTTCGCGAAAGAAACCGCCTTCGATGGACAGCGGCTTCAGATGCAGCAATTGTGTGACTTCGTCGGCGGTCATGACTGCAACAGCGTATCATCCCCGCACTCCCGGAATCACTCCTCTCTACCTCTAACGCTCTAACGCTGCATGCTGCTCAGGTAATCCATCAGGTTTGCACTGTTCAGGCTAGCGGCAGCTTCCACGGTCGCCGCGCGTGCCTCCTCGGCATTCGTCAGGTTGGTAACCGCAACGTCCATGTCGACACCTACCGTGCTGTTCTGTTGCTGAGCCAGCTGCACACTTTCGTTGTTGACGAAGTCCTGCGTGCTCAGAATCTGGTCGACGGTGCTGCCGTAAAAGGTCCGCGCCGAGGTCAGTTGATCATAAGCGCTGCGCAGTTCGGTGACCGCGTTGCCGATATCCTCGGTGGTACTGTCAGGATCCTCCAGGGCAGTCGATAAGTCATCTAGAGCTCCGAACACGCTGGCGTTTTGAGCTGAAAACAGGTTGCTGCCGGGCTGGTTTATCGCGATCGATTGACCTGCTGCAATCTCGACCTCGTTCACGCCGTCGTTGCCTTGATACTGGACTCCGCCGGGCGCATTACTGTCCCACACATAGGGCGGCTGCGTGCTGTTGGTTCCAGCAAAAACGTAAACCCCGTTATAAGCGAGATTGGCCACGTTGAACACCAGCTGCGAAACGTTGTTGATCTGCTGAGCAATCGTGTTGCGGTTCTGTTGCGTCAACGTACCGTTGGCGCCTTCAGTCCCGAGGCTGATGGCCGACTGGAGCGCAGTGACCACAGAATTCAGCGATGAGTCCGCTGTCTGCAATTCCGAATAGAGGCTGGACATGCTGCGAGAATAATTGATGTAGACGTCGACGATGTTGGTGCTGGTATCGAACGACAGGTTCCAGACGTGTTCAACGATCATGGCGCGAGTGACACGGCGACCGGCATTGCGCATGAGGTATTCGAGAAGAGCAAATTCTTTTGATGTCAGCTCAATATTCTTGCCGGCTCGTTCGACTTTACGGCCGACGCGATCAAGCTTGAGGTCGGCGACGCGGAGTTCAGTTTCGACAATGCGCGGCCCGCGGCGCAGCAGCGCGCGCACGCGGGCGGACAGTTCTGTAAAGGAAAAGGGCTTGATCAGGCAATCATCCGCTCCGGTATCGAGGGACTGTACGCGGTCTTCGATGCGGCTGCGCGCCGTCAGGACTAGTACGGGAAGCGACTGCTTCTGAGGACGGATGGCATTGAGCACGCCGATTCCGTCCAGCCGGGGAAGATTGAGGTCGAGCACGATGAGATCATAGTCGCTTTCCAGCGCCATCTGACGGGCTTGTTCGCCGTCAGAGGCTACGTCAACCGCGTAGTGTTCCGCCTCGAGACCCTTGCGAACGAAGGTTGCCAATGGAGCGTCGTCTTCAACGACCAGAATACGCATCGAGGTAACATTCCTGTGGTTACCTCGATTGTTGGCGACCTCGCGTCGTTTCGTCAATGATGCGGCGCACCTCGCGCCCGGCAATTTCCCAGAACGGGAATGAATCGGGCCATGAACTGAGACTTGAGGCTTCAAGGCTTCATCATGCCTATCTCCCCTGCACGTACTGCGGCGTTCGACATTTTGCTGCGAGTCGACCAGCAAGATGCTTATGCGAGCGAACTTCTGCACTCCGGCCGTCTTGAATCGCTCAGCCCTGTCGATTGCGCCCTGACCACGGAGCTGGTGATGGGTGTGTTGCGGTGGCAGTCGCGGCTGGATGGGGCACTTACTACGGCATCGGCCCGCTCGCTGACCAAACTGGACGCCGAGGTGCTCACTGCCCTGCGCCTGGGCGCGTACCAGTTGCAGCTTCTGAGCCGGATTCCGGCACATGCCGCGATCAATGAGACGGTCGAACTGGTAAAACGCGCAAGTAAGCGATCGGCGGCGCCGTTTGCGAATGCGGTTTTGCGAAAGATCGCAGCAAGCAAGGTTGAAGTGCCATCCGGAAGGTTCACCGCGTCCTCGGCTGACCTTCTGGCGGGGGAGTCGGCGCATCCCGAGTGGCTGGTGAAGCGCTGGGTTGCCGAATTCGGGTTGCACCCTGCCCAGGCAATCTGCAGCTACGACCAGCGCATCCCGAATACGACAATCCGCCTCGACGATGCTGAAGCCGAGCAGGAGCTGCAATCCGAAGGCATCAGCGTCGCTCCCGGCTCGCTGCTCGCCAGCACACGGATCATCGTCAGCGGAGATATAACCCGAAGGCGTGCGTTCCTGGAGGGACGGGTTTTCATTCAGGATGAGGCTTCGCAACTCGTCGCTGCGTTGGTTGGCAGAGGATCGCGGCTGCTGGATTGCTGCGCTGCGCCCGGCGGCAAGACCGCTGCTCTAGCTGCGCGAAATCCCTCGGCGCAGATCGTCGCAGCCGAACTACATCCGCATCGCGCCAAACTGTTACGCAAACGCGTTCGCGCAGCCAACGTTCAAGTCCTTCGAGCCGACGCTCTCGACTCCCAACCTCAGACGGATTCGATCGCGTGCTGGCGGACGTGCCGTGCTCGGGAACCGGAACGCTGGCTCGCAATCCTGAGATCAAATGGCGGCTTGAGCCTGGCGATCTTGTCGACTTGCACGCCAAGCAGGTTGCGATCCTGCGTGCCGCGTTGCAGCAGCTTGCGCCCGGAGGACGCGCGGTGTATTCCACCTGTTCGCTGGAACGGCAAGAGAACGAAGCTGTGGTCGAGGAGGTGTTGCAAGGCCAACAGCAATACGAATTGCTCGATTGCCGAGAAGAGCTGGAGCGCTTGCGTTCAAGTGGCGAATTGGTTTGGGATGATCTCAGCTCGCTCCTTCGAGGGCAATTCCTGCGCACCATTCCGGGATTGCAGCCATGCGACGGATTCTTCGCGGCCGTAATCAGGAGGCGCTAAGCGACGAATCACGCACCAAACGATAAAATAGTTTTTAGCTGCAACTTTGCGCCTGCTCAAGCTGCGGCCCATCTCATGTTTGAAGTTACCGTCGAAGACACGTTTTCCGCTGGGCATTATCTGCGTAACTATCGCGGCAAATGCGAAAAACCCCATGGGCACAACTATCGTGTGCGAGTCACGTTGAGCGGGACCGAACTGGACCAGGCCGGATTGCTCCTCGATTTCAAGGAGTTGAAGGATATTTTGCGCCCGGCGATCAGCTATCTTGATCATGAAATGATCAATGAACTTGAGCCGTTTACGACGGTGAATCCCTCGGCGGAGAACCTGGCGAAGTACTTCTATGACGAGATCAATGAAGGTCTGGGGCAGCACACGAACGGGCGAGTTCGGGTTAAAGATGTCACCGTGTGGGAGACGGATACGACGACAGCGCGATATAGCGAATAGTTTGCGCTGTTCGCTTTGCGCCATTCGCTCTTCGCTACTGTGTGAGTCCAGTGTTACCGCGGGAGATCGAATAGAAGGAAGCTCAACTCTCGCGACCAAGAAGTAGCGGCTTTTCTGGCTGGACGCGGGTTCCACCGAATCAATGCAGGTCATCGAAATTTTCAAGTCGCTGCAGGGAGAATCGTCCTATTCCGGCTTGCCGTGTGTCTTTGTCCGGCTGGCAGGCTGTAATCTGCGTTGCGTCTGGTGCGACAGCGAGTACACCTTCAAAGGTGGAATGCGCATGACCATCGATGAGGTGGTGCTGGAGGTCCACCGCCAATCACCGAATGGTGGTCTGGTCGAGATCACTGGCGGCGAGCCTCTGTTACAGGCGCGCGAAGCCGTTGTGCTCATGGACCGCCTTATCAGCGCCGGGTACAAGGTGTTGCTGGAGACAAGCGGCGAACGGCCGCTGGATCGCGTTCCGTCACAGGTGGTGAAGATTGTAGATGTGAAATGTCCTGATTCCGGTGAAGGTGAGACGTTCTGCCTGGAGAACCTGCAATTCCTCACGCCGAACGACGAACTGAAGTTTGTGCTTGCCAGCCGACGAGATTATGAGTTTGCGCGTGCGTTCATCCGCGCGCACGATTTGAGTTCGCAGATAAGTTCAGTGATCCTTTCGCCGGCCTTTCGCAAGGACGCCACGGGAAGCCGCGATGTCTCGCATTGTTTGCTTGATCCACGACTTCTGGCAGAGTGGATGCTGGCTGACGAACTGAATGCGCGCCTGGGATTGCAGATCCATAAGTTCATCTGGGATCCGGCGATGAAAGGAGTGTGAGGAAAATTCCCGCCCCAGCAAAAGAAGCTTGGACGGGGCACCCGGGTCAATCTGTTCCGAACATGCAGAATCCAACAGCCAGGATCGTAGTATCCCTCAGCGGTGGTATGGATTCCGCTGTCTGCGCCGCGCTCGCTGTCTACAATTTCGGCGCGGATGCGGTTGCGGCTCTGCACATCAGTTATGGCCAGCGCACCGAAGCCCGCGAGCAGGCCTCGTTCCTGGGCATTTGCGAGCGGCTGGGGATACATAGGCGACTGATTGTCCGCTCGCCGTTCTTTCGATCCATTGGAGGATCAGCCCTAACCGACGATCAGATCAGCGTGCCGGACGCCGGGGCCGAGATCGGGGTGCATGTTCCTGTGACCTATGTGCCCTTCCGCAACGCGCACTTTCTTTCAGCGGCAGTGAGTTGGGCTGAGGTACTTGGCGCTGAAATCATTTATATAGGAGCGGTGCAGCAGGACAGCTCAGGCTATCCGGACTGCCGTCCGGAGTTTTATCGCGCGTTCAACGAGGCCGTGCGGGCTGGAACGAAGGAAGGCCGCATCCGGATTGAGACGCCGCTGATCGCCCTGCGAAAACAGCAGATTGTGATGCGCGGCCTTGAATTGGGCGCTCCCTTCGATTTAACGTGGTCGTGCTACAGTCGCGACGACTTGGCTTGTGGCAGTTGCGACAGTTGCGTCTTACGGCTGCGAGCCTTTGCAGCGGCGGGCGCTGTCGATCCAATCCTCTACCTGTCGCCGACTGCGGTTCAGGACCACTCATGAACGTAGATCTCAAGAATCAACGCTGGAGACCGTTGCGAGAGAATAATTATTCGGTTTCATGCGCTGGAGGAGCCATGAAGAAATATCTTAATTTTTCCCTGATGTTGCTGTTGCTGGTTATGTGTTCTGCCCCTGTATGGGCGCAAATTACGGGAACGATCACTGGCGTTGCCAAAGACAAAGACGGCAAACCAATCGTGGGCGCTACGGTGGAGCTCTATAACGCTAACAACGGAAAGAAGTATGAGCTGAAAACGAATGACAAGGGCGCGTACTATTCGGTGGGTATCGATCTAGGAACCTACCGCGCCACGCTGGTGCAGAATGGCAATGAAATCGATTCGCACGGTAATGTCGTCATTACCGCGACAGAGGAGCGCGAGGTAGATTTCGACCTGGCCAAAGATCTTGCGACACCGGGTGCAGGAGGTGCTCAGCAGCAGCAGGCAAAAATAAGGAGCCTTAATGCTACCCTCAAACAGGCGAAGGAGTTGGAAGGGGCAGGCAATTACGACCAGGCGGTTACGATTTTGCAGCAAGCCACGCAGGTCGACCCCAACCAGGACTTGGTTTGGGCCTATTTGGGCGACGCACAACGCGGAGCTAAGAAGTACACAGACGCCATCGAGTCTTATCAGAAGGCGCTAGCGATCAAGCCGACTAATGGACCTTACATGGGTCAGCTGGCTGATGCGTACGCGAAAGCGGGACAGACGGATAAGGCGGTTGAGCAATACGCCGCTGCCGCCCAGGCCGATCCGACGAATGCCGCTCAGTATTACTACAATGAAGGCGCAGTATTAACCAATACCGGCAAGACCGACGAAGCGGTTGCGGCCTTCGACAAGGCGATTCAGCTGGATCCCACTCGCGCTGACGCCTATTACTGGAAGGGCATCGACCTGATCGGGAAGGCCACCACCGGCAAGGACGGCAAGATGCAAGCACCCGCCGGGACTGCCGAAGCCTTCAATAAATATCTGGAGCTGCAGCCGAATGGCAAATATGCTGACGCCGCCAAACAAATGCTGGCCACCATTGGCGGTTCGGTAGAGACCAGCTTCGGCAAGCCGAAGTCGGGCAAAAAGAACTAGGCTGCCACTGCTTTGGGCGACGACTAACCGGGACGCGATCAGTCGCATGATCGCGACTTAAGGTTATATTGTTGCGAATCCCACCTGTACGACACAACGGCGTCCCCGTTGCTTGCAGGCACGGTGGTTTCGCGGCTCCCATCGGTTCAGTACAATCGCGATGGGCAGTTTGCTCTATGGGAAGTGCTGTCGATTCCAAACTCCTTTCATTCGGCGAGGCTCGGCGACTCGTTGAAGACTACGCCCTGACGCTTTCTTCCACCCAGCCTGAGTTGCTCTCCCTTCTGGAGTCTTACGGACTGGTGTTGGCGCAAGACTTGCAAGCGGATCGTGACTTCCCACCGTTTCCTCGCTCCACGCGAGACGGGTTCGCGGTTCGGGCCGCAGACGTGGAAACCCCGCCGGTAGTTCTACGCTATTCGGGTGAGATCAGGGCTGGCGCGAGTCCCGACCAGAGCGACATTCTCGTTCGGGTGGGTGAGTGTGTCGAGATCATGACCGGAGCGCCTGTCCCTGCAGGGGCGGACGCTGTTGTGATGGTGGAATTCACCGAACGAAACGGCGATGCCGTCACCGTTCAGCGTTCGGCGGCCACCGGCGATAACGTGATCCCAAAAGGCGCGGAGGCGCAGCGCGGGGCGGTGATGGTTTCACGCGGCACGCGGGTGAATCACACCGTCGTAGCGATTGCTGCGGCCATCGGGAGTCCAGAAGTCGCGGTATTTGGCCGGCCGCGAGTGGCGATCCTCGCCACGGGCGATGAACTGGTCGACATCAATCTGCAGCCTGGACCCAATGAGATTCGCAACTCCAACAGCTACTCGCTGGCAGCGCAAGTGCAGGCCGCAGGCGGCGAGCCCATGATCTTGCCCGTGGCGCGTGACGAACCTGGTGAACTGGCTCTGCTTTTGCGAAAAGGTCTGGAAGCGGCGCTATTGTTGATCACCGGCGGTGTCTCAATGGGTAAGTACGACCTGGTCGAGCAGGTGCTCGCTTCATTGGACGCCCGGTTTTTTATTACCGGTGCGGAAATTCAACCGGGACGGCCGGTAGTCTTCGGCGAGGTGAAATCCGGCGAGAAGAATACTCCGTTCCTTGGATTGCCGGGCAATCCGGTTTCGGCGATGGTGACATTTCAGCTGTTTGCGCGACCGCTGCTCGAGGCCTTGTCAGGAGCTCAGCCACAGCCGCTAAGCTTCGCGCAAGCGCGACTGAAATCCAACTTCAGTACTCGTACAGGGTTGACACGTTTCTTACCGGCCAGGCTGGGAGGAACGCACGAAAGGCCAGAGGTGGAGTTGCTGCGCTGGCAGGGTTCGGGCGACCTGATGGCTGTTTCACAAGCAAACTGCTACATTGTAGTGCCTCCGAACCAAGACCAATTTTGCGCGGGAGATGCGATCACGATCTTGTTACTGTGACAGAAGAATCGCGCACAACAAATCAAAAGCAGACATGGCAAGATCCGGCAAAAGTTCGAAGCGGCTTTCACATTACGATGCCGCTGGACGCGCCTCGATGGTTGACGTTTCCGGCAAGAAACCCAGCGTTCGCGAGGCTGAGGCCAGCGCTTTCGTTGCGATGAGTCACGCCGTGATGCGTGCATTGCCACAGAATCCCAAAGGCGATCCATTGGAAGTGGCACGCATTGCCGGAATTCTGGCCGCCAAGCGCACCTCCGAATTGATTCCCATGTGCCATTCCATTCCGCTCAGCAAGGTCGACGTCGAGACCACACTGCAAAAGGACGGCATCGCGATTCGCGCACTGGCACGCACGAAAGCGGAAACAGGAGTGGAGATGGAAGCACTGGTCGCTGCTTCGGTCGCGGCGCTCACCGTCTACGACATGTGTAAGGCGTTAGACAAGGGCATTGAAATCCGCGAAGTCGTGTTGCTACGCAAGTCGGGCGGCAAGAGCGGCGAGTATGAACGACGCCACGAAAAGTAAGGAATTGTGCCCGGGTAACCTGGAGTCGGGCACGCCACAACGCGTGTCCTTACCATTGTTCATTTAAGATTGCTTTAGTAGTTTGCCGGTAATCCACCTCACCGGCTAGCGCGAAATACATATGGTGGCAATATGCACGCCGATAGCGTGCTCTATCTAAATCTATGCCCGAACCTAAGTATAGTGCCGTCGTGATCACCGTCAGTGATTCCTGTTCGCGTGGAGAGCGCGAAGACCGTTCCGGCCCGGCGACCGCCGAGGTACTGCAGCAGCACGGGTTCTGGGTCCCCCCCCAATATCGGGTCATCGTTCCCGACGATCAGCCGGCGATCGAGGAACAACTCCTCGCGTTCATCGATAGCGTGCACCTGATTGTCACCACCGGAGGCACTGGCGTTGGGAAGCGCGATGTCACGCCAGAAGCCACACGCGCGGTCTGCTCGAAGTTCGTCGAGGGAATTCCGGAGAAGATGCGCGCTGTGGGATCGAAAAACAATCCGCTGGCGGCTCTTAGCCGCGGCCTTTGTGGCGTTCGGGAAAGAACGATGATCCTGAACCTTCCCGGCAGTCCCAGTGGCGCGGTCGACTCCCTGCAAGCCGTGATCGACATCCTGCCGCATGCGCTGGACTTGTTAGTCGGGAACGCGCCACACGAATAGCAGTGGCGGCACACCCTTCGCATCCGATCCTCATACAATGGCTCTCTTGCATTCGAACTCACTTCGAGGAACAGCTTGGATCCTGTCACTCATTTCCTGACCGGCGCGTGCCTGGGACGCTCCGGCTTCAATCGCAAGACTGCATTGGCAACGGTAACCATGGTGCTCGCGGCTGAAGCTGCAGACATCGACGTACTCTGGGGGCTCAAGGGCTCCATTGCCGAATTGCAGCACCATCGCGGCCTCACCCACAGCTTCGTGGGTGCGCCATTCATGGCGGCTCTAGTGCTGGGATTTGTCTATCTGCTCCATCGCTTCCGATCACGCAACCGTCCCCCACTTGCGGCACAATCTGGACCGCCTGTGCGCTGGGGCTTTCTCTACTTTTGCGCACTGCTCGCGGCGCTCAGCCACCTGCTGCTTGACTACAGCACGGCCTACGGCATTCGTCTCTTTGAGCCGTTTAATTACCGCTGGTATTCGTGGGACATCATGTTCATCGTCGAGCCACTGATGCTGCTGGCGTTGGTCGCAGGACTGGCGCTGCCCGGGCTGCTCGGGCTGGTAAGCCAGGAGATCGGGGTGCGCAGCAAAGGTCCGCGCGGACGCGCTGGAGCGATTGCGGCGCTCATCTGTGTCGTCGTGATCTGGGGAGTCCGCGACTATCAGCATCGCCGCGCGCTCAGCGCGATGAACTCGTTTCTCTATCACGGAGCCGAGCCGCTGCGGCTAGCCGCTTACCCCTATATGATCAATCCCTTTCGCTGGCATGGCGTTGTGGAGACGCAGGATTTTCTGGAGACTGTACCGGTCAATTCGTTGGCGCCTGATGTTGATTCCGATAGTGGAATTTTGTATTACAAGCCGGCGATGACTGACATTCTGCGCGCTGCGGACGCTTCTTATATGGGACGCGTCTATCTCGACTGGGCGGTCTTTCCGTATGTGCGCGAAGGGAATGTTGGAGATGAAAACGGTGAACATCTCGTGGAGTTTCAGGATTTGCGATATGTCTATCCGTCTTCGAGGGGACGGCCGCCGCTGAGCGGCTACGTGCTGCTCAGCCCAAAGCTGACGGTGATCGAGGAAGGCATGAACTCCAGCCGATCGGCCGCGGTCGAGGCGCTGGAGCATGCCAATGGCAGACCATAGTTCCGATCATGCTGTGGCCAAAAGTCGGACTTTGCGGTCCTGGCCTTGACGGACTCCTTCATGCCGTCGACAATCTAAAGATGAGGTGACTCGATGCTGGCATACCTTTTTGTCATCTTCGCCGCGGCCGTTCACATTCGATTCATCGCGCTGCCTTTCAGTTTTACTCCCGTCATAGCCGCTCTGTTGTACTTCGGGGCGCGTATGCCGCGAAAGCAACTGTGGGCGCCAGTGGTCATTCTGGCGGCCACGGATTTGTACCTCACGCCCGTCACCTATGGCTACCATTTCAGCCCCGACCAGATCGTCATCTGGGCCTTCTACGCCGCCATGGTGTTGCTTGGGGGTGCGATGATCAAGGGCTTCTCGCCGCTGCGCATTGGCGCTTCTGCGCTCATCGGCTCGGTGGCGTTTTTCCTGATCAGCAACTTCGCCGTCTGGATGGTCTGGCACATGTATCCCAAGACTTTCAATGGCCTGATGACCTGCTATGTTGCCGGCCTGCCCTTCTTCCGCAATGCCATTGCCTCCGATCTGCTGTTCACCGCCGCGTTCTTCGGCATCGGATACCTTGTCAGCTTGCGGAGCTCGGAAGAGTCGGCGGTCGTCGCTACTCCCCGCGCCCGGTAGCGGAATTCTTTGAAATGCTTCAACGCAAGGGAAAAGCCCAGATTACTCTGGGCTTTCCTCTTTTGCATGAAACGCCCAACCCTCCTGGTGGTCACGCTGTCGGCGCGGTGTGCCGGATATCCAGCAGCCCCAGCTTCTGTTCGAAAGGCAGAAAGACAGAAAAGGCGGTCCCTCGTCGCCTGGGGTGAGTAGTGCTGCTTAGATGAATGGTGCCTTCGTGTTTGTCGAGAATCCCCCGGCTAACCCAAAGTCCCAGACCAGTGCCTTTCTCGCCTTTCGTTGTGTAGAAAGGAGCAAACAGATTCCTGCGAATTCCTAGCGGAATTCCCGGACCGTTGTCGAGCACCGTGACCCGCATGCCCTTGCGGGTCGGATCAGACGCCAGGCTGGACATTCGCGTGTGCAGCACAAGCCGGCCCCCGGCCGACATCGCTTCCACCGCGTTACCCACAAGATTGGAGAAGACCTGCCGCAGCTCGCCGGGGAAGCCGCGCACCGTGCGGTCGCACTCGAAGCGCCGCTCCACAACGATGTGGTTCTGCTTGATCTGCGGCGCAAACAGCACCAACACGCTCTCCAGCACCTCCGTCAAGTTCACTGCGATCGGACTCCTCGCCTCGCGATGGAAGGTCAGCAGCTGGCCAGTGATTTGCGCGATGCGCGCGAGCTCGTCGCTGGCCATCTCAAGATAGTGCTCAGAGGTGGAATTGGGCTGTTGCTCATGCTGAAGCAGGTAGACCAGATTGGTGACAGTGTCGAGAGGATTGCGGATCTCATGTGCAATGGTGGCCGACAATCTTCCGGCCAAGGTCAGGCGTTCGCTTGTACGCAGGGTCTGCTCGGTTTGACGGCGTTGCGTTACGTCACGAAAGACAACCACCACGCCTACGACCTCCTTGCCATCGTTGAAGATCGGAGCGCCGGTGAGTTCAACCGGATAGTCTTTGCCGTTGCGGCTCGATAGCACCAGGCTATTTGAAAAACCAACAACCTTCTGGGCACGGCGGACCGCTTCAATCGGATCATCCACCTGCAAGCCGGTCCGTTCATCGGTAAGGCGGACGACTTCACTAAACGGACGTCCTTCGGCGTTCGATCCATCCCAGCCAGTCAGCATCTGCGCCGCCGGGTTGATAAAGGATAAATTCCCTGTCTGATCGGTGGAAACCACAGCCTCGCCCAAGCTCTTCAAGGTGATCCGCATCTGCTCGCGGCTTTCCTTCAGCTGTTGCAGTTGCTGCGCCTCGGCTTGCAGGTGTTTTTCGTAGGTTGCCGAGAGTGCCATCAATTCCCGCCGGGTAAGGGTGAACAGCACCGCCGCAACCAGTAACGACAGCCCGACGGCAGAGCCGATCACGGCGGCGTTCAGCACCTGGGCTCGGCGCGAGCGCTGGGCACGCAGCTGTTCCTCAGCGCCTACAAAGTCGCGCTGCCGCTGGCGGGTCTGTTCCAGCAACTGCTGTCCTTCAAGTATCGCTTCGTCCGCAGGGGGATTGTGGTTGCCTCCCAGGATTTGCCGGTCGGCCCATTCGAACCAGCGCTGGTCGACATCCCGAGCTGCCTGGAGCCGTGCCTGCTGCGCGGGATTGTCGGAGGTGAGCCTCTGAAGGGAATCGAGTTGCTCAGGCACCTTGGACTTGGCCTCGTTATAGGAGTCCAGAAAGACCTGATCGCCGGTGAGATAATATCCCCGCAGACCGGTCTCCATCTCGACGATCTGCCGCTGCAATTGCCGTGCGGTATCAATAACCCGGTCGGAATGATCGACCCAGCGGAGCGAGATATAGAGGAGTAAGCTCTCCCCGGCCAGGATGGCGGCCAGCAACACCAGCAAGAGCACGGGCAAAGCAACCGTGCGACGCAGTAGTCTCTGGAAGCTGCGTTGATCCATAACGAAGAGCGGCTTCCCGGCCGTTGTCAGAT
>Ga0335074_10009932_pt1 | contig 13300 bp, 9 predicted proteins | sample Lox_Sample_23_FD_206715 | JGI IMG/M metagenome (GOLD analysis project Ga0335074, IMG submission 206715) | Soil microbial communities from Loxahatchee National Wildlife Refuge, Florida, United States - Lox_Sample_2.3 | ecosystem: Environmental > Terrestrial > Soil > Wetlands | place: USA: Florida...
CGGCTCAAGCTCTGCTTGCGGATACCGAGTGGCGCCACCATAAATCAGGAAGCAAGGGAATCGCCCAGGCACCATAGCGCTGCCCCGAGCAGAACCACATCCTTGATCAGAAACTGTCCAACATTTGCCGAAAGCGCGGGAAAACCGCCAAGGCTGGGTTCCCATCCTGGGGTGGAAACGAGAAACGTGAGCGTCGTGAGAAACATCAGTACAGCAGCCGAACTGCCAGCCGCAGATGCTTTGCGAGACCAAGGCTGGAGGGCAATCAGCAGTGCGATTGCGACCTCGATAAGCCCCAGCCCATCGGAAAACTGCCGGACGCTCAAGAAGTCATACATCCAGCTCATTAATGGACTATGGGCAACAAGAGGTTCGACTCCCATGGCCTCGTAGCCGGTGAACTTCATCAGCCCGATCCATCCGATTACAAGCACCACCCCGTACCCCCCGTTGCGCGGCTGAGAATCGGATGAAGGGACAATGGGGAACGGCTCCTGCCACCCCGCATTGCCTCGATCGGCTAGATTGAATTCAGAGCGGCAGAAATCGTATGAGTATTGCCCTTTCCATTTCCCCACATGGCCGGTTGATGGTTCTCGATGTTGTTTCCGAGCCGACGTTGCCGAATGGTTCCTTATGCGAGCGAGTCCTGCGGGCATTCTCGGCGTCGCAGGCCCAAGGACTGTTGCAACTGGGAGCGCGCGAGCTTGCTTCTCCCTTACCGCCGGAGTTCGCGTGGGCGCGTGACTTCGCCTGCCGCTATTTAACTTCCCTCTGCCATACCCCGCAGATTTCAGGCGGGTCCGAATTGCCCGCTTTGCCTACGCCTGACACGGCGGAGTTTGCGGCTGCGACGCTCGAGGCCCCACCCATGCGCGGGTTCGAATACCTGAGCCCGGATTGCCTTGTCCGTTGGTGGCAGGAGCTCGACAGCCTGGTACACCAGGAGGCGCGTGCGTCTGGATTGGGCGCCCGTGACTATCTGCACCAGCTCAATCCCGCCTGGCGGACCGTAGGCCGCGTAACCTTTCACCTCGCCGAGAACAAGCGGGATCCCGAGTCGCCGTTTGCCTTTCTTGCCACCTATGCCACGCGGCTCTCTGCGCAGGGCAAGGCGCAGCACCTACCGCTGAACCGCGCGCTCCAGGAGTACGCCGGCGCGAGGAACCGCGCGGCGCTGCTTGCCTTGTTGCAGCCGATCCAGCAGGCCGCAGAATCCGTTGCCTGGGTGAAAGTGCTGGCTGACTCCGGCGGGATCTACCAGCCTTTGGCCTGGGCGCCCAGGGAGGCCTATCAATTCCTGCAATCCATACCGGCGCTTGAGTCGAGCGGCCTCATCGTTCGCGTACCCGATTGGTGGAAGGCCGCGCATCCTCCACGGCCGGCCGTGAGCGTGAAGATCGGCCAGCAGTTGAAGGGGAAGCTTGGCGTGGATGCGCTGCTCGATTTCTCGGTGCAAACGGTGCTGGACGGCGACCCGCTCAACGCGCAGGAGATCGAGAGACTCCTCAGCTCGGAGACCGGACTAGTTCTTTTGCGTGGCAAATGGGTAGAGGTGGACCGGGAGAAGCTAGCCGAGGCGCTGAAACAGTGGAAGAAGGTGGAGCGCGAGGCGCGGGACGGTGGTCTCCCGTTCTTTGAAGGGATGCGCCTGCTTGCCGGCGTCCAACTGGGACCCGATGCGGCGATCGAACAGGCAGAAGCTGCGCGCGAGTGGGCGGGCATCTCCGCCGGCAGCGATCTGGCGCAGTTGCTCCGCGAGTTGCCTGAACCGGGCGTAGGCCCCGATGCAGTTCCGGCGGATCTTCGCGGCGATCTGCGCCCGTACCAGAAAGCCGGAGTCCATTGGCTCCGATTTCTAACGCGGCTGGGCCTGGGCGCATGCCTTGCCGACGATATGGGGCTGGGCAAGACCGTGCAGGTGATCGCGCTGCTGCTGCATCTGAAAAAGGAAGCAGAATCTGAGGGTAAAGCCAGCCTGCTGGTGGTTCCAGCCTCGCTCATCGCGAACTGGAAAGCGGAGCTTGAGCGCTTTTCGCCGTCGTTATCGATGCTCATCGTGCACCCCTCGGAGGGTGTCACCGAGGCCGGGGATGCGGTGAACGATTGCGACCTGGTGATCACCACCTACACGATGCTGACCCGGCTCGAGTGGCTGCGCGGACGCAACTGGCGGCTGGTGGTTCTCGACGAAGCTCAGGCGATTCGCAACTCCGGCACACGCCAGAGCCGGGCGGTGAAGGAACTCCGCGCAGAAGGCCGCATCGCACTGACAGGCACGCCGGTGGAGAATCGTCTCTCCGACCTGTGGTCACTCTTCGACTTCCTCAATCCCGGCCTGCTGGGAGGCGCCAAGGCATTTGGCCGCTTGACCAAGCAGATGGCGGAAGGTGTAACGGCGGGCGGATCGAATCCGTATGGTCCGCTGCGCACGCTGGTGCGTCCTTACATTCTGCGCCGCCTCAAGACAGACAAGCGCGTGATCGCCGATTTGCCGGAGAAATCCGAGGTGAACGCCTACTGTGGATTGAGCCGACGGCAGGCGGTGCTTTACGAGCAGGCGGTGACGGAGCTGGCAGCGGCGGTTGATCATGCCGACGGAATCAAGCGCCGCGGCATCGTGCTGGCGTCGTTGATGCGGCTGAAGCAGATTTGCAACCACCCTTCGCAGTGGACCGGCGACAACGGTTATGCGGCGGAGGATAGTGGAAAGTTCGCGCGCCTCCAACAGATCTGCGAGGAGCTGGCGGAACGGCAGGAAAAGGCGCTGATCTTCACGCAATTCCGCGAGATTACGGCGCCACTGGCCGATTTTCTTGCCCGCGTTTTCGGGCGGCCGGGGCTGGTCCTGCACGGCGAGACTGCCGTTGGCAAACGGCGCGCGCTGGTGGAAGCTTTTCAGCGGGACGACGGACCGCCGTTCTTTGTGCTTTCGCTCAAGGCCGGCGGTACGGGGCTGAATCTGACCGCGGCGTCGCACGTGATTCACTTTGACCGCTGGTGGAATCCCGCCGTGGAGAACCAGGCTACGGACCGCGCCTTCCGCATTGGCCAGAGGCGCAACGTACTGGTGCATAAATTCATCTGCCGCGGCACGGTCGAAGAGAAGATCGACGCGTTGATTACACAGAAGACGAGTCTGGCGCGCGATCTGCTGGATGGCGGCCCAGAGGCGCTGCTCACGGAAATGAGCAATGCCGAACTGCTGCACTTTGTGGCGCTGGATATCGGCAAGGCGACGGAGAAACAACCTCCTTCAGCGCCGCTTTCGTCGCGCAAAGCCCAATGACCGCTTCAGCTCTTCGATCACCTCATAGACGATAGGGCAAGTGAATGTCCGGCTGATCATGCCCATCGTGCGCGACGAGAATTCGGGCTCGTAAAGATACGGATAGCCTTTGCAGTCGGCGGGACGGTCCTCATACACGCTGCAGCGGTTGTCCTTTAAGAACGGACACGGGTTGGTCTTTGCTTGCCAAGGATTATCGTCGTCGCCGTTAGTCTCCAGATAAGTATCAATAAACTGCAGGGGCGTCGTTCCAAGCCGCGCAGCGAGACGGCTCACATCTTCTTCGCTGAACGTCGGCCGGACCTCGCGGCAGCAATTAGCGCAGGCTGTGCAATCGATGCCGGCCCAGATGCGCTTCGTGGTTTCCCATACCTGCCGGTCTATTTCTTTCTCGTCGAGTTCGCAATCGAATTTGACAAACTGGCGGAATCTCCTATTCTCCTCTTCCTTTCGCTCTGCAAGCGTACGGATTTGAACGAGATCGATGGCCATACTTACAAGATGGCTCTCGCTCCAACTGAATGCAAGTCGAATTTCAGCCATGTTTTCCTCACGCGCTAAATACCTGTTTCGTTTATGAGTCGATATAGTGAGGGCATCATGGGTTGGGGATTTTATGCGCCGTATGTTCCTGTGGCGCGGCGGCGTGCCAATGCCTTGCGCGAGGTCAGGCGGCTGACCGCTAAAGGCACGCAGGTGTCGCCAGTCGAGATCGCCGGACGAGTCATCGCTTCTACGTTCTGGGGCAAAGCCTGGTGCGACAACCTGGAGTCGTACAGCGATTTTGAGAATCGCCTGCCGCGCGGCCGCACCTACGTGCGCAACGGTTCGGTGGTCGATCTCCAGATTGAGACGGGCAAGATCACGTCCATGGTCAGCGGCTCGAGCCTCTACCGCATTGTCATCCAGATTCGGCCGCTTGCCACGCCGTGCTGGAAGAAGCTCAAACAACAGTGCGGCGCCGGGATCGGCACAGTGGTGGAGCTTTTGCAGGGCCGACTCTCGAACAGTGTTATGTCCGTCGTGACCAGCCGTGACTGCGGCCTGTTCCCGGCGCCCGCGGAGATCGAGATGTCCTGCTCCTGCCCCGACTGGGCGGGAATGTGCAAGCACGTCGCTGCCACGTTGTACGGCGTTGGCAACCGTCTCGATCGCGAACCCCAACTTCTGTTCAAGCTGAGGCAGGTGGATCATCTTGAACTGATCGCACAAGCCGGCCAGCCTTCGCCAAAGCTGAAAGGCGCTGGCGGGAAGACGATCGCCAAGGATCAATTGGCCGACGTCTTCGGCATCGAACTGGAGAGCGAAGGCGAAATGAGCGATATCCTGCAGCGAATTCCGGCCACATCACCGCGCAGCAAAAAGACCGCCGCTCCCGGAAAAACGAAAACGGTTCGCGCTGATGCAGGGAGCGCGCCGGAAGGATCGCCAGCGGTCAGCGGCAAGCCTGCCGGATCACGGCGCAAGACGCTCACAGCCTCAGCGAGGAAACGCATCGCGGAGGCGCAGGTGAAACGCTGGCGGGACGCTAGGGAGAGAATGCGGTCACAGGATCGAAATGGAAATCAGCTGTCTCCGAAACCTGTAGAAAAGTCCGCGAAAGCAAAACTGGCGCCATCCGCACACGGCAAACCTGCGCGCCGAAGTCGCGCAGTGTGAACACTTGGGTTACGATTTTCTCCTTGTCCAACAACCCAAGGCGCGCCCGATCGAGGAAAGACGGCTAAGCTGAAGCCGGGACTTGCGAAACTGATTCGCTATTCGGACCATAGGCTATTTAAGGGCACTCCGTGAAGATCGGCGGCAAAGGGAATGACCTCGGTTCCGGAATAGAGCACTACGCCGCGGATCCAGCTTTTTCCAACCGCGTCTGCCAATGCCTTTAGCCCATGTACATCGTTGCTTCCCAGCGTTGCTGCCGCTTTCACTTCAATTCCGACCACTTTGCCGGCGTGATTCTCCAGCACAAAATCGACTCCCTGGCCGGAAACTGTCAGCCAGTAAAATAGATCCGGCCTGATCGCGCTCCAGCTGCACTGCTTTCGCAACTCCATCAGGACGAAGTTTTCGAGTACAGGGCCGGTCAAGGTCCCTTCCGTTTTCAGGCGATCGACGGTGGCGCCGAGCGAGTGAGCCAGCAGGCCGCTGTCATTAAGGTAGACCTTCGGGGTTTGAATCACGCGCTTGCCCAAGTTCCGTGCCCAGGGGCGAAGGAGTTGCACCAGAAATGTGTTTTCGAGCAAAGCAAAATAGCGCTTCAGTGTCGTCTGGGGCAGCGCCATGGTACGGGACAGATCGGCAAAATTGAGTAAGCTACCTGCGCGGGCAGCAACCACCGAGAGGAGACGTGGAATCGCGGTGAAATCGGCGATGCTGGCCAGGTCGCGAATATCGCGCTGGAGCATCGTTAACACGTAGGACTGGAACCAGGCGTCGCGGCGCGCCGGGGTGTGGCGGGCGACGGCAGGCGGATACCCGCCTGCAACCATGATCTCCAGTAGTTCTTCCCACGAAACAGATGATCTTCTGCCGGACCTGTTTGCGCGAGCCGTTGAAACGTGCCCCTTTGAAAATAGATGCTCGACAAAATTTTCTCTCACCCCGCCCAACTCTCCCTGGGAAAACGGCCAGAGGGTAAGAACCTCCATGCGCCCAGCTAATGAGCCGGGGAGTTTCGGTAGCAGCATGACGTTTGCAGAGCCTGTCAGTAGAAACTGTCCAGGGTGACGATTCCGGTCGATGGCGGCTTTGATCACAGGGAACAACTCTGGAACGTGTTGAACCTCATCGAGTGTGACCGGCAGGTTCAGGCCGGCGATGAAGCCGTTGGGATCGCGTCTGGCGGCGGCAAGGATGCCGGGATCATCGAAGGTAAGATATTGTCGATTCTGCGAGGTCAAGTCGGTTGATTGGACCAGAGTGCTCTTTCCCGTCTGGCGAGCACCGTTGACCAGCACGGCAGGCGTATCGGCAAGCGCATCTCGCAGGGGGTCGGCAAGGTGGCGATGGATCATACGTCCATAATCAGCCATCTTGTGGATGATAATCAACTACAAAGAGGATGATTATCATTCCGATCAGGGCCGAACACTTCCTGAAATGACTTCGACTGCGATGCGCAGCAACAGAGGGTAGGGGTGGGGCTGTCCCGCCACGTTCAGCCCCTCACAATCAGACCCAATCAGGTTGAATTTTTTGGTGTCAATTTGCGCTGACTGTGCCGGTTTTGACGGCTATATCGGTTCATACCCTCTTTGCCGTCTGTGCCGTAAGTTGTTTATTCTACATGGCATGGAAGAGGTCGTCGGTTCGATCCCGACCAGGTCCACCATAAAATCAGTAACTTGCAGAATCTCCTTTCTCTGGTTTGGTAGCATTTGGTAGCAAATTCAAAAAACCTCTCTCAGAAACCGGCGCAGATTGCTCCGTTTTGCTTCCATTCTTTGGACTCGCTGAAATTGCTCTTTTGGCACTGATCTCACCCTGCTCGCGTGTGGTCTGCGCCGACGCGAGCTAGCGGAACTTACCCTCGATAGCTTGCAGCGTCGGGAGGAGCGCTGGGCTATCGTCGATCTCGTTGGCAAGGGAAGGCACATACGAACCGTTCCTGTCCCGAATTGGGTGAAAGAGACCCTTGATGTGTGGCTAATCGCAGCCGGCATCGAGAGCGGCCCTCTTTTCCGATGTGTCTGTCGAGCTGGTAAGCCGTGGGGAGATGGCATTTCGGAAAAGACGGTTTGGCACGTTGTCAAGAAGTCTGCCGCGACCATGAACATTCCGCATCTCGCGCCACATGATCTGCGGAGGTCCTGCGCGCGACTCTGCCATGATTCCGGAGGCGAACTTGAGCAGATCCAGTTTGTTCTCGGGCATGTCTCCGTGCAAACCACTGAACGCCATATTGGCTGCAGGCAGCATTTGAGATTAGCGGTAAACGACAAACTAGGAATTGAACCCGGGTGAGTTGGCGGCGCAGCACCTGGACGTACAGCCGACTATTCGGCCAAGTGACGACAAGGGTGTTTAGGGATTGAAGCTCTATCCGGGCCCGACTACGCATAATTGCCGAGAGAGTCTGCGATAGGATTCAAGGAATGTCGTGATCGCTGTCAGATCATTCCAGAGATCGCGGTAGCCCGAACCGAAACACAATTCCCGCACTCAGCCGCAGGCTGTTTTGGCGATTGTTGCGGTCATTGGGAAGATGGGTTTGAAGATAATCGGCTTGAATGGCGCGGATCGCGAAGCGGTGGGAGAGACTCATGTTGAGCCCGCCGCCGAGTGCGGCGGCGAGTGAATCCAGGGCAGTGGTTGAACCGTTGGGGCCGGGGAAGATTGCGTCAAAGCCGCGCACGCCGCCGATGAGCGCCTGGGCAAACGGGACGAGCGGGCCGCGGGTGCGCAACGAGTAGCGCGCGCCGAGGAGATACGTGATCAGGCTTAGATCTTCGTGAACGGAATTGATATTCGCAACGTGCGCTCCTGAGAGTTCTCCGGCAATGCTGAGCCTGGAAAGGATGGGAGCGTTGAATTCGGCCTTCGCACCCTGCAGCCAGATACAGCCACAATCGCCCGGCGGCGCGTTAGTGCGCATGGCGCTGTAACCGAGGGTGACTTCGAGCGGGGCTGCATCTTTCGCGGAGAGTGACGCCTGCGCCGGAAGCAGATGCGCCACGCCGAAGACCACGATCACAAGCGAAGTCCATTTCATCCTGTGCACTCCTATTCAATCGTCAGCTTGAAAACGCTGGATTGCTCGACCGGACCACTTCTTGCTGTGATGGTGATCGAATATGTCTGCGGCGGCTGGACGAAGAACCCGCCTCCGCAGCCGCCGATCGCAGATGCGGCAGCAAGGGCGGCGATAGCGAAGAGCATAAGGCGAAAACCGTATTTGCCTTCGCGCCGGATGCGTGACAATCCGGCCAACGGAAGGAGAATGCAAAGGGCGACGACAGAACGCAGTCCGAAGAATCGCGGGGAATCTTTGGCAGCTGATTGATTTGCTGTCTGGACGGTGAGCGTGGATTCTTGCGCCGCGTTTCCCGGTGTGATGGAAGAAGGTTCGAAGCTCGCCGTGGCGCCCGCAGGCAGTTCGCTTGCGGAAAACGTGATGGGATTTGCGAAAGCGCCGCCGATCGGCGAAGCGGTGAGCGTGACGGCTGCCGGCTCACCGGGAAATACCGACGCGGAGCCGGCGCTGAGCGTGAGAGCGAAGCTGCTTACCTGCTCGGAGATACTCGTCGAGGTGCTGCCGTTGAAGTTCGCATCGCCGGAGTAAACGGCGGTGATGGAATCGATGCCGGGGGGTAGTTGCGAGGTAACCAGGCTTGCGGTTCCGGCATTTAGCGCGGCAGATCCAAGAGGTGTCGATCCATTGAGGAAGGTGACGGAGCCGGTAGGCGTGGCCGTTGTTCCCGCGGTCGCAGATTTAACGGTCGCCACAAACGCAACGGAATCGCCAGCCGAAGGAGTGGCCAGAGACGATGTGAGAGTTACGTTCGAATCTGCTTTGACAACTGAGATGGCAACAGGCGTGGAGGTACCGCCGTTGAAGTCCACATCGCCACTGTAAACGGCGGTAATCGAATTGATGCCGACCGGCAATTGCGAAGTAAAGATACTCGCGCTACCCGCGCTTAGTGAAGCAGATCCAAGAGGCGTCGATCCCAAGTAGAAAGAGACTGAGCCGGTGGGCGTGGCCCTGAAGTTCTCGGTTGCAGACTTAACAACCGCGGTGATCGTCACAAGATTGCCGGCCAGAGCGGTCGTTGGAACTGCTGTGAGGGTGACGCTCGAATTGGCCTTGTTGAGGATAGTGACCGAGACGATGGAAGAAGTGCTGCTGTTGAAGTCCGCGTCGCCGGAGTAGATTGCAGTGATGTAATCGGTTCCGGGCGGCAGTAGCGTCGTGACGAAGCTCGTGGAATCGCCGGTGAGCGAGGCCGTATCCAGAAGCGTCGCCCCTAAATAGAAGCTGACCGAGCCCGTCGGCGTGGTTGTGGCGCCCACACTCGCCGACTGGACAACCGCCGTAAAGGTTACAGCAACACCCACCAAAGCCGTGCTCGAAGACGCCGTGAGGCTTACACTCGAATTTGCCTTGGCGACTGAGACAGTGACAGACGTGGAGGTGCTGCCGTTGAAGTTCGCGTCGCCGGAGTAAATGGCGGTGATCGAATCGGTGTCTACCGGGAGTTGCGTTGAAGAGAAGCTCGCAGAATCGCCGATCAACGGAAAACTTCCCAGGAGCATCGATCCGGAATAGAAGCTGACCGAGCCGGTGGGCGTAGTTCTGGTGCCCGCTGTCGCCGATTTGACAACCGCCGTAAGTTCGACAGGATTGCCGGCCAGAGCCGTGCTCGGAGACGCCGTAATGCTGACGCTCGAATCTGCCTTGCTGATGGGGACCACGGAATCCGCGTCTTCAACGTGGATCGTATCGCTAATGGGCAGAAGCGTGGACGGATTCAGCGTGGTTCCCGATCCCGCGTCGTTGACGTGAATCACTTCGCCGATACTCAGCAGCGTGGACTCGGCGAGCGCGGGCGCGTCGGACAACTGAATCGTCTCGTTGATTGAAATGCTGTTGGTTGTCGCCGCCGTGCCGGCGCCGCTCAGCGCAGCCGTCTGCGGCGTGAGCGTCGTGTTGTCGGCGACCGACAGCGCGGCCGAGTAGGAGTTCGCAGCGGCCGGCGTGAAGGTGACGTTGATGGTGCAGCTCGCGCCGGCAGCCAGCGATGCGGGGCAATTGTTGGTCTCGCCGAAGCTGCTCGCTTCCGTTCCGGTAATTGTGATGCTCGTGAGATTGAGCGTTGCGCCTCCACCGTTGGTAAAGACGATGGGCTGCGGACTCGTGGTCGCGTTTACCGGCTGCGATCCGAAGTCATAGCTGGCCGGCGTAAACGTTCCTCGCGGAATGGGCGTGCCGGCGCCCGTGCCGCTCACCTGGGCCTGTACCTGGCGGTTGTTTTGATCCGTAATTACCACGGTCTCGTTCAGCGTCCCATCCGTAGTTGGCGAAAGCGCGATATCGAGATCGCAGTACTGGCCGGCGTCGAGCACAACTGGATTTGAGCACGCCAGCGGATCGGTGCCGGGCGCAAGCACAAAGTCCACAGGCATGGTCACCGTGGCATCGAGCGTCGCGTTACCCATATTCCAAAGAACCACGGCCTGCGGTGCGGAAGTGGTTCCGTCGTTCTGCGTATTGAAATCCTGGAGTACCGCCGCGCCTGTATTGAGCTTTGCGATCTGGTTGTCCGCGCTCATCATGTATAAATCGCCGTCGTTATCCGGAGCAGCCCCAGCCGCCGACAGGTATGGGAAGTTGTACAGGCCATCGATCACGTTATAGACCGTGCCTGGGCCGTAATCGCCTGCACCGCGCTGGTCGAGGTACAACTCATAGCCAAGGCTGCTGTTGAGGCTCATCCAGAACTCGTATTCATATTCGTTGGCGGAGGAGTTGCAGTTCTCGTTGGTAAATCCATAAAGATTTCCCGAAGCATCGCTGGAAAGGTTGGTGGTATTCAGCGCAAGAAACCAGCCGGCGACCGGCGAACCTGTCTCCTGGCAGCCGTTGGTGGTTGGGGGATTGGCCCCGGCAACAATTGCCGTGGTCCCCGTCGCTGGATCGACCTGCGTCAGGTAATAGGCCGCGTTTGCGCTCACCGAAGTCGGATCCGGATCGAAGTTGGCCACGTATAGATTCGCGTCCGCGCCGATGGCCATGCCGTATCCAGCGATCTCGTTGGTGCCCACGCTGGGCGTGGCGATGGTCGTGATGATGCCCGTGCTGGCGTTGATCTCGCGGACATTTCCGTAGGCCTGGTAGATGTAGATATTGCCCGTGTTGTCCATCGTCATGGCCTGCGGATTACTGAGAAACGCGATGGCCGCCAAGCCGCCGTCGCCGCAGTGGTCCACGTCGGCGCATGTCCCCGCGCCCTGGTACGGAGTGTTGATGTAGGCCTGGCTTGAGCCAGCCACAGTGCTGATGATTCCCGTGGCTGCACTCACCTCGCGCAGCACTGCGCCCACTGAACCTTCGCTTGTGCTGTAGATATCCAGAAAGTAGAGATTGCCCGCGGCGTCGACCATCAGGTTATTCACCAGGGACAGCGGGCTCGCTGTCGCGGCGACGCCATCCACCACTTGCAGGCTGTTTGTACTGTAGTTGTCCACTGCCGGCACTCCGGGTTCGCCCGCGTAAAGAGTCACATTGCCGGTGGCCGCGTCGATGCGCCGGATGACGTAGTTGAAGGTATCGGCCAGGAACAGGTTTCCCGCGCTGTCGACTGCCATTGAGCCTGGGCCTTCGCTTTGGCCGGTGCCGGGGTTGGAGAATTTGAACTGCGCATCGAGCGCCGGACCGCCGTCGCCCGCGTAACCCGCGTTGGTGTAGCCGAGCCCGTCGTCGCCGGGATCGGTGGCGCTGGCATCGGCCACGCCCGCATAGCGCGTGAACGTGCCCTGCGAGAGCGCGGCTATCGGCCCGGTGGCCGCTCCGCTCAGCGCGAAGGCGTAGCTCGTGGTTGAGCCCGCCTGGCCCACGATTACCAGCAGCGGCGCATTGCGCGAGAGCGCGGGAGACGCGAGGCTGCCGGGAGCGATGGGCGTATAAGTGACGGGCAGCGTGCAGACGGTTCCGGCGGGGTTTATGGTTACACCATCCGCCGTACAGCCGCTGATCGCGCCCAGCGCGTAATCGTTGAAGCCGTACTGAATCCCAATCGACTGAATGATCGTAGCAGCGTTGAAGGTGAGCGTGACGTTCTGCGTGGTGCTCTGGCCCACCGGCGTTGAGGGAAAGACATTGTTGGCGATGGTGATTACGGGTTCGGCGATGCAAAGGTGCGGCGCCAGCAAGAGGAGTGCGCAGAGCGCGAGTTTGCCGAGACAGGCGCGCATGATTCCACGCCCACGCCCGCTCGCGCGAATCTTCGAATTGGCAATGCGTTCAAGCATGGCTGCTCTCCCCGTTCCGGTTTCCTGAGGATTACGAGAAGCTCAGCGTTACGGTGATGGTGATGATCTGGCCCGAGGTCACGGTAAGTGGACCGTTGGGCACGGCGGTCGAGGTGAGAACGCCCATGGCGACTGCGTCCTGAGCATTGGCGGTAGCAAGACCCGAATTGGCCCTATTGCACGAGCCAGGCGCGAGGCTTGCCTGCAGATCGGGCTGATTTGTGCCGGTAAAGCGCGTGTTCGGATATTGGGTTTGGTTGATTTCCGCGCTGTAGCTGGTTCCAAAGACATTCGTGGCGTTCCCACAGCCTGCCATCCACGTCTGCACCGCGACGATTGGAGACATGGTAGCGGGGATCTGAAGCGCATAGAAGCTATAGACGGTGCCGACGGTATAGTTACCTGAGAGAACAATGCTCACCGTGGGCGCGAAATTCACCGATGTCGTGAGTCCTACTTCGTAGCCGTTATCGTTTGCCAGTCCATCGAAATAGTCGCCCCAGCCGTACAGGAGCGTATTCTCGTCGAGGAATGGGTAACAGCTAATGCCGCTCGGCACGGTCTCCTTTCCGCTAGGAATGCAAAACGTCGTCGGATCCAGGCCCGTGGTCGATCCTGTAATCAATGTCACGCCAAAGCCGCCCGGTGTCAGATCGCCGGTGAGGATGGCCGCCAGCAACTGGTCGCCGGAGAGATACGTTCCGCCGGACACCAGCGAGTTGTTGAATTCGCGTCGTTCCACGAGCTTGCCGTCCGGATTCTTCACCTCGAGCACCCAGTGGCCGTGAATTTTGATGCCGTCGCCGCCCAGTTTGCCCGTGGCAGCAGCATTTTCTTCTTCCTGCGCTGCGGCCGGCGCCTTTGCCGCGGCGTTGCGCGCGGAGGCTGCTGCGGTTAATCCGTGCGTTCCGTTGGCCGGCAATCCCGCCTGCTGGGCCGGCGCCATCTGCGCGCTCACCAAGACCAGAAGAACCGTTATCGCGCAAAGCTGCTGAAATCCAATTCGTGTTTTCATCCTTCACCTCTCTGGAATTGCCAAAT
>Ga0335074_10009934_pt1 | contig 13299 bp, 12 predicted proteins | sample Lox_Sample_23_FD_206715 | JGI IMG/M metagenome (GOLD analysis project Ga0335074, IMG submission 206715) | Soil microbial communities from Loxahatchee National Wildlife Refuge, Florida, United States - Lox_Sample_2.3 | ecosystem: Environmental > Terrestrial > Soil > Wetlands | place: USA...
TGTCGAGCCGGAACGAATCTCGAAGCTGAACTCCGCGCCTGAACGGCCGGAGCGCAAGTACATTTTGTATTGGGCGCAGATGAACCGGCGCGTGGAGGCGAATCATGGCCTGCTCTACGCCGCAGAGCTGGCGAACCGGCACGGTCTGCCGGTGCTTTATTACGAGGGCCTGACTTGTTCCTACGACTACGCCAATGACCGTCTGCACACGTTCATCCTCGAGGGCGTCCCCGAGACGGCGCGGCGTCTGAAGAGTGCGGGTATCGGGTATGTTTTCTACCTGCGGCGAACCGGCAACGCGCCGAACCATGCCCTCTACGATCTCACTAAGAATGCAGCCGCAATTGTGACGGACGATTTTCCGACTTTCATTGCGCGATACCACAATGGCCGCGTACCGCAGAAGCTCGACGTTGCTTATTATGTGGTGGATTCGAGCTGCGTCCTTCCGATGAAGCAGATTCCGGAGCGGCAATACGGCGCCTACACAATTCGCCCAAAAATCAAGCGGCTTCTGCCGCGCTTCCTGAAGCAGCCGGATGCGTTGCGCGTGAAGCGGCGCTATGAAGCGCCTGTTCCAGCTCTTCATACCGAGGTCACCGACAAAAACATCGCCGGCTTGGCCGCTTCTTGCGAAATCGATCATTCGATTGCGCCCTCCGTCGCGTTTCGCGGCGGCCGCAGGGAAGCCGAAAAGCTGCTGGAATCGTTTTTAGAAGACAAGCTCAGGCGCTATGCGCTGGCTCGCAACCAGCCTTCCGAGCATGCAACATCCCTCATGAGTCCTTATCTGCACTTCGGCCAGATCTCTTCGCTCGAAATTGCACTTGCCGTTCGAGAATACGCCACGCGCCATCGACTCATTGCAGACGAATATCTGGAAGAGTTGATTGTCCGGCGCGAGCTGGCGTTCAATTATGCCGCGCATGTGGAAAAGCCGGAGAGCCTGGAGAACCTGCCTGACTGGTGCCAGGTCAACATGAGAAAGCATGCATCCGATAAACGGGACCCGTGCTACACGCCCAAGCAGTTAGAGCTTGCCCAAACTTACGACGAATTGTGGAATGCGACACAACGGGAGATGCTGCTGCGCGGCAAGATTCACGGCTACTATCGAATGTATTGGGGCAAGAAAATTATCGAGTGGTCACGCACATATCAGGACGCCCTGGAGACGATGATCGACATTCATGGACACTATGCGCTGGATGGCCGAGATCCGAACACCTACACGAACATTCTCTGGTGCTTCGGCTTGCATGATCGCCCCTGGCCGGAGCGCCCCATTTTCGGCACCATGCGCTACATGTCTCTCGACGGAATGAAGCGGAAAACGGACACGGCGGCTTATATCGACGAAATCCGGCAGCTTGAAAAATGAACTATTTGATCACAGGGGCAACGGGGTTCATAGGAAGGCATCTAGTGGCGCTCCTGTTGGCGCGCGGCGATTCGGTGAACTATCTCGGACGTCAGCGCAGCCGCAGTATGGATTCGCGCGCCGCTTTTCACTGCTGGAACCCCGGCGAGATGCCGCCGCTTTCGAGCGTTCCCAGACTGGACGCCGTGATTAACCTGGCGGGAGAGCCGATCGCGCAGCGTTGGAACGATGAAGTCAAGCAACGGATTTACACTAGCAGGGTCGATGGCACGCGGCAGTTAGTGTCGGCTATCGCCGGATTGAAATACAAACCGCGGGTGCTGGTTTCAGCTTCAGCGGTGGGCTATTACGGCGATCGTGGCGATGAAGTCCTCACCGAGAAGAGCACGGCGGGTTCCGATTTTCTCGCCAAAGTATGTGTCGATTGGGAACGCGAGGCGATGCAAGCCCGCGGTTCGGGCGTGCGCGTTGTGACTGTTCGCATTGCGATGGTCCTCGGGCGCGACGGTGGAGCGCTGAAACAGATGCTCATTCCATTTCGCCTGGGTTTAGGCGGAAGGTTTGGGAACGGGCGGCAATGGATGTCATGGATTCACGTTCAGGATTTGGCCCGGCTGCTCGCGTATGCCGCGGACGATGAATCGGTGTCCGGCGCGTTGAACGGCAGCAGCCCTGGACCGGTTACTAATGCACAGTTCACGAAAGCGCTGGCGCGCGCGCTTCATCGGCCGGCCATTTTGCCGGTTCCCCAGTTCGCCTTGAAACTTGCGCTCGGTGAGGCGGCAGGCTTTCTTCTTCAGAGCTTGCGCGTCATGCCCGAGGGGACAATGCAGGGCGGGTTTCGGTTCGATTACCCGCAGCTCGCGGAAGCCCTGCGACAGATTTTGTAAGTCATTGCTTCGCCCTACAGTTGTACGTACAATAGAAGGGAGTGTGGTCTATGAATGGAGCGCCGAAAAGCAAGCCATCAACGTCCGTAAACACGGTGTTCGATTCGCCGATGCCGTTCTCATACTTGAAGACCCTTACGCGCTCACCGTCAGTGAGTCTTTCGAGGGCGAGGAGCGGTTCGTCACTATGGGAATGGACGGCTTGGGACGAATTCTGATTGTTGTATACACGTATCGCGGTGAAAACATCCGGATCATCTCGGCACGGGCATCCGAGCCCCGCGAGCGCAAGCAGTATGAGGCACAACGTAAATTCGGATCGGAGTGAGTGAATGAAAACATACGACTTCAGCAAGGGCAGGCGCGGGCCCGTGGTCCAAGTCCCGGAAGGCAAAGAAAAAATCACAATTCGATTGGACAAAGAAATTGTCGACTGGTTTAGGGACCGGGTTGACAGCGCCGGAGGCGGCAATTATCAAACGCTGATAAATGCAGCACTTCGCGATTACATCGAGGGAAAATCGCAGACCCTAGAAGCGATGCTCAGACGCGTCGTTCGGGAAGAGCTGAACAAAGGCCATGCGGCCTAGACCGCACGCACTCCCAAGGCCATGTTATTTTAGAGTTATATGGCAATCCCGAATGTAAAGCGCTTTCGGCCGTTTTGCCCGACTTGCAACGAGAGTTTCACGATCATGGCGGTCCTGCCAAAAGATGCCGACGTAGACGCCTACCTAGCGGATGCCGTCGCGCGTCACGACCATAAGGCGTACCAGGAAGCCAAGCAACAGCACTTCAAAGTTCGTGTCGGCCAGCAGAAACAAAAGAAAGCCAAGTAAGCACTTCCATCCTATTTCTCTCAAACCCGCAGGTTGCCGTTACGACAGCTTGCGGGCTTGTACTATACGGAGGCTTCTGGCAGCCGCCAGGGAAACTGCAGGGTCAATATCTTTCGAGAGTGTATTCAGCACGGGTATGACATCCGGATTGTGGCTGGCTGAAAAAACCGCACAGAGTGCGATTTTTTGATCCCTCGTCGCGGCAGCAACCAGCGGAAACAGAGCCTTTCGAACCTCATCGCGCTGGACCAGCTCGCTGAGATACGGCTGGGTGACATTTGCCCTCCCTTTCACATCCAGGTTTTCGACCAGATAAGGGAGCGGGCTGAACTCTGAGGTGTCCACCTTGCCCTCATCCACCAGTGCAAATGCAGCCGCCAGATGTACTCGCCAATCCGCATCCTTCTCGTTGTAAGCATCATTCAGCGCCGGAGTATCTTCGGGATCGCGAATTCGTCCCAGGCCCTCGAGCGCGGACGCGCGCAGTTCCGGATCATTGTCTTTCAAGTAGCCCTGAAAGGTGGCGCGATCAGCGGGCATTCCAAGCATTGCCAGAGCCTCGAGGGCGGCGCGCCGCACCCGATCGCTGCGCGCATGCGCCAGTGCGGAACGCACATCCTGGGCCGCTTCTACGCTGTGCAGGACGCCTACGGTTTGGAGTGCCGTCGCCTGAATGCGGTCATCCAAATCGTGCGTCAAAAACAAGATTCCGGGCGCGGCTGCGGCGTCATGAATCTTTTGCAGCGCCACGAGCGTTTCAAACAGGGTCTCATTATCCTTGGAATGCAACGCTTGCAGCAGCGCCGGAACGGCAGCGCGGTCCCGGAGAATGCCCGCAGCTCGCGCGGCATTGGCTCGCGCATCAGTCCCCTCCGCAGCGCCTATCTCCTCCGCCAGCGCCTGCGCGACGTCGGGCCGAATCATGACATCGGGGTCGATGACTTGATCGTTGCGGGACGCAAAGAAAGCCTTGATCTGGCGCACGCCGCGCGTCAGGTATCCGGTGAGCCCGCTCTTGGCGACATACCCAGGCACGTAGTAATTGACCAAGCCGTCGGTCGCGCGGATCTGTACGTCTGAATCTTTATCGTGCGTCGCCCTTGCCAGCGGTTCGAGACTGCGCTCGGTGTCCAGCTTCACGATTGCCTTCACCGCCTCGATGCGAATGTCGCGGTTCGGATCGCTGAGATAACCGGCGAGCGTGGGAATGGCTTGTGGATCTCTCTTTGCCAACTCACGGATGCGCTGAATGCGTTGGTTGGGGTTATATGCGTTTTCGTCTTGAGCGGCAACAACGGTCGCCAGACAGAAAACGCAGGTAAAAGCTCGAATGAAACCAGGGAACATATTGAACCTTACCCGGCTTAGCGAATAACCTCAATGGTTACCTTATGAGGAATCAGTCCGGCTTCGTAACCCAAGTCAAGCAGCTTCTGCGCGGCGCGTGGAACAATGTCGCCGCCGTTGACGGTGTGATGATTTACGTACATCCCGACGAACTGCTCCGCCAGCGCCTGCTCCAGGTCGCGCGCAAACTGCATAGCGTAATTCAGCGCCTCCTCGCGATGGTCGAGTGAATACTGAATGCTCTCCCTCATGAGCCGGGAGCATTCGCTCTGAATATCGGCTGGAAGGTTGCGCCGCAACGCGTTAGCGCCCAGCGGCAACGGCAGTTGGTATTTGGACTTGAACCACTTGCCCAAATCGACAACGTTGTGCAGCCCGCTATGGCCGTAAGTGAGCTGTCCTTCGTGAATCACCAGCCCGCCATCTACGGCGTGGTCTTTCACTGCGTCGAGGATCTTATCAAAGGGGATCACCACATGATCGACATCCGGCTGGAAGAGTTTCAAAGCCAGGAAGGCCGTCGTCATAGTGCCGGGAACGGCGATTTTCTTGCCTTTCAGATCGTCCGCCGGCATATGTCGTGAGCTGACCACCACAGGGCCGTAGCCGTCGCCGACGCTGGATCCACTCGCCATCAGCACGTATTTGTCTGCCACGTATGGATATGCGTGATAGGAAATCGCGGTCAGCTCGTACAGGCCTTGTGTGGCCTTCTGATTGAGGGACTCGATATCTTCGAGCACATGGCGAAAAGTCACCAGGCGCGAGCGAAGTTTCTTAGTGGCCAAGCCGTAGAACATGAAGGCATCGTCGGAATCCGGACTGTGAGCGCAGGTAATTTCCAACGGTGTGGAGATGCTCATGGCAAGGGTATCTAAGAAAAAGGAATCCTCAGTTTAACAGAGGTTCAGGGGCTTCTGCGGCTGGTTAGAGTGGTTTGCGGAGCTCCAACAATTGCGGCTCCAGACCCTCGAGATCGGATTCCAGGGCCGCGAGCGCTTGGCCGCATTGCGTGGCATCACATTCTTTTGCCGCGGTCTCGAGTTGTTGCGCGTGGCTCCGCGCCGGTCCGGCATGAAAGGTAGCGAAGGATCCCTTGATCGTGTGGGCAACTCGCGCCAGGAGCTGGAAATCAAGCGCTGCCAACGCTTCGCGCATTTCGATGATTTGGCCGGGAGCCTCCGAAAGGAACAAATCGATGATTTCTTCCATCAGATCGTCGTCGTTGCTGAGCTGGGCACGGAACTGCTCCACTTCAAATATGGGCCCGGATGATGCATCCACAGGCTGGTCTCCGGAGCGAGCGATGGCTGCCGCGAGGCTGGTTACCGCCTCGAATAGCCCGGCAGGCTGGAACGAATCGGCCAGATAAGCATCCACACCCCTTTCGCCGGTACACCAATCGGCTCCGTTCGGCACCCTGGATGAGAGCGAAAGAACCGGCGCTGGCGTCGCCGCTCGCTGACTCCGCTCAAGCTTCCTGAGTTTGGCTGTAAAATCAGCAACGCTATCCGAGGGAAGAGCAGCATCCAGCAGCACGGCATCGAACTTTTGCACCAGCAAGGCTTCGCTAGCTTCTTGCAGGCCGCTTGCGCGTAAAGCGGTGTGCCGCGCATCTGTAAGCCGTCCGGCCAGGCGTTCCGCCTCCCCCGAGTCACTATTCACGACCAAAATTCTTAACGTGTTCATCCAGGCATTCCCTGCGGATCGGTCCAATTACTCCTGTCACTCCACGCCAATCTAGAATCAATTCGACACATTTTCAGGCAACTTTAGCTCAGCTCATCTACTTTATATCTTTAGATCACGCGCACAAGCACTACAAACGTCCTGTGCGCTTTGTTGTATACTCACCATTTAGTGGGGGTGTGCCTTCCCTAGTCTCACGACTCGCACCGTCATATCTCAACGCGGCCTGTGGGCCAAAGCGTTGCTGTCCGCTATCGAAACCAGTTCAGCCACTGTATTCAATTTAGTATTCCCCGACGAGTGCAGGCTGTGTGAGCAGCCGCTAAGAAACGTTTCCCGGCTCCCGGTCTGCCCCTCTTGCCTTGCCCTCCCCGCACCGCTTCAGGCTGAGTGTTTCTGCCGAGCTTGCCGCACACCCTTCGTGGATGCCTACCCGCTGGACGAGTATGACCTCTGTACGGTCTGCCGCGAGAGTCTGGTGAATTTTGACACTGTGTACTCTTTCGGCAGTTATGAAGGTCCCCTCCGGAAGCTCATCCATCTTTTTAAATATGGCAAAGTAGAAACGCTCGCGGGGCCGCTCAGCCGGTTGCTCATTCGCTCCCTGCCTCTCGATCAGCGCTTCGATGTGATCGTCGCTATGCCGATGCATTGGCGCAAGCAGTGGGAGCGTGGATTCAATCAGGCCGAGCTGTTAGCCAAGCCGGTTGCCAAGCGACATGGTGTCAAGCTCGCGACGAATCTTCGACGCAAACGCCAGACCAAGGCGCAGGCGGGTCTCACGGAAGCCCAGCGGCTGGCGAACGTCAAAGACTCCTTTCTGATCCGGCGATCTGAAGAAATCAATGGAAAACGTGTACTCTTGGTAGACGACGTATTCACGACGGGCGCCACGCTGAGAGCAGCCGCAGCAGCCCTGAAAAAGGCCGGCGCGGTTCATGTTTCGGCGTTGACTTTAGCGCGTGTGGATCGCAGAGCTTTCGATACCGTTTCAGTTTCCGCCGGCAAGACGGTACATGCCGCTGCTCTCGGCGGCGTGGAAGCGAGCTAGAGGAGTAGTCAAATCTTTGGGGGAGCGTGTCTTTAGGATGCATGGTCCGGATCGACTTCATAGGCCCGTCCTCGTACTGAACGCCAGCTACGAGCCGATCAATATCTGCGCCGCGCGCAGAGCGGTTGTGCTGATTCTGAAGGGCGTCGCCTCGGCCGAGGAATTGGCGCCTTCGCAGGTCCATTCGGCTCGGCGCACGCTCGGCGTGCCTTCCGTCATCCGGCTGCTGGAATATCGCAGGATTCCGCGCCAGACCCGTGCGCTATCGCGCAAGAACATCTTAATGCGCGACCGCTATACCTGCCAGTACTGTCATCGCACCCTGCCGTCCGGTGAAATGACGCTCGATCATGTGATTCCCCGCTCCCGGGCCGGCGAGACAACCTGGGAAAATCTGGTCGCCTGCTGCCACCCCTGCAATAACAAGAAAGGCAGCCGCACTCCGGAAGAAGCGGGAATGAAGCTGTTGCGGCCCCCGCGCCCGTTCACATTGCACACCAGCCGCCATCTAATGCGATTGCTGGGGCGCAGCGACGATCAGTGGCGCAAATACCTGTTCTATTCTGATTAGCAATCGCTACGGAGCTGGCACGTTGGGAGCGGCCGGACCCTGATCTTTCGGCCGTTCGCCTTTGGCGGCGCTCGCAGTGCTCTTCACCGGACTGATAATGACGTGCGCGTTGCGCCCTTCCAAACGCGGTTGCCCTTCAATCGCCCCCACGCCTGCAAGGTCCTCCGCAAACCGCAGCAACAGCTTCTTGCCGAGATCAACATGGGCGATTTCACGTCCCCGGAACTGCACTACGGCTTTCACGCGATTCCCTTCCTTTAAGAAACGGATGGCATGATTTTTCTTGAAGTCGTAATCGTGGTCGTCGGTATTGGGACGGAATTTGAGTTCCTTGACCTGGATCACGTGCTGCTTTTTCTTTGCGTCGTGCTGTTTCTTCTTCTGTTCGTATTGCCACTGCCCGTAATCCATGGCTTTGGCGACGGGCGGCTCCGCGGTAGGAGCGATCAGGATCAGGTCTAGTCCGAGTTCCTGCGCCTTGCGTACAGCGGCGGGCGTAGGCATGATCTCTACTGATCCGTCCGGGAAGACAGCGCGAACCTCCTTCACGCGAATCGCTTCGTTGACGTTTTCTCGGATTCTAGGCCGGCGTGGCGGGAGACCTCTGGGTGGATACATGCCGGACTTAACGACTGGCGCTGACCCGCGCCCGAGGAACGGAAAGGAGGAAATTCAAATGTTATACCTCGTTTTAGTTTACACGGAAAAACGGTGGTCCGCTAAGTTTGCGGCGCACTACCTGCGTCGACGCCAAATATTGTGAAGGTGAGTTCGTCAGCCTGGCTGCCAGATCGGCGCCTAAGCGGGAAAGGAAAACGAAAAGGGCCAAGCGGCGAATCGCCTGGCCCTCATTCTTAATTCACTACTGGTCTATTTCGGGCAACCGAGAGCCTTCACCTCATCCTCGGGCAACGGCTTGATGTTCTTGACCGCTGGAGGCATGGCTTGGCTGTTTCTCGGAACCAAGTAGACCTCGACGCGGCGGTTCTTATCCGCCTCGCTGGTCTGCGAGCCCTTGCGTTCCTTGATGTTCGAAGTACCGCAGAGACCCGGTTTGGTTTCCGAAGTTTGATCCGTCCCCACCCAGTCGACCCGGATGTGCGAAGGATCGAGATTGCCGCAGGTGGCGGTGCCGCCGCTTAAGACAGCAGCCGCATTCAGCGTGCGCTGTTCGTCAAGCGAGTGGCGCTCTGCCCGATGGTGACGCTCATGCGCGCGCCGGAGTCCGCCATATACATCCTTGGAGTTCTCATCCGCGTCGCGATGGCCGACGAGCACGACGTCGTAATCCGTGCCCGCTTGCTTGGCGGCCTGGTCGATCAGGATGTCCTTGCCGCAGTTGTTCACGCGGTCCTTGTTCTTCGCAAAGATCACGTCATCAAGGCGTTTCCATACTGGCGTATGGGTGACGGTGATAGTGGTGGACTGCGTGGCGGTCCGTCCGGCATCGTCAGTCACAACGACGGTCGCAGTGATGGTTTTGCTCGCGCTCTGCGCCGGGTCGAACTGGAGGCTCGAAGCATCAAAGGTCGGGTTCTGGCTGGTGTCGTTGCTCAGGCTGCCCTCGCTGACCGTCCACTTGTAGGTTAGGTTGGTGCTGCAAGGACCAGCCGCAGCCGTTACAGTCAGGTTCGAAGTGTGCGGACCCTGGTTATCAGCCGCCACCAGTTGGTTCGGATCGGCTGAGACAGCGCTGATGGTGGGACCCTGGTCGCTTACGGTCACAGTCGCAGTAGCGGTCGCCGGCGCCGGATTGGGCGGCACGGTAGGTGCTACCCAGCAACGGAGCGGAATGTTCTTCGGCCGCTCGGGAACGGCGGGCGGCGGCGTAGTGTCGGTAACAGTTACTTGCGCGTTGAAGCTTCCAGAGTTGTTCGGCGTAAAGGTGAAGTCCGGTCCGGTCGCGGTCTGTGCAGCGCCATTCAGCGTCCAAGCATAGGTATAGGTGCGTCCCTGTGGCACTGTGACGTTGGCATGCAACGTGACCGGCTTGCCCTGGCAGATGGTTTGGCCTTCGGCGCCTGTGACGGTGGGCGTCGCGATCGGCGGAGGCGGCGGTATGGTGGGCGAGGCCGGGAACCGATCGCACGATACCTTGCCGGCATAGAACACCAATCCAACGGTGCCCTGGAAGCCGTTTAGATGATCGCGAGCCGGAATGTAGATGCCGCCGTCCGGATAGTTCGGCAGGTCATAAGTTGGATTGCGCGACCAGAAGCCGCGCGCATCGATGCGCAGGCCGAGATGGTCACTAAAATGCCACTTGACACCACCGCCGTAATTGAATTGAACCTGCAGATTGTCGTTCAAATTTCCCGAATAGAACGACGAGTTGATCGTCGCGTTACGCGCGATGCTTTCGGCGCTACTGGTAGGCGTAAACTGAACGCCGCCCACGCCGGCCGTCACGTATGGCTGGAACTTGGAACCGCGCGGCCTCAGGTTGAAGATGGGGTTAAAGCCCCACATCCAGTTATAAGCGTGAAAGCTGTAGTTCGGAATGGTGGCTCCCGCGTAGGGCGAGGTGGCCGGATAGATGCCGCCGTTGCTCGGGAGTCGAAAATTCACGTTCGCCCGATCATAATCCATCCATAATTCAAAGCCGAGCCACTTGTTCGGGTTGAAGGCGACACGGCCGCCAACCAACCAGCCGTCCCTGACCTTGGTATCCAAGCCACGCTGGATTTGTCCCCAGGTGCTGATGCCAGCGAATGGGTCCAATTCGATCAAGTCCGGATATTGATCCTCCGTGTCGCTCGCAGCCTTGGCTTTTGGAGCATTCGTATTATTCGTTGCGTTGTTCGTGTCCTGCGCATAGGCAGCACCGCCGAAGCAGAGCGCTGCGGCTAGGATCGCCGAACTAATCGGCTTGCAAGTTAGCCGAGTTTTCATCCTTCCCTCCCAACAAGACATAGCCCACATCGTTTTATGGATGTGCCTCTAGCTAGTTTTATTACGTTTGCAAATGGTTCGTGCAACGTTTTTGTGATGTAAAGCACGAAAGCCAACCAAACCACGCTTGGCCTTTTTTCAAAAGCGGATTGCGGTTATTTAGGCGGCATTCAAGACGACCCCGATGTTTGGAAGCCGGCTTGCTTTCCGACAAGTCGAAACTAGACCAATACCCGATCTTAGCTGATACAGGGCTAATCGCGAAAGAGAATTCCTAAATTACTTGTAATTCCATATAGCCGGTCTGAAGTGCTATCGGAACTCCAAAGCTGACGAATTTTTAATGTAGGGAGCGAGGTGGGAACCATCGACCACGAGCTAGCTGTATCCTTCCGCTCATACAAACTGCCGTATTCGACAGCGAACGCCGCATGCCGACCAGGACAGTACAGAACAGTGGACACCGTAGAGGCTGGGATTCCTTTGTGATCGGCGGACCAAGTGGCGCCGGCGTCAGAAGAAGAGTACAAACCGATCCTGGTGGCAACTAACAGAGAGCCACTATCGGCCGCCTGAGCGACCTCATTGATATCGCCGACCGGCAGAGGAAAGGTGAGCGGGCTCCAGTGGTCGCCGAAATCTTTGCTGGTATAAAGGCCGCCAGATGCTCTCAAGAAGAGGCATCCGTTGGCGGCCGGAGGCGGATACAAGGCCGTGACCACGGTGCTACCCGGTACATCCACTAGTAGCCAGTGCTCACCGAAATCGTCACTTTTCAGTAAGCCCAGGTCGGTAGCCGCAAAGACGAGCTCCTTTAGATCGCTCTCGATTGCATAGAGGCCGCTGATTTCGGAGGGCGAGATCTCCTTGATGACGGGCTTCGGCTTCACCGGCCTAGCAGGCCGCCGGGTGACGCGGGTGTGAGCGGTGGTTCGCGTGCCGGATGCGGTTTTGTTTGCGGTCTTGGGCTTTTCGGTTTCGGGCGGAGGCGGGATGATGCGGCGAATCGGAAGCGGCTTCCACTCGATGCCCCCATCGATGGACTTGTACATAAGGTGATGGCTCGCCGCGAGCAGGATCTGGCCCTGGCTGGAGAAGCCGGTGATGGATCTCAGGTGTACGCCGCTCAAGCCGTGGCTGGAACGGAGCTGGGTCCAGGTGTCGCCGCGATTGCCGCTGACAAATAAGCCGCTGGTTTCTCCTTCCTGCGTTTCGAGCGCCAGTAGCTTATTGCCGGCTGATGTAAGCGCAGTAATTTGGCGATTGACGAAGCCGTTGTCGACTAACTCAATGGCAGCGCCGCCATCGTTGCTCTTACCAATTCCTTCGTATTCGAGAGCGAGATACATACTGTAAGGTGCCGCTGGATTGAAGGCCAATGCATTTACCGGGATGTTAGTGAGCGTTTTCCAGGCTTTCCCATTATCGGTGGATTTGAAGAGACCGGTGGTAGTTCCGGCGTAAATCACGTTGGAATTTTGAGGATCTTCGCGCACGACGTGAGTGCGGCGGGAGGTATTGGGAATGCCCAGCAGCTTGTGCCAGAGTTCGCCGCGGTCGCTGCTGGAATAGATGCCGCTGCAGGCGCTCGCGAGAATGTTGCTGGGCACCATGCGATCGACATAGACCGAGAAGACGTCCGAGTCGTCGATCATTCCGTTATGGATGGATTCCCAGGTTTTGCCTCCGTCGGTGGTCTTCCAGGGCAGATGGGCGGTTCCGGCATAGATGATATTGGGGTCGGTGGTATCGATGGCGACCGAAGTGATGCCCTGCATCTCGGAGTTCTGGGGATCGGAGATGCGCTTCCAGGACTTGCCGCAATCGTCGCTGAGCATGACGCCGCGCAAGGTGCCAGCGACGAAGCGAGAGGGATTGCTGGCTGAGGCGCCGAGAGCGCGCACGCCGAAATCCGAAATGTCTTTGACCGTCGACCAGGTTTTTCCACCATCATGGCTTTCAAAGAGGCCGCCGCCATCGGGGGCGGTCATGCCGACCAGGAAGTGCTGGGAATCGGAGGGGTCGACTAGTATGGATGTCACGGTGCTCAGAAAGCGTTGCGGGAGGTCAACCAGGCGCCAGTTGGCGCCAGCGTCGTCACTGTGAAAGAGCAACGAGTTCATTGCTCCGGCGAGCAGCGATTGAGGCTGCCGGGGATCGACGGCGATGCTATTAGCGGTACCGCCGAAAGGACCGGCCAACTTCCACTCGTCCGGGGAAGTCGAGGCTGCCCACCCGGCCAGGGCGAGGGCGGCTAAGGTTGTCATTAGAGATAGAGAGAAGAGAGGGCGTCTAACCATTTTTGAGGACTTCTGTTTCGATCGCGCACAACGGCACCAACGCGCCCTGTGCGCTCTGCTTTTCGATCATCTCTATTGTGAACGAGGCGGGTTGAGAATCTCTGGTGGTAGCAAGCGGAAGCGAGCATTTTCTAATCGAAGAATGAGCCTGAGGCGGGGAGCGTAGCTCGACGCTTCAGGCCTCCTCGTTTTTTGGTTTTGAATTCTATCGATAGGGATCGTGGAGCGGTGGGAAAGTGGGAAGCCTGTGGTTGGCTTTCCAGTTTTCCACCGCTCGTCGGGGCTGAGGGAATGTGGGAATCGCGCAGCGATTTCCCACAGCCTGCGGGCGCGGAGGGA
>Ga0335074_10009935_pt1 | contig 13298 bp, 13 predicted proteins | sample Lox_Sample_23_FD_206715 | JGI IMG/M metagenome (GOLD analysis project Ga0335074, IMG submission 206715) | Soil microbial communities from Loxahatchee National Wildlife Refuge, Florida, United States - Lox_Sample_2.3 | ecosystem: Environmental > Terrestrial > Soil > Wetlands | place: USA...
CGTGGGCCCGTTGGAAGAGACTCATGTCAGTGCTCCCTGCGACGTCGGATTGGAGCTGCGCTTACGCTGCCGAGGTTACGCTGTCCCGGCCGCGCGGAGGTGCCGTCCGTGCCGCGCGGAGGTGCCGGCCACGCTATCCCGGCTACGCTCGCAGGCGTGGACGTTCACTCGCTGGGCTATCGCACGGACCTGATGATTCGCGCGCTCGAGGGGTCTCAGATCGAGGACCGGGACCAGTACGTGGTCGTCCGAAGCACGCAGAATCCGGGGTACTGGTGGGGCAATTTCCTGCTGCTGGCCAAGCCGCCGCAGCCCGGCGATGTTACGACCTGGCTGTCGGTTTTCGCCGGCGAATTCCCGCTGGCCCGGCACGTCGCACTGGCCGTCGATGTCACCGAGGTCAGCGCCGTCGATGTGGACGAGATGACCGGCCACGGCCTCCGGCTTCAGCACAACGCGGTACTCACCGCGCAGGACGTCATCGAGCCCCCGCGGCCGAACACCACAGCTGTCATCCGGCCGTTGGCGGGAGACAGCGACTGGCGGCAGGCAGCCGAGCTCCGGGCCGTCGTGAACGAGGGCACCGCGGGCTCTGATCCGGCCTTCCTGCAGGCACGGGTCGCCGCTGAGCGCGAGCTGACCGAGAGCGGGTACGGAGCGTGGTTCGGCGCGTTCCTCGACGGCACGCTCGTCGCCCAGCTTGGCCTGGTCAGCGACGGCGGCGATATCGCCCGCTATCAGAACGTCGAGACCCACCCGGCCGCGCGCCGGCAAGGGCTGGCCGGGACCCTGGCCTGGCAGGCGGGACAGTACGGGCTGGGCGAACTCGGCGCTGGCACGCTGGTGATCGTCGCCGACCCGCACGACATTGCCATCCGGATTTACCGGAGCGTCGGGTTCGCGGATGCCGAGGCCCAGGTCGGCTTCGAACGACAGCCCGACGACGGCGCGTGACCACTCCGCGCCGAATCTCGTGATCGCAGCGAGCTCGAAAGACGGCAATTCCGGCTAACCGGTCAGCGCTCATCGTCAGCTCGGCTTCGTCGGCGTCACGCTGACCGCCCGCCGCCCACATGTCACTGGTTTTGCGCCGCAGAAGCGGGATAAACCGGGCACCGCGCCGTCATAACCAGTGACATGTCTGCGCAGTGGGCGCCAGAGCGGCGAGCCAGTCTCAGTAACGAAGCCGTGACGCGCGGCGAAACCAGCTGTGTGCACCAACGAAAGCGAGGGGGACGTCTTTTCATGCTTGCAGCCCAGAAGAACCACCCGATGCCGCAAGCGCGGTCGCGAGCTGCCAGGACGCGTCGCGTCCTGCCTGCCGCGGCAGCGCTGGCAATCTCCGCAACCGCCTTAACCGCGGCGCTGGCCGCACCCGCCTCCGCCGCAACCGCCTTAACCGCAGCTGGCTCAGCTCGACCCGCCTCCGGCCGACCCGCCTCAGCCGAAATCACCACCGGCCGACCGGGCCCCGCCGCAACCGCCTTAACCGCGGCACTGACCGCGCGCGCCACCGGCCGACCCGCGTCAGCCGAACTCGCCACCGCGTCCGCCGCACTGGCGCACGGCGCGAAGGCCGCGGTCACGGCGGCGGGAGGCGCCGCCACTTTGGCTCGGCCATCGCACCGCCAGGCTCCGGCGTCGCGGACGATCCGGGTCACCAGCCTGAAGAGCTCCGGGCGCGGCACGCTGCGCTGGGCGATCCAGCGCGCCAACAGTGCTCGGGGCGTCTCGACGACGATCGACTTCTCCGTGGCCGGCACGATCAGGCTGCTGTCGGCGCTGCCACCGGTCTCGGCCAGCGTCCGGGTCAACGGGCTTTCGGCGCCCGGCTACTCGGCGGGCAGACCTCCGGCTATCGCCATCAACTTCGCCCGGCACGCCGGCCTGCGCTTCGCGCCCAGATCCACGCACTCGCAGCTGCTCGGTGTCGCGATCGAGAACGCCCGCGGGAACGGCGTCACCCTGGACGCCAGCGCGATCACCCTGAACGCGGACTACATCGGCCTGACCCCGGGCGGCGCGAAAGCCGGGAACCGCGGCGCGGGCATCTATGCCTTCGCGCGCTCCCGGGGCGACAAGATCGGCCTCAATACTTCCGGCCGACCGGGCGTCGTCGGCAATGTCATCTCTGCCAACGCCGGCAGCGGCATCGTGCTGGCCGGCTCCTCGCACGACACCATCTCCGCGAACCGGATCGGCACCAGCCCGGCCGGCACGGCCCGCCTGGGCAACGGCGGTAACGGCATCCTCATCAGCCACGGCGCGCGGGACACCGAGGTCGGCGGAACCGATTACACGAATCCCGCAACCGGCGCAGCGAACAATCCGACGGGCAGCAAGGGCACGGTTCCCCCCGTCTTTGTGGTTCCGGCTCTGGGAAACCTCATTTCAGGAAACGTAGCCAACGGCGTACTGATCAGCCAGGGCGCCACTCATAACATGCTCAACGGCAACTTCATCGGGACGACCGCATCGGGCAACGGCGCGCTCGGTAACGGCGGGAACGGCGTGTGGATCGACCGGGCTGCCCGCAACTCGCTGATCGGCTGCAAGTTCGTGAACAACCCGTTCGTCTACTACAACGTGGTGAGCGGCAACCGGCAGAACGGCCTGCGCGTGACGAGCTCTGACAACGTCACGGTCCAGGGCAACTTCTTCGGTGTCGGCGCCAACAACACCACGCTCCTCGGGAACCGCCTCAATGGCATTCAGGTAGCCGGCTCGTCCCGGAACACCCAGGTCGGCGGCGTGATACCGCTCGGCAACGTGTCGGCCGCCAACGGCCGTAACGGCATCGACCTGGCTGGCCGCGCGCGCGGTTTCGTCACCTTCAACACGTTCGGCGGCCTGCTGGCTTTTAAGGGCGCGGCGCCGAACCGGAACAACGGGCTGCTCGTCACCGCGACTGGCGGGGACAACCTGGTCCGGACGAACGTCTTCTCCGGAAACGCGCGCAACGGCATCGAGCTCGCCGGGTACGCGCGCGGCGTGACCGTCGACCCGGATATCGCGGGGTTGTCCACCAACGGCAAATCCCGGCTCGCCAACGGCGGGAACGGCCTGCTCATCACCGGGCATGCGCACGGCAACGTGATCGGCGGCTCGCTGCGCTCGGTCATCCCGCAGAACACGTTCTCCGGCAACAAGGGCTACGGCGTCGTGATTAGCGGCCGGGCACACGCGAACCGGGTCTTCACCAGTTTCATCGGGACCGAGATCCTCGGCGTGAAACCCCTCGGCAACTCCCGCGGCGGACTGCTGATCAGCGGGCACGCGTACGCCAACCTGATCGGCGGCGGGAAGCTCCCGGCGAATCTGATCAGCGGCAACAAGGGCGCGGGCGTGACGCTGACCGGTGGCACGAGCCGCAACCGGGTGATCGCCAATTTCATTGGCCTCAACCGACTAGGCCGGCGGCTGCCGAACACCGGGCGGGCGATCGTGAACCACGGTCGCCGCAACCTGATCCGCCGCAACCGGACGTAGCGGTCAGTGCGCTGTTGACTCTCTAGTACGCACGTACTAATCTCAGATCGTGCGTACTAGAGAGTCTTCGGCTGCAGGTGAATCCGGCGCCGGCACCTTTACCCGGGCCAAGCGCCGTGACCAGCTGGTGGACTGCACGATCGACGCGATCGCCGACGTGGGATTCGCCCGTGCGTCCGTGGCCGAGGTAGCCCGGCGCGCCGGCGTGAGCAAGGGCGTCGTCACGTACCACTTCCCGGCCAAGGACGACCTGATCAGCGCCGTCATCCAGGACGTCCTCGGCTCAATGGCCGAGTTCGTCACGCCCCGCGTGATGGCTGCCGATCCTCGCCAGTTCCCCGAGCGAGTAATTGCGCCGTACATCACCGCGTGGATCGACTACTTCCGCACGCACACCCGCGAGGTCCTCGCGCTAGTGCGGATCTACAACAGCTTCCGTGACGAGTCCGGGCGGCCAAGCCCCGCGTTCAGCGCACGGGCCGACGACATCGCCCAGATCACCGGGGCCCTGGAGCGCGGACAGGCCCGCGGGTACCTCGGGTCGTTCAGCGCACCTGTCCTGGCGGCGCTGATGAAGGCGGCACTTGACGACGTCCTCAGTCAGTACGCCGACAACCCTGACCTCGACCTCGAGGCCTACGGCGCCGCCCTCATCACACTCTTCGAGCGCGCGGCGGCACCCAACCCTGACGTTGCTTCCCCCAAGGAGGAGAGATGCAGCCCTACTTTCTGACCAACCACATCGTCGCGCTGCTGATCCTGGTAACGATCATGGCCTGGGGAATGATGGAGCTCAGCCAGATCTCCCAGGAAGATCGCCCTCGCGCCACTAGAGTCGGGCGCCCGGCCTCGCGGATCGCGATGCTGGTGTGCCTGGCCGCTACGGTCGCGGTAGTCAACCTGGTGCCGCACCTGATCCCGGCGGCCGCGATCCGCCCGGGCCTCGTTTCTTTTCTTATCGGGTTTGTCCTGCTGCTCGGCGGCCTGGTGCTGCGCGGCTGGTCGATCATGACCCTCGGGGAGTACTTCACGCACAACGTCATGGTGAGCTCCGACCAGCGCGTGGTGGCCTCGGGCCCGTATCACCTGCTGCGCCACCCCAGTTACGCAGGCGTTCTGCTTGCGGCGGTCGGAATTGGCCTGACGTCGGCGAACTGGCTCGTCGTCGGAGGCTTGTTGCTGCTCACGCTGGCGCCACTGCTCTGGCGCATCCACGTCGAGGAGAAGGCACTGCTGGGGACTGTCGGCGAGCCGTACCGCGCCTATGCCGCGGAGCATAAGCGCCTCGTTCCCCTCGTCTGGTAGCCAGCGACGGACGCAGTCGCGAGGTTGCGGACGCGTGCCGGCCGGGGTAGGACTGCCGGGTGCGGCACTTCCGCGAACTCGCCCCGGGCGTGCTGGTGGCGACCGCTGATTTTGCGATGACCAACAGCGTCGCGGTGGTCGCCGATCGTGACTGCGTCCTTGTCGACCCCGGCGTCTCGCCGGGCGAAATCGCCGGCCTCGCCGCGGACCTGGCCTCCGCAGGGCTGCGGGTGCGCGCCGGCTTCGCCACCCACCCGCACTGGGATCACGTCCTGTGGAGCCGGGAGCTCGGGGACGTTCCGCGCTACGCGGCGCCGGCGGCCGTCCGGGTCGCTGAGGCCGAGCGCGACGGGCTGCTCGGCGAGCTCCAGGAGTGGGCGCCGGGGCACGACCTCGATCTGGTCGGCCGGCTGACCCCGCTGCCTGGCGACGCAGACCAGATGCCGTGGGACGGCCCGGCCGCGCAGGTCCTTGTCCACAACGGGCACGCACCCGGCCACGCGGCTGTATTCCTGCCGGAGTCTGGCGTCCTCGTGGCCGGCGACATGCTCTCGGACACCGAGATCCCGCTGCTGGACACCGCCGGGAGAGACCCGCTCGGCGACTACCGGGCCGGATTGATCCGGCTGAGCGGTGTATCCAGGGTGCGGTGGCTCGTGCCGGGCCACGGGCACGTGACCGACGCGCCCGGGTTCCGGAGGCGCGCCGAGGCCGATGCGCGTTACCTCGATCTGCTCGAGGCCGGACTGCCGTTCGACGACCCGCGCTGCACGCAGGACTGGCTGCGGGCTGCGCATGAAGATCAGTTCCGTCTCGTCTTGGGCGCCCGCCGGGCTGAGGGCAGCTAGCGCGGGCTGCGGGCCAGACGTGGCAGGATCCGGGCATGATGCTGCCCGCGGACAATCACGTCCACAGTGAGTGGTCCTGGGATGCACTTCACGGATCGATGGAACGGACCTGCGCCCGCGCGACAGCGATCGGCCTTCCTGCCGTCGCCTTCACCGAGCACGCCGACTACACGACCTGGACGGTGCTAGCGCGCGGCGTAGCAGCTGATCCGCACATGACCGGGCTGATCAGTCCGGACGGCACCCTGACTCCGCCGCGGCTCGACCTGGACGGATACCTGGAGTCGCTCCGGCGATGCCGCGAACAGTACCCGGACCTGCGCATCGTCAGCGGCGTCGAACTCGGCGAACCGCACTGGCATTCCGCGGCAGTCGCTGAGCTGATCCGTGCCGGTCAGTTTGATCGCGTGCTCGGCTCGCTGCACTGCCTTCCGATCGATGAGGGTTTCACCGAGCCGCCCGCTCTCTACGAGCGGTGGCCGGCTCCCGCGGTGGTACGGGACTACCTGGCCGAGATTCCAGCTCTAGTCAGGGGCTCGGACGCGTTCAGCGTGCTGGCTCACCTCGACTACCCGCTGCGCTACTGGCCCGAGGCCGCGGGTCCCCTGGACCTAGCTCCGTTCGAGGATGACTTCCGGCATGCGCTCCGCGTGGTCGCCAGCAGCGGCCGCGCCCTCGAGATCAACACTTCCGGGCCGCTACATCCGGAGGTTATTCGCTGGTGGCATGACGAGGGCGGCGATGCGGTCACATTCGGCAGCGACGCTCATTCGCCAGACCGAATCGCGCGAGGCTTCGCCGAGGCGACTGCGCTGGCTGAGTCGTGCGGCTTCCGGCCCGGACGGACTGTGCTGGACTTTTGGGGGCGCCAGGACTGACCTGCGCCAGCCGTAAGTTTCGCTTGCGGGGCACTACAGTCCGGTCAAGTGCGCCGAGATGAACTGCCGCCAGGCTGCGATCGCGTCCGGCCGCGTCTCGCCATGCTTTCCTGGGTACGCGATCAGCCGGTTGTCCGGTGACGGCAACAGGTCAAACAAGGCGAACTGGCCATCCCGCGGGAAGATCTCGTCGTGCCACTGGACGTGGTAGAGAACTGGCGCGCCAACCTGTACCGCACTGCTGCGGATGGTGTCGGTCATGTCGGCACCTGGGTAGAGCTCTGGCGCTTGCAGGCCGAACTTGCCGAGGACCGCGCACCGGAGCTGACCCCCGACTGCCGAGGCGAGCGGCAGGCCGAAGCGCGTGCCCATCGAGACGCCCACGTACCCGAGGGCAGCTGTGTCGACCGAGTCGAGCGCTGCGACGGCGGCGACAGCTGCCTGCCAGTCGTCGACCATCCGGCCGATGACCACGTCCGCGCCCTCGGCCACGATGCGGGCCTGGTACTCCGGGGCGCTCAGCGGAGCCGGGACCCGGTCACCGTGATATGGGCCGTCGATCGCGACGGCGGCCAGGCCTGCCCGGCCAGCGAACCACTGCGCCAGCGATGTGATCCGCTCGTTTCGCTTATGCCCGCTGCCGCCGTGCCCGAGCAGCACAAGTGGTCGTGGTTCCGCAGCGGACGCGGGCAGCCAGAGCACACCGGGAACGTCGCCCGAGGGTCGCTCCACGAGGAACGGGCACTCCGTGAATCCGTCTCCGGCCACCGGTTCGCCGATCCAGCGGGGTATTTGACTCACCAGGCACACCTCCACGACTGCGCGACGCGCGACGGGTAGGCCGATCGCCGTCATCACTATCGAATATGTATTCGATAGCGTCAAGCCTACGGCGCCGAGCGGCTCCTAGTCCTGGTGGGCCTGCGTGGCTGGAAGAATGCTGCGATGGGTAAACCGCTGGAGGAAGAACTGGCGGGCGGCAACGTGTCCGACAGCGTCACGCGCATCGGCGACACCGTCCGCAAGCCCGCCGGCCCGCACACCGCGTCCGTCGAAGGGTTCCTGTCGTACCTCCACACGGCCGGATTCTCCGGGGCGCCCCGGACGCTCGGCCGCGACGAACGAGGCCGGCATGTGCTGGAGTACATCCCTGGCAAGGTCGCCTACGAGCAGTCTCCGATGCACGAAGACGGACTGCATCGGGTCGGAGCACTGATCCGCGAGCTTCACGACCTTTCCGAAGGCTACGCGTCTCCGCCCGGCGCGCAGTGGGACGTCGCCGTTCCCCCGGATCGCGCCGATCTCATCTGCCATCACGATCTGGCGCCCTGGAACCTGGTCTGCGCTCCCGACCGGTGGGCGTTCATCGACTGGGACGGCGCGGGTCCAGGCTCACGACTGTGGGACCTAGCCTGGACTATGACGAGCTTCGTGCCACTCGCGCCGGACGGCGACCCGACCGCCGACGCCCCGCGCATCCGGGCACTCGCTGATGGTTACGGACTGACGGCAGCTCAGTGCCGTGCACTGCCACCGCTGATCGGCGCGCACTCACGCGGGATGTTCGACCTGCTCCGCGACTCGTCACTCACCGGGCGCCAGCCATGGGCGCGCCTGCACGCGGACGGGCATGCCGACTACTGGGGCCCCGCAGCCGATTACGCCGACCGCCACATTGATGTCTGGCGGCAGGCGCTCGGGTGAGGAACGCCGGTCTCGGAACCTGGTAAGCGGGCCGGCTGTGCTTGCAGCCGATGGCTAGAGTTGTCCAGTGCCTGCCCTCGAGATCCTTCGTCCGGACCACGCAGCGGCCGTCCTGGCTTTCGAGAAGGAGAACCGGGCGTTTTTCGCGGTTTCGATACCCGACCGCGGCGACGATTTCTTCGCTCACTACGACGAACGGCACTCCATGCTCCTCGCGGAGCAGGAGGCCGGCATCTGTTTGTTCCACGTACTGGTGGGCGACAACGGCGAGGTACTCGGCCGGTTCAACCTGGTCGACATCGAAGACGGCTCGGCCGAGCTTGGCTACCGGGTCGCGGAGAAAGCATCAGGCCAGGGCGCCGCGACCGGCGCCGTCAAGGAGATCTGCGAGCTAGCAGCCGAGGAGTACGGCCTGACGTCGCTGCGGGCCCGGACGACGCGCGAGAACCTCGCCTCGCAGACGGTACTGACCCGCAATGGGTTCGTACCGGTTGGCGAAGTCACTCTGTCTGGCAAGGCCGGAATCAGCTACCTCCGCGACCTGGCTGGCTAACCGCTGCTGGCAGGCGATCAGCTCACGGCCAGCTCCAGATCACCGACGTGGCACATCCTCAGGTAGCCAGTCGTTGCGAAGAATGACTGGGTAACTGGCGGCGCGGAAGGCGGAAAGCCGAGGTTGAGTGGCGACATTAGCGTCCGAGAAGCTCGTGCCGGCGACGGTCGCGCCTGCGCTCAGGCGTGGTCCGACGCTGGTCGTTATCTTCAGAGCATCGACCCGGCCGTCGGTCAGGTTCCGGAGCAGGCCGGTCTGGCAGAGCACTTCGAGACAGCGTGCGCCAGTCCGCGGCCGCCTGGTGAGCTGTGGCTCGTCGCCGAACGGAACGGCGAGGTCGCGGGCTTCGTCCAGGGTTACCTGGCGGAGCCGAGTCAGGATGCTTGCCGCCAGATTCAACGAGATCTCGCCTCTGCCCGCCTCGTCATCGATGCCCTGGCTGTCGTGGAGGAAGCGCGGCGGGCGGGTGTGGGCGCGGAGTTGATGAAGGCCATCGAGGAAATCGGCCGCGCGCGCGGTGCGGTGGTGGCCACGCTGGACACCAATCTCCGCAGCTATTTGTCTGTGCCGTTCTACGAACAACGCATGGGATACCAGCGGCAGGCTGTCGTCTTCCGCAAGTACCTCTCACCAGCAGCCCACCAGGGCGGTCAGGGCCGCGGAAACCGGCGCATCGATCGTCCCTGAGCCTGACGGTAAGGTGTCCGGTCGTGCGGGTATTTCTGGTCTCGGGTGTGCCTGGCGCAGGCAAGACAACGGTTGCTCGCGCCCTGGCATCCCGGTTTCCCCGGTCTGCGCACGTCGAGGGAGACCGGGTGGGCGAGGAGTTCATTGTCAATGGATTCGTCCCGCCTCAAGGGCCGCCCGGCGACGAGGCTCGCGCACAGCTTCAGCTACGGCGACGGAATATGTGCGCACTAGCAGATTCTTTCGCGGACCAGGCCTTCCATGTAGTTCTGGATGACGTCGTGGTGTCCCCGTCGGTTCTGGCGGGCTACGTCGAGGAGTTGCGGTCGAGGCCGTTGCTGCTCGTGCAGCTTGCCCCTCACCTGGATGTCATTCGCGTGCGTGACAGCGAGAGGAGTAAGCACATGTTCGAACAGTGGAGCCATCTTGACGCGGAGATGCGCTCGGCGATGACTCCGTTCGGACTTTGGCTCGATTCGTCTGAGATGACCGTGGAGCAGACAGTCGCGGAAATCCTGGCTCGATCCGACGAGGCTGTGGTGGCTGCATAGCGTCGTGCGCTCAAGGCCAGCGACGGTGCCTCGGCGGAGGCGAGGTTGTCCGATGGAAATCTCGGCTCACTGATCGCGCAGCGAGCGGGCACGAGGACGTTTGCCCTCCGCCATCGCCCGCAATTGGCTTGCTGGTGCCCACTTGCATCCTGCTATCGTCGTGTCAGTTGCTCGGGCCCGTCTTGGCCCGGGCTCAAGTTTCTCCTCCGTCCGGTGTCGGGGATGGCGGCGAGGGCGCGTGTCCCGTCCCGCCGCAGTCCTGGACGTCCCCTGGCGGGCCACGGGTCGCACTTTTCTGCATCACTCAGGCGCCGGCGATCCCTGAGTGGCCCGCCCTGCCGGGCGGCACAAAGGACACCTCATGCCCCGCGCTGCTACCGGCTACCGTTCCTTGCTGCGCACACCCGGTGCCGCGGCCTTCTTCCTCACCGCCGCCGTCGGGCGCGTTGGTATCGCCATGACCGGCCTGGGCCTGATCTGGCTGCTGCACGCACGCACTGGCTCCTACGGCACCGCCGGCCTCGCCGCCGCCGGTTTCGCCCTCGCCGAGGCAATGATCGGCCCACATCTGGCGCGATTGGTCGATCGGTTCGGCCAGAGCCGCGTCCTGCCGTTCTGCCTCCTGGCGCACGGCGTCGCTATCGCAGCCGTTCTGGTGTGCACGACGCCGTCAGCAGAGATCGCCGCCGCGACTTGCGCAGGCGCGGTTGTTCCCCAGCTCGGGGCTCTGTCCGGAGCCCGCTGGGCGCACCTGCTGCGCGGCGATCGGGCCGATGAACTGCCCGCCGCCTTCTCGCTGGAATCGCTGGCCAACGCGGCCGCTTTTCTTCTCGGGCCCGTCCTGGTCGCGTCGCTAGGCGCAGCTGGTGACGAGGCCCTCGCCACTGCCATCGCCGCGGGCCTGATTCTCGGCGGCGGAGCAGCCCTGACCGCTCAGCGCCGCACCGCGCCCCCGCCCGCCCGCGACCGCACCGAACATGTCGGCACGACGAAGACCTTGCTGCAGCCCGCATTCGTTCTTCTCGCACTGCTCAACCTGGCCATCGGGCTGTACTTCGGCACGATGCAGGTCTCGGTGAGCTCCTTCGCCACCGGTCACGGCATGCCGGGCGCGGCCGCGCCGATTATCGCCGCAGCCAGCCTCAGCGGACTGCTCTCCGGCTGGGTTTACGGGCTACGGCGGCATAGCGCCACGGCAACGCGACAGCTCATCGTTGCCTCGGCTTACCTGACCAGCTTCGCGCTGCTGCTTCCCGTCGCGCCGTCCGCGTTCTGGCTGGGCGCGGCCATGGTGGTCACGGAGGCGGCCATTCCGCCCACGCTTGTCTTGCTGAACGTCCTCACTGAAAAGGCGGTCGCGCCAGCGACGCTCACGCAGGCGTTCACCTGGAACAACTCCGCCAGCGCGGCCGGCTTGGCGCTGGCGGCGACCGTGGCCGGCCGCGCCGCGGATGCGTGGGGTGCCTCCGCCGCGCTTGCGCTGGCCCCCGCGGCCGGAGTTATCCTCCTCATCCTTTCGCTCATCCTGTCTCTCGCCGCGCGGCTGTCGGGCGAGGCCATGCGGCGATGATCTACCAGCACAAGGTGCAGGGTGCAGATCAGGTGACGAGGAGCCGCTCAGCTATCGTCTCGCCCTTGTTCCGCTCACCGGTTGGCCGGAAGTGCAGCCGCTCGTAGAAGACCTCCGGGCCGCCCGGGCCAGGCGACATCGGGCACCGTATACGCCTCGGCAAGAGACCAGGCGACCGGAGCAACGAGATGGTCTTGATCGGCCCGCAGCTCCAGCCTGCAAGCAGATCGGACGTTGTCCTGGGTAAACCGGATTCAGTCGCAGGTCCGTCCGCATGTTCTGACACTACGTGGTCGGCAACGTGAGCTAGCGAGACAGTCGCGATGGCGCACGTCCAGGCGAAGCAAGACGGTGGCGGAGTGTTCTCGCCGGTTCTCGCTCAGGCGGCGAGGAAGGACGGGGAGCTGCGATACACCGCGTACTACCGAATCTGGGCGGGCGGGAGGTGTCTCTCGACGTTGGCCCGAACGGCTTGGGCGGACGCCGCGAGGCCGACGGCTGAGGTCAACGCTCGTGCGGGCTCGCGTCTGGGGCCCGGCCGATGACGGCAGACCGGCTAGCGCTACGTCGAGGTCGCCGATTGGCGCTCGAACTCGACCGGACCGGCTCGTGGATCTCGTCGCGCACAATGAGATCACCCCGGCAGCGAGATCGCAGAAGGGCGGAAGATCGTGGCCGAGCTGGACCACCGATGCATCCTGGTGAACGCTTACGAGAACGTGGCGGTGATCATCTCCGGGATAAGCGCCGACCAGTTGCGCGACCCCACGCCGTGCGCTGGGTATGACGTGGCGGGCCTTATCGACCACACCGTTGAGGCCGCCCGCCGCGCGGCCGCCCTCGGCCGGGGCCAGACCCCTCCGCCCGGGGATGCGTCACCCCACACTGAGCTGAGCGAGGCGCCCGGCCGGCTCCGCAGCGCCGCCCAGGAGGCGGCGGATGCCTGGGGGAACGCCAGCTTGGTGACGACAACGACCATGCCCTGGGGCGAGGAGTACACAGGGGCCGCCCTCGTCGATATGTACCTCGTCGAGTTGGCCGCGCATGCCTGGGACCTGGCCTGGGCTACCGGGCAGCTCGATCGTTTGGCCGCCTCGCTCGCCGGGCCAGCACTGAGCGCGGCTCTATCCTTCATCAAGCTCAAGTACCGAGACATGGTCGGACCGGGAGCGCCCTTCGGTGCGGAGGTGCCTCCGCCTTCCGGGGCAGACACCTGGGAGCGGTTCGTGGCGTTCACCGGCCGCGATCCGCGGGCTGTGAGTTAGCCGAGACTCATGCGACGGTCCATCCATCGGCCCTCGGGAGCCAAGGAGCACGATGAGCCAGCTCAAATGTCACATCACGATCTCACTGGACGGGTTCGCCGCCAGTGGAGCATGCGGCGGCGCGCCGCGGTGCCGTATTACGAGGGCAGGCTCACGCAGCTCGGTGCCGGAGGCGAGGTCAGAGTCGCCGTCATCCCTGTGACCATCCCTGTGCCGTTCGCGGAGGGGTCGGCGGCCACCAGCCGGCCGATGAGGTGCTTACCGGCTGCGCCTCATCAGACGTCAGCGCCGGGCTGGCAGAGGCAGTCAGTCCGGGTTCAAGTACTGACCGCCCCATGTCTGCGGGTCTGTGTCCGCTAGCGTCTCGGTGAACGTCCACCGATGACCGGCGAAGTCCTCGGCGCCATACTGCCGCTCGCCATACATGTAGTCCGCCGGCTCCGCCAGG
>Ga0335074_10009937_pt1 | contig 13295 bp, 9 predicted proteins | sample Lox_Sample_23_FD_206715 | JGI IMG/M metagenome (GOLD analysis project Ga0335074, IMG submission 206715) | Soil microbial communities from Loxahatchee National Wildlife Refuge, Florida, United States - Lox_Sample_2.3 | ecosystem: Environmental > Terrestrial > Soil > Wetlands | place: USA: Florida...
CCTGTCGCTGTCGCTCGGCCTCGGCGTGCTCTTCCTGCATCTCTATACCGCTTATGCCGCGGAGGCGACTGCGCTGCTCTTCGGCAATGTGCTGGCGGTGAGCGATGCGAATTTACGCGCGCTCGCCGGGCTCGCCGTGCTCAGCCTGCTCGGCCTTGCGGTGATCTCGCGCCCGCTGATCTTCGCCACGTTGGAGCCCGAGCTCGCCGAAGCGAAAGGCCTGTCGCTGCGCCTCGTCTCGGTGCTGTTTCTGCTCATCGTCGGCATCGCCGTCGCCGAAGCCGCGCAGGTGGTCGGCGTTCTTCTGGTCTTCGCGCTCATGGTGAGCCCGGCGGCGGCGGCCCAACGCCTCACCACGCGCCTCAAATCCGGCGTCGCCCTCGCCGTTCTGCTGGCGCTCGCCGAGACCTGGGCCGGCATCGTACTGGCTTATATTACCGACGCGCCGCCGACCTTCTGGATCACGCTGCTGAGCTCGGGGGCCTACCTGCTGGCGCTCCTCGTCCCGCAGCGCCTTGAAGCGGCCTCCGCCCGGCCGTCGGCGCTTCCTTAACCGAGCGCCGCCTCGACCAGCCGCCACAGCCGCTCCGGCGCTTCGACATGCGGGTTGTGGCCGAGGCCTTCGAGGAAGACGGCCGCAGGATCGAAGCGCCGCATCTGCTCCAGCGTCACCATCGGATCGCGGGCGCCGGCGGCGAGGCGGAGCGGCGCGCGCATGGCGGCGATCACGTTCTCGATCGGCACGCCGACCACGGCGGCGTTGCGGGGATCGGCGGCGAGGCGGAACCGGCCACCCGCCTCGACCACGCCGATTGCGGCCGCCGCGCTGTCGGGCGCGACCAGCCCGGCCAGGCCGGCGACGCGGAGATAGCGCTCGATCGCCTCTGCTCGACCTGCGAACCAGCGCGCCGGCGCCCGCGCCAGCTCTTGCGCCTTCGCCACCTCTTCCGCTGTCCACACCAGCTTGACGCCGAAGGCGATGACTTGGCGGACAGCGACGCCGAACCATTGGCTGGCCAGCGCCATGGCGATGGCGCCGCCCATGGAATGGCCGAGCACCACCACCTCTTCGCCTTGGTCGAGCAGGGCCGCGACATCGGCGGCATGGGCGCCGAGGCTGTAGGTCACACCGTGGCTGGACCGGCCATGGCCGCGAAGATCGGGAGCGAGCCAGCGCCCACGCCAGTGCCGGGCGAGGAGCGGACGCAGCGCTTCCCACACGGTGGCATTAGCGCCGAGCCCGTGCAGCAACAGCAGCGCCGGACTGCCGCTGCCGCCGCTCTCGACCCATAATGCCGGTCCGGGCGCCGCTTCTGCCATGTCGCGGACCGTAAGCGCGCGGCTACGGCCGGTCAATCGCCGCGGCGTGATAGGCGCGGCGCGGCGCTTGGGTGTAAGCTGCGCGAAACCCTCGGCAGCGGCGCTCGATGATCGCCGGCAGGAGCGAGATGATGACGAGCACCGGGCCGGTCGGCCGACGCCGATTGCTGCAGGTCGGCGCGGCAACCTTGGCGCTGGCGGCGAGCACGCGCGCTTTCGGCATCGCCGATGCGGCGCCCGCCATGCCCGAGAAAATCATCATCGGCACTTTGCCCTACAACACGGAGGTCACTGCCTTCATCGGCGAGGCTGACTTTTTCAAGGAAGACGGTCTCAGCATCGAGCTGTTGCACGCGCCGAGCGCTTCGGCGGTGATGCAGGCGCTGATCGACGGCAGCCTCCCGTTGGGCGACATCGGCGTGGGTCCCGCAATCATCGCCGCCGGGCGTGGGCTGCCGCTGATGCAGCCGGCGCTCGGCGCCATCGGCACGCCGGAACAGCCTCTCAGCCGCATCATGGTGTCGAGCGATTCGCCGATCGTCGAGGTGGAGCAGCTCAAGGGCAAGAAGCTGGCGCTGCATCAGCGCGGCAGCCTGGAGGAACTCGGCCTCGCCGCGCTCAAGAAGACGCATGGCATCGGCCGCGAGGATGTCGAGATCGTCGTGGTGCCGGCGACGAACCAGCCGCAGGCGCTGAGCCAGCGCCTGGTCGATGCAATCTATGCGCTGCCACCGGCCGATGCCATCGCCGAGCAGCGCTTCGGCGCGCGCACCCTCATCAACACCGCCGATTTCATCCCTTATATCGGTTACGGCACGCTTGCCATGCGGCGCGACTTCGTCGATGCCTATCCGGACGCGGCCAAGCAGGTGATGAAAGCGTGGCTGCGCTTCTGCCGCTGGATCGGCGACCATGCCGAAGCGGCGCGGGAAGCGAGCAACGCCAATCTCGGCATCGACGCAGATCTGCGCGACAAAGTGCGCATGCCTTATTTCGCGCGCAACGCCCTGCCGGTGATGCCCAATGTCTGGCACATCTACGAGATGCTGGTCGCTGGCAAGGCGATGGACGCCGCCCCCGACCCGGCAACGCTCTTCGACGAGGCGGTGATCGAGGCGACCCAGCGCATCACCCTCCCGGCGCTCGAAGAGCTCGGCTGGAGCAAGGATGCGGTGGTGCAGGACATGCTGCGCGCGAGCTACCCCCTGCTGACGAAGCCGCCCGAGGCCTATTACGCCGAGTGGGAAAAGAAGCTGCTGGCGATGTAGCGGCGCGCCGGGGCGCCGATCCGCGTCCACCGGAGCGGCATCGCGTGACGCGCGCCGCGGACGGTGGTAGCGTCGGTGACAAAGACGACAAGGGAGGAAAGGCCATGTCCTTCGAGGGCTTCCCCGGCGGCGAGGTCCGCGCCAAGCTCAACCATCCCGTCATCGACGCCGACGCGCATATCGTCGAATGCGATTTCGCGCATCTCGATTTCGTGCGTCAGATCGCCGGCGAGGACATCGTCAAGATCGTGAACGCGACGCGGGCCCATCACGGCCCCACCGTCCGCGGCTTCTGGTGGGGGCTGCCCTCCGGGCCCCATACCGCCGACCGCGCCATGGCGCAGCTGCCGCGCTACTTCCGCTCGCGCATGGACGAGTTCGGCATCGATTTCGCGCATTGCTACACGACGCGCGGCTTGAGCCATGTCTATCTTCAGGACGAGGCGGCGCGGCGCGCAAGCTGCCGCGCCCTCAACATGCTCTATGCCGAAATGTTCAGGGATGTGCGCGACCGCATGCGGCCGGTGGCGGTGATCCCGACCTATACCCCGCAGGAGGCGATCGAGGAGCTCGAATTTGCGGTCCTGGAGCTCGGCCACAAAGCGGTGATGATCGGCACCGAGCTGCGCGGCCCCGGGCGGGTGGCGACCGGCAAGGATCCCTTCCTGTCGCCGCCGCAGCCGACGCGCTCCATCGTCATGGATTCGCCGCACGACTACGACCCGTTCTGGCGCAAATGCATCGAGCTGAAGGTGACGCCGGTCTGCCACACCTCCTCGCGCGGCATCGGCTACCGCGCCTCGCCGAGCAATTACGTCTTCAACCATCTCGGCGATTTCGCCGCCGGCGCCGAGTTCTTTTGCCGCTCGCTGCTGTTCAGCGGCGTCACGCGGCGCTTCCCGGAGCTCTCCTTCGCTTTCCTCGAGGGCGGCGTCGGCTGGGCGGTCAATCTCTTGAACGACATCGTCGAGCACTGGGAGAAGCGCAATATCGAGGCGATGGCGAAGAACCTCGATCCATCGCTGCTCGATCTCGACCTGCTGGAACGGCTGTTCCGCGATTTCGGCAGTCCGCGCCTTGCGCCGGAGCGCATCCGCGCCAATCCGCACGGCAATTTCATGATCGACCGGCCCGAGAATTTCGACGAGTTCGCGGCCTGCGCCTTGACCGAGCTGCGCCAGCTGCGCCAACTCTTCGTCGATCCCTTCTATTTCGGCTGCGAGGCCGATGACCGCATGGTGTCGGTCGCTTTCAACCGCCGGCTCAATCCGCTCGGCGCGACCTTGAAGCCGGTCTTCGGCTCGGATATCGGCCATTGGGACGTGCTCGACGCGGCGAGCATCGTTACCGAAGCCTGGAGCCTCGTCGAGGCCAAGCTGCTGACGGCCGACAATTTCCGCGACCTCACCTTCGTCAACCCGGCGATGCTGCACCTCTCGATGAACCCCGATTATTTCCGCGGCACCGCGGTCGAGGATGCGGCGGCCGCGTTGCTGCGGCAGATGCCGCAGCGGACGAAAGCGGCAGAGGCGGCGGCCGAGTAGGGACTTTACTCACAGGGCGACGGACGCTGCCCTGACGGGGACCGGCGATTTGGTTATCTCTGTCACCGACTGGCTCAGGGAACTCGGTCTCGAGCAATACGCGCCGGCGTTCCGCGACAACGACATCGACGGCGCGGTTTTGCGCGAATTGACGGCCGACGATCTGACCGGGCTGGGCGTGAGTTCGATCGGGCACCGCCGCAAGCTGCTCGCTGCAATCGCGGCGCTCCGTCAAGATCCGGCGCCGCCCGCAACGGCGCGCAGCGCGACGGAGGTCGCCTCACCCGCTCCTTCCTCCGCTCTGGCCGAGCGGCGTCAGCTCACCGTCCTGTTCTGCGATCTCGTCGGCTCGACCGAGCTTGCCTCCCGGCTCGATCCGGAGGATCTGCGCGAGATCATCGCCGCCTATCACCGCCGGGTCAGCGAGCTGCTGACGGGCCATGGCGGCTTCGTCGCCAAGTACATGGGCGACGGTGTGCTCGCTTATTTCGGCTATCCCCAATCGCATGAGGACGACGCCGAGCGCGCGGTGCGTGCCGGGCTCGCTATCGCCGAGGGGATCGCGCATCTGCCGCTCCCGATGCCGCCGACGCTCGAGGTGCGCATCGGTATCGCGTCCGGCCTCGTCGTGGTCGGCGACCTCCTCGGCTCGGGCGCGGCGCAGGAGCAGGCGGTGGTCGGCGAGACGCCGAATCTGGCGGCCCGCCTCCAGGCCCTCGCCGAGCCGAACGCGGTGATCGTCGCCGATGCAACACGCCGGCAGATCGGGGCCCTGTTCGAGGTGATGGATCTCGGACCCAAGGAGCTGAAGGGTTTTGCCGAAAAGCAACGCACTTGGCGCGTCCTCGGCGAGAGCGGCGTCGAAAGCCGATTCGCCGCGTTCCGCGGCGGCGAGACGTCGCTGGTTGGCCGCACCGAAGAGCTCGATCTATTGCTGCGACGCTGGGGGCAGGCCAAGACCGGCGAAGGCCGCGTCGTGCTGCTCTCGGCCGAGCCTGGGATCGGCAAGTCGCGCCTCACCGAGGCGCTGACCCAGCGCATCGCCGGCGAGGCTGCTGTACGGCTGCGCTATTTCTGCTCGCCACATCACCAGGACAGCGCACTCCATCCGGTTGCCGCCCAGCTCGAACGCGCCGCCGGCTTCACGCGCGAGGATCCACCGGCGACGAAGCTGCAAAAGCTCGCGACGCTTCTCGGGGACGCGGGAGCCGACGATCTGCCGCTCCTCGCCGAGCTGCTGTCGCTTCCGAGCCTTGCGGCTTCACCGCTGCTCGAGCTGCCGCCACAGCGCAAGAAGGAGCTGACTTTCGCGGCGCTGCTGCGACAGCTCAAAAGCCTCGCCCGCCGGCAGCCGGTGCTGATGGTGTTCGAGGATGTGCATTGGATCGACCCGACGACGCGCGAGCTGCTCGACCGCACAATAGGTGTGGCCGAGCGCCTGCCGGTGCTGCTCATCGCGACCTTCCGGACGGAGTTTCAGCCGCCCTGGATTGGGCAGCCGCATGTCTCGGTGCTGGCCTTGTCGCGGCTCGGCCGGCGCGACGGGGCGGCGCTGGTGCGCGAGCTCCTCGCCAAAGCTGAGGCGCTTCCCGCCGATATCGTCAACGAGATCGTCGAGCGCAGCGACGGCGTGCCGCTCTTCCTCGAGGAGGTGACCAAGGTCGTGCTCGAGGCCGCCGCCGGCGCGGATGCGGCTCGCTCGACCATCGCGTCGATCCCCGGTGCCCGGCTCAAGGTGCCACCGACCTTGCAGGCCTCGCTGATGGCGCGGCTCGACCGGCTTGGCGCGGCGGCGCGCGAGGTAGCGCAGGCCGGCGCCGCGATCGGCCGCGATTTCTCCCACGAGCTGCTGCTCGCCGCAGCACCGCGCGCCCCCGCCGAAACCGAGGAGGCGCTCGGCCGGCTCGTCGCCGCCGGTCTCGTGTTCCAGCGCGGCGTCGCCCCCGCCGCCGACTACCGGTTCAAGCACGCGCTGGTGCAGGACACCGCCTATGGCAGCTTGCTGCGCGGGCCGCGCCAGGTGCTGCACGCGCGGATCGCGGCTGCGATGCAGGCGCGCGACAAAGATATCGCCGAGCGGGCGCCGGAGCTCATCGCGCACCACCTCGCCGAAGCCGGCGACCCCGATGCGGCCGCGTCCTGGTGGCTCGAAGCGGGTCAGCGCTCGGCGCGGCGGTCGGCCAATGTCGAGGCGATTGCGCATCTCTCCCGCGGGCTCGCCGGTCTCAAGGGATTGCCGGAGACGCCGGAGCATCGCCGTCGGGAACTAGCGCTGCAATTGGCGCTTGGTCCGGCCGCCTTCTCCCTACGGGGCTTCAGCGCGCCGGAGGCGCGGGCGGCCTATCAGCGCGCCCGCGCCCTTGCCGAGGAGCTCGACGACGATCGCGCGCGCTTTGCCGCGCTCTGGGGCTGCTGGCTCTCGGCCAACAACCAGAGGGAGCCCTTGGCCGGGGAGGCTGAGGCTCTGTCCGAGGATTTATCCCGGGTCGCGGAAGGACTCGGTGATCCGGCACTGCGGCTGCAAGCGCATCACTCCGCCTGGGCGACGGTGATGCGGCTCGGTCGGCTAGCCGCGGCGCGCGAGCACGCCCGGCTGGGCCTGCGGCTCTACGACCCAGACCAGCATCGCCACCACGCACTCGTCTATGGTGGCCACGACCCGGCGGTCTGCGGATATGGCCAGGGCGGGGTGGCGTTGTGGTTCCTCGGATATCCCGATCAGGCGGCCCGGAGCGTCCACGACGGCCTGGACCTCGCCGCGACCCTGTCGCATCCACCGAGCCTCGGGCACGCGCTGATGTGGGCCGCGGTCGTTCATTACCTGGGGCGCGATGTGGCAACGGCTCTCGACTGCGGCGAGCGGCTCATCGCGCTCGGGAGCGAGCACGGCCTGCAGCTCTACCAGGCAATCGGCGAGATCATGCATGGCTGGGCGCTGGCGACGCGGGGACGCGGCGAAGACGGGCTCCCCGAACTGAGGCGGGCCGTGACGGCCTACGGCGCCACCTCGACCTTTTGGGCCGGGCTGTTCACTACGATGCTGGCCGAGGCGGAGCTCGGTGCCGGATCGCCGGCCGAAGCGCTTCGGCAGCTCGACGTCGCCGAGCACCAGACGTTCATCCGCGGGCAGCCATTCTGGCGCGCCGACGTTCTCCGCCAAAAGGCCGAGCTGCTCGCGGCGCAGGATGCCGGTGCCGCCGAGCCCCTGCTGCAGGCGAGTCTCGATCTCGCCCGCGGGCAGCAAGCGAAATCGCTGGCGCTGCGCGCCGCAACGAGCCTCGCCCGGCTGCGCCAACGCGAGGGACGGCATGAAGAGGCCCGCGCGGTGCTGGCGCCGATCTTCGGCTGGTTCACCGAGGGGTTCGATACACCCGATCTCAAAGACGCGGCGGTGCTGCTCGCCAGCCTGAACTGATCGGCTCTGCCGCAAGCCCGCACCGCTGCTTTCAGCGCCCTGTCCGCGCAGCAGGCCCAGGGTCCTTCGTTGCCAACCGGCACGCACGGGTGCAAGCTTGCTTGGTTCAGGAATCCGCGGTTTTTCGACGGTTGACGGCAGCTAAGCGATGTCGGCACGCTTCGATGATACGCCCGACGGGCCGGTCGTGGAGCTCAGGCGAAAGATCGTTCTCCGCCTGCGTCTCTCCGGCGCCGGGCGCCCGCGCTCACGGTCGTGGCGGTGGCTTTCCTGGCTGCTGACGGGCGCTTTTCTGGTCATCCTCTCGCCATGCCAGCAGCGGGCGGTACGAACCGATGCGGCGATGCCAGCGCTGCCGGTATCTCGTCCCCTGCTGGCGACGCAGCCAGCCCCGGCTCCTGCGGATCGCAAGGACACGGCCGGCAAGGCCACACGTCCGACCTCCGCGCCGGCGCCCAAGCCGCCGCCCGTCGTGGTGGAGATGCCGCCGCCAATCCCCGGACCGCCGCTCGCGCTTGCTGCTGCAGATGCGCCAGGTCCGCCGCCGCGCAAGCCGACGCCGCCGGTGCGCAAACTCCGAACGCGGGTGCTGCCAGCGTCGCCTGTCTCGCCAGCGGTGGCGGTCGCGTCGGCGTCAGTTCAAGAGCACGCGCCGCCGATGGCCGCTTCTCCCCCGGTAGCCGCCATCGATCCTGAGCTCAGCCCGGAGGAGACCGCGCTGATCCTGGCGCATCGGGAGAACGTTGCCCAAGCGCTTTACGGTCCTGAACAGTGGAATTATAACCGCGTACTTCACGCCGCCGCGAGCGCGGGCAGGAATATGCCTTCGGCCGAGGACTGGACGGCCCTCGATACGACGGGCAGCCCGCTCGCTGCGGCCATGCCCGCCGCGGCTGTCGAGGTGAGCTATATGGCGCGGTTGGCCCACCCGCAGAGCCAGGCTGTAGTGCCGACGCGGCTTGCCGACCTCACTCCGGAGGAGCAACGCCTCATCCTTGCCCGACGCGGCGTGCACGAGACGCGGCCGGCAGTTCGCGTCGCCATCAAGGTGAAAGTGCTGGAGACGGAAGATCCGGCCCGGTATTTGCGGAGCGGCTCACCGGCCGTCCCGATCGACACGCCGCTGCCAGAAGTTCCGGCCGCGCTGCTGCCGCAGAAGGGCGATTGGATGATGGTCGCGCGAGTGCACGTCGCACGCGACGGCGCGACAGAGATCACAATTACTCGGCCCATCGCCGACCCTACGCTGAATCGCGCCGTCGATCAGGCGCTTAGCCGCTGGCGCTTCCGTCCCAGCAGCGCCGGCTACGGCCAGGCCGAGGACAGCACCATCAAGCTTAGCGTGAAGGTGTCTGTGGGCTGATCGCGCGTCGCGCCTCTGGCGCGGACCGCCGTCGGGACGCCCGCCGGCTCGTAGCCGGGGCAAGCCCATCGAGAAAGATCCGCGTGACGAGCTCGGCATGCGCCAGGATCACGCTCTCCGGCACGCGATCGATGATTTTGTAGAACAACAAGCCAACCCAGTTGCTCTCGATCATACGCAGGAAGATCGCGGCGACCTGCTCCGGCTCCGCGTCGAAATCGAGCCAGCCGCGGGCGCGATAATCCGCCATGACGTCGGCCAGGGCCTTGCGATTCAGCATGTCGCGGATGATGCGCCGCAGCGCCGGCGAGCGCGGCGCTTCGCTGGTGAAGATGCGGAAGAGCGCGATGTACTCCGGATCCGTGAAGGTCGCCAGCTGCTGCCGGGCCAAAGCCGCAAGCCGCGTCCGTATGTCTGCCGTCTGCGGCAATGCCGACGGCGTCGCACGAGCCCCGATCCGCTCGAGACGCACGCGCAGCAGCTCTTCGAACAGCCGGTCCTTGTTGCCGAACCAGGCGTAGAGCGTCTCCTTGGAGGCTTGCGCGCGCCGTGCGATGTCGAGCATGGTGGTGCCGCCGAAGCCTTTGTCGGCGAACACCTTAAAGGCGGCATCGAGCATCTCGCCACGGCGTGCCGCATCGCCCGCGCGCCCCGCGACACCGCTTTCCGCTGTCCGCCCCGTCCGTTTCATCGACGACCCGACACCTCCGCAGGGGCGCAATGCTACATGACCCCTAGCTAGCGCATTCGCCCAAGGCTTGCCAGACGATCGGACGCCGCGGACAGGTCTCGGATGAACGTACCGGCTCGTACGCACCGGCAACAAACCTCATTGACGGGTTCCGTACGGTACAGTACGGTACGGTTATCATATGCGGGCGAGCGGCGGCAGCGCAAGCGTGGCACGGCTCGAATGCTCTCCCCGGGCGGAGGAGCATCGCAATGGCAATGGATGACACTCTCGCAACGACCCTGCGCATAACGGCCGATTTCTTCGCCACGCTGCAGCTCGGCGGGGCGATGGTGTACCCGCTGATCGGGCTCGGCTTCCTCGCCGCCATCGTCATCTTGGAAAAGGGCTTCGTGCTGTGGCGGCGGACGCGCCTGCCGGCGAGCCTGGCCGCGCTGGCCGAGAGTTACGATTTCTCCTGGGAGGATCTGGCGCGGCGCTCGGCGGCGCTCGGCGGCCGGAATTACTTCGAGGGATTCGTGGGCGCCGTGCTCGACAATCGCACGCGACCCGCCTGGTGGGTCGAATCGCGCGCTGCCGACGAGGCCAGCCTCGTCGAGAAGGCGTTGGGGCGCTGGCTCTGGGTGCTCGAGACTATCGTCACCGCGGCGCCGCTGCTGGGATTGCTCGGCACCATCACCGGCATGATCCGCGCCTTCAAGCTCTTCGGCAAGCAGGGGCTGGTCGATCCCGGCGGCGTCACCGGCGGCGTCGCCGAAGCACTGATCGCCACCGGTCTCGGCCTTTTCATCGCCCTCATCGCGCTCTTCGCCTTCAACTATTTCTCGCAGCGCCAAGCGCAGGTGCTGGACGAAATGGAGCGGCTGGGCACACGGCTCATCGACCGCATCCGGCTCGACCAACGGGAGGACGCCCGTGAAGCTGCGTAAGTCGCGCGCGCGGCGCAAGGGACGCATCGAGATCATCCCGATGATCGACGTGATGTTCTTCCTGCTGGCGACGTTTTTGCTGGCTTCCCTCTCGCTGCAGAATCTGCATTCGCTCGCCGTCGACCTGCCGCGCGGCACCACGACACCGCTCCAGGCCAAGGAGCCGGTGACGCTGACGGTCACGCGCGGCGGCGACATTCTGCTCAACCGGACGCCAGTGACCATCGACGACTTGGCGAAGGTGCTGCAGCCGATGCTGAGCGGACCTGACAGCAGCGTCGTCATCGCCGCGGATAACGGTGCCGCGAACGGCACGGTGGTGCAGGCGATGCTGCGGGCGCGCGATGCCGGCGCAGAACATTTCGTCATCGCGATCAAGCGCGAGTAGCGCCGTGGCGGCCCGAAACGGCTCTGGTCGTCAAGCTGCGCTGACGCCGCTCATGCGCTGAGGGACGGCATGGCAGCCTCGTTCTACCGCGATGATCCCTGGCGGCGCATGCCGGCGGAGGTGGTGGCGGCGCTGCTGCTGACGCTGCTCGCACTGATCCTCTTCTATGAATTCCTCACCGCGAACAATTACACGCTGCCAGCGCCGAAGCCGGTGGAGATGCACATTGTCGTGCTGCCACCGACGCCTGCGCCAGCGCCGCCGCCGGCAGCGCCTGCCGCCCCGGCGGAGACGCTACCGCCGCAGCGTCAAATCCAGCCGGTGACGCCGCCAGCGCCGCTGCAGCCGCGGAAGGAAGCGGTCCCACAGGAGACGCAGCGGCCGGCTGAAGCGATGCCGGTGTATCCCGCCCCGCCAAAGGCCAAGCCCGCTCATCCCCCGCCCTCGGAGCATGCGCAAGCGGTGCCGAAGCCAGCGGCTCCGGCGGCGCCTGTGATCACACCGCCGCGAGCCCAGGCCCCCGAGGCGGTGCCGCCGGCGGCGACGGCACCGCTCACGGCGGCGGAGCAGCAGATGATTGCTGCGCGCCGGAAGAAGATGGCGGAAGAGCTCTATAGCCCGGGCGGCCATGGCCCAGCCGGAGACGATGAGCGCCAGCGCAGCGGGGAGAATCGAGCCCACGCGCCGCCGCTGACTCCCGAGGAATGGAAAGCCCTCGACGAAGTGTACTTCCATGGCTCGCCGGATTGGATCACAGCCCTGGCGGCCTCCGGGCCGATGCGCGCGGCGATGAGCCCGCGCGCACCGCCGTTGACCCGCGAGCAATGGGATGCACTGGACCGCATCTACCATGTGGGCGGCTACGCGCGGTATCAGGACTACCGCGATCGCCTCGCTCGTATCAGCCGCCCGGGGTCGCTCGCAACGCTCGCCGACCTCACCCCCGATGAGCGCCACCTTATTCTCGCGAGCCGCGGCGTTCTGCCGGTCGGTCACGGTCCCACCCTCCAGATGTCCTACAAGCTGACCCTCATGGATGGTGACCGCATGCCTGCCTATAACCAGCTCGGCGCGCCGCCGGTCGTCCTTTATGAGGTGACGCCTGAGCTCCCCGCGGCGCTGCTCAAGCCACCGGCGCAATGGAATGCCGTTGTCCGGCTTCAGATCGATCGGCTCGCCTCGACCAAGGTCGAGCTGACGGGGTCCACCGGAAATGACGCCGTTGATCATGCGGTGCTCGAGGCCCTGCGGAGTTGGCGATTCCGCTCAGCCTTCTACGGCGTTTCGAAACCCATGACGTCCACGGATGAGCTTCGGATCAGCCTCGTCGTCAAATGAAAGCCCGACACGCTTCATTCGTCATGGCGATCGAACAAGCGCTGTCCAGGTGAGGAGGAGATAGCATGTCAGCCTCCTTCTACCGCGATGATCCCTGGCGGCGCTTGCCGGCGGAGGCGGGGGCCGCGCTGCTGCTGACGCTTCTCGCGCTGATCCTGTTCTATGAATTCCTCACCGCCAACAACTACACGCTGCCAGCGCCGAAGCCGGTAGAGATGGACATTGTCGTGCTGCCGCCGACGCCAGCGCCGCCAGCGGCAACGCCTACTGCCCCGGTAAAGATGCTGCCGCCGCAGCCTCAAGTCCGGCCCGAGACGGCGCCAGCGCCGCCCCAACGCCGCCAGGAAACGGTCCCGCAGGAGACGCCGCGGGCGGCTGAAGCGACGCCAGCGTATCCCGCCCCGCCAAGATCCAAACCGGCGCTGCCACCCTCGGAACATGTGCAAGCCACGCCGAGGCCGAAAGCGCCGGTCGCGCCGGCGACCCCACTTCCGGCGCCTCGAGAGCAAACGACCGAGGCGCCGCCGCCGGCGGCGACGGCCCCGCTCACCACGGCGGAACAACAGATGATCGCCGCCCGGCGGCTGAAGATCGCCAAGGACCTCTACCAGCCGGGCGGTCGCGGTAGCGGGACCCAGGAGCCCGGCCACGGAACCATGACCCGCGGCCCGCTGTCGCCTGAGGAATGGAAGGCGCTCGACGAGATGTACTTCGTCGGCTCGCCGCTGGATTTTATCACCATGCTGGCGCTGTGGGGGCCGTTGCGCGCGGCGATGAGTCCGCGCGCGCCGCCGCTCACTCGCGAGCAATGGGACGCGCTCGACCGCATCTATCATGTGGGCGGCTACGAGAAATACCAGGACTATCGCGAAGCCGCCGCGCGCGCGAAGCGGCTGCAATCGCCGACGGAGCTCGCCGATCTCACCCCCGATGAACGACATTTCATCCTCGCGAGCCGCGGCATCGTGCCGGTGAGGCACGGTCCCACCCTCCACATGTCTTACAAGCTGGAGCTCGTCGACGGCACGTACATGGCTGC
>Ga0335074_10009938_pt1 | contig 13294 bp, 11 predicted proteins | sample Lox_Sample_23_FD_206715 | JGI IMG/M metagenome (GOLD analysis project Ga0335074, IMG submission 206715) | Soil microbial communities from Loxahatchee National Wildlife Refuge, Florida, United States - Lox_Sample_2.3 | ecosystem: Environmental > Terrestrial > Soil > Wetlands | place: USA...
TTCTGGATCCATGCGCCGGCTCCGCCGCGCAAGCGTGGGATCCGGTGCTGATTGGCGATGCCTACGAATTTCAGCCCAATAACAGCACCAATCTCTGCCTCACTGCCAGCGGGGCGGACTCGGGGAGCGCTGCAGTGGTGGATACCTGCACCGGCGCTTCCAATCAACTATGGATGCTTGCTGTGGAAACCAACAGCAGCAATACCGGCAAACATAGCGCCGACGACAGCCAATGCTGGGGCATCGGCGGTCTCACGGTTGCAGGGGTGACCTACAAGCCCACCTGGTGCCAGGAATTCGAAGGACCCGCACGTCCGCCGTCGACCGATGCCTGGAATTTCAACCTGGGAAACAATAACGGCTGGGGAAATGGCGAAGCGGAAATCTACTGCGGACCTCCGGGGGTCTGGGGCAACCCGAGCCAATGCCCGACAACCTTCAGCACGGCGACGGCCCCGGTCTACATTGATGGCAACGGTCATCTCGTGATCCAGCCCAGAAATGTGAACGGAACGTGGCTCTCGGCCCGGCTGCTCACGAGCGGAGGGCAAACCTTCCAGTACGGCATTCTCGAGGCACGGATTCAGCTTCCCGATCTGACCAACCAGGGACTCTGGCCTGCCTTCTGGGCGTTGGGCAACAACATCAACGGTGGCGTTCCGTGGCCGGTTGCCGGAGAAGCGGATATTCTGGAAGCGTGGTCGCCGCAACGGTACGGCGGGCCCGGAAATGCCGGCGAGAACTCCACCATCCACACCTATCTGACCGACGGGGACGGGATTTCGGATCGTTATTTATTCCCCAGCGGCCAGGCATCGAACACCGCCTTCCACACTTACGGAATGATCTGGTCTCCAGACAAGGTCCAGTTCTTTGTGGACGATCCAAACAACCCATTCTTCACGACAACGCCCGCCACCCTTGCCCCGGGGGATGTATGGCCATTCAATCAACCGATGTTCATCATCCTGAATGAGGCTATCGGCGGTACCCTGGGTGGCTCCATCAGCGGTCTGACGAACCCTGGGCCCCTGACCATCGATTACGTTCGCTGGTACACGGCGCAATAAAAAGGGGCTGTTTTTTTGAACTGGCTCGATCTGCCGACGCTGGAGTTGATCTCCAGCGCCGGCAGAGTTGCCGAAAGGGTATACGGACTCATGTGCCGGCCCGTGCCCAGCTATCCCATGACTCCCGCACCCTGAGAGCTGCGTTCAGCACTAATGAGAAATTCAAGTCAATCCATGTTCTCACCAAGCGGCCGTATAAAACCGGCTTCGCTGCAAATGCGGCAAATCTCACTGATATCCCAATCGGCAGACGTTCCACATGTCTAGTCGGCTTGTCGGACAGGTGCTTTTCTGTTTTCGATTGGGAAATGACAGGCACTCACCGGGAGAGGGGCCACGATGGAAGGAACTGGCCTGGGAGCGGAGAACTCTCATTGAGATTAACCGACGGAGTAGACTTCACCAATCTGGCGCATCGAAGCCGGACACAAGAAAGCATCCGACGAGATGGCTTGCTTTTCGGACGGTACTCCGATTGACCCGACTGTGTTCGATTGAGATGCCAAGATTCGGAGCGACCTGACCGAACCCGTGCGAGCCGAAATGCGCCGGGGAAACATGCAGACCAAATCCATCCAAATAGGTTGAGTGGGATCTCGCCCCGCAATCGATCGCGTCAGGGACGCGGCGTTGGGCGAGGCATGAGGTGATTCTGTTGCTGAGCGTTGATAACCGGCGTGCTTTTCGCGTTCCTGCGATCAGGCGCGCGTCCGCTTGCGGCGCGGTTTCCTCACACGAATTCTGCATACGCCGCTGTAGTCAGGAATTCCTGGAATTCACCCAGCGAGAGTTCGGTCAGTAACTCGCCTGCACGCTCGAATTTCGATGCCGCCCACCCTTCCGCGCCCAGTTCTCCCTTGAGATGCTCGAAAACACTCCGCAGCGCGTCCGTCATCATGCGCGCGTCGATCTTTCGTCCATCGTCGAGATGCGCGCCGTATCGGATCCATTGCCAGAGCTGCGCACGCGAGATCTCCGCGGTCGCCGCATCTTCCATAAGGTTGTAGATGGGAACGCAGCCGTTACCGCGCAGCCACGACTCGATGTAGCGCAACGCCACGTCGATGTTGCGCACAAAACCCGCCTCCGTCAGCGGTCCTTTCGGCACTTCGACCAGACCTCTTTCGGTGATGGCCGAGGTCTGCGTGGCCGGCGGATGAATCTGGTTGGGGCCCTTCATGTGCTCGTCGAATATAGCCTTCGCCACAGGCACCAGCCCCGGATGCGCGACCCAGGTTCCATCGTGACCGGCGCGCACTTCGCGCAGCTTGTCCTGGCGCACTCGTTCCATGGCCTCTTCGTTGGCGGCAGGATTGTTGCGTATGGGAATCTGCGCGGCCATTCCGCCCATCGCGTGGATGCCTCGCTTGTGGCAGGTGTGAATAAGCAGTTCCACATAGGAGCGGAGGAATGGCTGCTGCATGGTGACCCCCCCGCGCTCCGGCAGCATGAACTCCGAATGGTTTCTGAATTTCTTGATGAAGCTGAAGATGTAGTCCCATCGCCCGCAGTTCAATCCCGCAGAGTGATCCCGCAATTCGTACAGAATCTCGTCCATCTCAAACGCCGCCGCGATGGTTTCGATCAGAACCGTGGCGCGAATGGTCCCGTTTGGGATGTTGACGTATTCCTGCGCGAACACAAAGACGTCGTTCCACAGGTGCGCCTCGTGATGGCTTTCCATCTTCGGCAAGTAGAAATACGGAGCCGTTCCGCGTGTCAGCAGGATGCTGAAGTTGTGAAAGAAGTACAGGCCGAAATCGAACAGCGATGCCGAGATGGGTGAGCCGTCGATCTGGAAATGCTTTTCGACCATGTGCCAGCCGCGCGGCCGTACGAATAACACCGCGGTCTTCTCCGCAAGCTTGTACAGCTTGCCTTCCGGCGAACGATAGTCGATGGTGCGCATGTTGGCATCACGCAGGTTTATCTGTCCTTCAATGCAATTGCCCCAAGTGGGCGCGTTGGAGTCTTCAAAGTCCGCCATGAACACGTCGGCGCCGGAGTTGAGCGCATTAATGACCATCTTGCGTTCCACCGGTCCCGTGATTTCCACGCGCCGGTCGAGCAGGTCCGGGGGAATGGGCGCGACCTTCCAGTCGGACTCGCGCAACGCGCGCGTTTCTTCGGGAAAGCGAGGCAACACACCACCGTCGTAACCGTGCTGCCGCGCCTGCCGCTCGCGCAGCAGTTCCACTCTCCGCGGTTCAAACCGTTGATGCAGTTCGCGCAGAAACGTCTGCGCCTGCGGAGTCAGGATTTCGCTCTCGGCCTTGCGGTTGGATTCAATCGTCTGCGGCATCGGCAGGGTCGCGCTCATCGATGTATGTTCCTTTCCATCGTATTGGATTTGGGGAGCGGGGAAGGGCTTAGCGGACGGCCTCCCATGAGAAGGCTTTAGTCGCCTGAGACGGGGATCACGTCATCCCAGTCGGCGATGTCCGTCGCCGGCGACTGGTCGAATTGCTCCTGCTCCGTGGAACCTTCGAGCGCGCGGATCGAGGTCTGCCCCGCCGCGATGGTATTGGCCACCTCATCGAAGTACCCTGTGCCCACAAACCGTTGGTGCCTGATAGCACTGTAGCCGATTGTGTCTGCCAGTTCGAATTCCCGCTGCTGCAGTCGCGAATAAGCGGCCATGCCCGTCTTGCGATACTCATGCGCCAGATCGAAGATCGACAGGTTCAGCGCATGGAATCCCGCCAGGGTCACGAACTGGAACCGGTATCCCATCGCCCCAAGTTCATTCTGGAATTGCGCGATCTCGCGCTCGTTCAGCTTGGCTCTCCAATGGAACGACGGCGAGCAGTTATAGGCCAGAAGCTTGGCCGGATAACGTGCATGAATGGCCTCGGCGAACCGCCGCGCTTCCGCGAGATTCGGTTCGGAGGTCTCACACCACAGCATGTCCGCATACGGCGCGTAGGCCAGGCCGCGCGCGATGGCGGCGTCAATGCCACCGAGGAAGGAGAAGAATCCTTCCACGGTTCTCTCGCCGAAAATGAAGCAATCGTCGGCCGGATCGCAGTCGCTGGTAATCAACTGCGCGGCATTGGCGTCCGTTCTCGCAATCAGGATGGTGGGAACATCCATCACGTCCGCTGCAAGGCGTGCCGCCACGAGCTTCCGCACGGCCTCCCGCGTGGGCACCAGCACCTTTCCGCCCATATGCCCGCACTTCTTCGCGGACGACAACTGGTCTTCAAAATGGACGGCGGCCGCACCTGCCTCGATCATGCCCTTCATCAACTCGAAGGCATTCAGAACGCCGCCAAAGCCGGCCTCCGCATCCGCCACGATGGGCAGCATCCAGTCGATCTGGTTCCTGCCCTCCAGGCGTGCAATCTGGTCGGCGCGTATCAATGCGTTGTTGATGGAGCGCGTCACGTTGGGCACGCTGTTGGCTGGATAGAGGCTCTGGTCGGGATACATGTGTCCGCCAAGATTAGCGTCCGCTGCCACCTGCCAGCCGCTCAAGTAGATGGCCTTCAGGCCTGCCTGCGCCATCTGCACCGCCTGGTTTCCGGTCAACGCGCCCAATGCCTGCACGTAGGGCTCATGATGCAGCAGATGCCACAGCTTTTCGGCCCCCGCACGCGCAAGCGAGTGCTCCACACGCACCGTTCCGCGAAGACGATCCACGTCCCCGGCTTCGTAGGTACGGACAATTCCGTCCCATCGCGATGAATGCAGGCTGTTGCTTGAAAACGAGCTTTGCATCATGATCTTCTCCTCGACTTGCAGTGAGCCCGGCACTCAGCCGGTAGTGTGAGTAGATTCAACAAAAGCGAAACTGGCAAGATCAACCCGTCCGATTCGGACGAGTGGACAATTGGCCCCGCTTGGCCGCATAATCGGCAGCATGATTGCGGCAACCAGCTCAAATACCTGTGAAGTCGGCATATTTGGTCCGGCGCGCGGGTTTCGCCAAGACCGCGCTACATCGATTTATGCGGCGTCTCCGGGCCGAAGCGGACGACTCGCTGGGACGGCGGAAACATGACTCTCGGAGCGGAGTTCCTACGCGAATTGACGCGCGCCCTTGATCGCCGGCAGGTGTCCGAGGGCGTGGCCATGCTCGATGCGGCGCAGGGCTCGATCACGCGGCTGAATCCTGGGCAGGCCCAGGCAACAGAATTGATTCTCCTTATCGCGCAATGGGTCGACGTCGGCTATCGGGACCACCTTATGCTTGACTCGCTGTTTCAGAACTTCCCTCCCGCCTCCCGTCGCAAGCTGCCCTTGGATGATTACCTGCGGCTGCGCATGGCAGAGGGGTTTCGTGCGCTCTCTGCGGAGGAACTCAACACTGCGATCGAAACATTTGATTTTGTTCTGAGAATGGAACGAGAGATGCCCGATGAGCACCTGGCCACGCTTGCCCACTTCTGGAAGGGGCGGGCGCATCGCAAGAAGGGTGAATACGAGCTTGCGCTGCATGAGATTGTCTCTGCGCGGGAACTTGCGCAAAGATCGAGCCACCGCGCCATGCTGACCGCGGTCATTCAGACTCATGAGGCGTGGCTTCTCTTCCAGAAGGGATTGAGAAAGGACGCACTGCGATTGCTGTCGCACGCCGAAACGGCCCTGAAAACGACCGATCACTACCTGGCCCTTGGGAATATCGAGTCCGCCAGGGGCCGGATCGTGCGGCGCTCCGGGGAATACCTGAAAGCGCTGGCTCACTTTGACCGCGCCATTGCCATCTACTCCGGCGGAGACCCAAACCACCGCAACCTTGCGAGGGCGCTGGTGAATTCGGCCTACGTCAAGCGGCTCATCGCTCTGCAACTTCGCAAGAGGATCGATGCGGGGGCGCGCAAGACCGGTGCCGTAACCGGGCGCGGCGATGCCGCACGGGACTCCAACGAGCCTGCCGCTCTGCGCGCCCGTTACCAGTTCCTTTCGAGCGAAGCGATCGCCCAATTGTGCCAGGCGCGAAAGATCTACGAACTACATGACTACTCGGCCGGCGTGGGCGCCGTCCTCGTAAACTCCGGATCGCTGCATCTGGATGGAGGGGATATTGATCGCGCCGCGCGCGAGGCACTCGAGGCATATCGCATAGGTCATGAGAAGGCCGACCAGATCCTGATGGCAAGAGCAAGGATTCTTCAGGCGGCCACTGAGAATGCCAAGGTGGAAGAGCAACTGGGAGAAGACGTGGATACCGCGCTCCATGCCGACCACGCCCGGCAATTCAGCGAAGAGGCACTGGATCTGGCCAGGCATACCCAGAATCGCCGGCTGCTGGCGGGCGCATACATCGCGCGAGGGATGACGGCTGTGAACGAGTTCTTCCAGGACTGGGAACTTGCCAAGCGTTGCGCGAGCGAAGCCACGGAACTGATGGGCGCCGGCGAGAACGACCACCTCGCCGACGATCTGGCTGCCCTCAAAGCGCGCATCATGCAGGCTGCAGGCATCAACGACACCCTGCGCGCGTGGTCTGAGGGGATCGTCGGCAACAAGACCTTTCAGCAGGTAGAGGAGGAATTCGCCGAGATTGTGATTCCCAAGGTGTGGTTGCGCGAGGGAAAGAAGATTTCCCGGGTAGCGGAAACGCTCTCCATCTCTCCTAAGAAGGTGCGCCGGATCCTCCGCAACGGCGGACTGCTCGGTGTGCTCGAATCCGGCACGGAGTCGTAAGTCTCTGACCCGGCACGTATGGAACTGCACCTTTCGTCACTCGCAATACCCCTAAAGTACCGTGACGGTCGTCACTGCGGAATAGCGCCGGACTTGTTTAACTGCTCTCCTCGGATCTTCCGATCCGAATCCTGTACAGGAGAGGAGGTTTGCATGCAACAGGCTTATTCATTCCCCCTTGCACCCCAACCGCAGCCATTTCCCAGACCCCTCTTACGTTCCTTCGACTCCGGGCCGGAGTGCAGCCTGGACCATTGGATTGAGATTTCATGGCTGGTGGAACGCGCAGATGAAGAATTAGAAGGCTACCTGCTCGAAGACACTTGCTTCGTGGGATCACGATAGAACAGCCGAGGGCCTCCCCCTGCTAAAAGTGGAGGCCTCCTCCGCAAATCAGCACTTCGCCGGTGACATAGTCCGAGAGCGGACTGCAGAAGAAGAGAACCGCGCCAGCAGCCTCTTCCGGAGTACCCAACCGGCCCAGGGGACATGCGGTCTTTACCGAGTCGAGCAGACCAGGCTGGACGCCCAGCCGGATCTGGTGACCGTGCATTTCCATTTTGGCGCCCGCATCGGTCAGTGGTTGCACCAGCCGAGTACCGATCAGCCCAAAGCCTACGGCGTTGACGTTCACGTTGTAACGACCCCACTCCTTTGCCATGGTCTTAGTAAGACCAATCACGCCAGCCTTGCCGGATGAGTAACCGGCTTGGCCGGGATTGCCATCTGTGCCCGCGATGGACGTGATGTTGACCACCTTGCGCATCACGTGCTGCCCCGCGGCTATCTCCTTTTTCGCCGTCTCGCGAATATAGGAAGAAGCGGCGCGGAGGATTCGAAATGGCGTCACCACATGAATATCGAGCATCGCCTGAAATTGCTCATCGGTGGTTTTCTGGATCACGTTGTCCCAACTGTAACCCGCATTGTTCACGATGATGTCAATCGCGCCAAACTCCGCAAGCGTGGCATGCACGATCGCCTCAGGGACCGCGGGATCGGTCAGATCCCCTGCAACGTGGCTGACCTGCAGCGGCCGCGCAAGTTCGGCTTCCGACTCCAGAAGCATCGCCTCATCCAGGTCATTGATCATGACTCGGGCGCCGGCTCCCGCCAGGCGCCTGGCGATGGCGCGTCCGATTCCCCGGCCGGCACCGGTGACCAGAGCCGTCTTTCCACTCAAGGTAAACGGTACTTCAATCACTACGTCGACCTGGGGCGCCGTCGTAATTCCGTTCATTTTGGTTTCCCTTCCTCTCCGGCATTCGCCGCACTGCAGCATGATAATGCTGCAGTGCAAAAATGTACAGATGAATGAATTCCGCAGGAGCCGCGCCAGCCTCCTCCCGCCGTGTTTCGCGGCAAAGAATGCTGCATTCCCGCGTCCGGCCACGAAAGGACTCCGGTTATGAGCCATCGTCAGGTTGTAATTCTGAGCGCCGTGCGTACGGCGATCGGGAAATTCGGGGGCGCCCTCAAAGACATTCCCCCTACCGAACTTGCGGCCCGGGTGGTGAGCGAGGGAGTGCGGCGTTCAGGGCTGACGCCGGCCGAGATCGGCCATGTGGTGTTCGGCCACGTCATCCATACCGATGCCAAGGACATGTACCTCTCCCGGGTGGCCGCCCTGCACGGCGGACTGCCGGTGGGAACGCCGGCTCTGACCCTCAACCGCATGTGCGGGAGCGGTCTTCAAGCCATTCTCACGGCGGCTGACGCCATTCTGCACGAAGACGCCGACGCCGCCATTGGAGGCGGAGTCGAGTCCATGAGCCGGGCGCCCTACTGGCTCCCTGCCATGCGCTGGGGAGCGCGCCTGAACGACGTGACCGCCGTGGACGTGCTGGTGGGTGCGCTTACCGACCCTTTCGACGAAATCCACATGGGAATGACGGCGGAAAATGTGGCCCGGCGCTGGGGCATCTCGCGGCGCGATCAGGACGAGCTGGCGGTGGAGAGCCATCGCCGCGCCATCAGCGCCATCCAGGATGGGAAATTCAAGAATCAGATCATTCCCATCGAGTTGAAGACCAAGTCGGGAACCACGCTGTTCGACACCGATGAGTCGCCGCGCGCCGATGCCACTATCGAGAACCTCTCCAGGCTCAAGCCTGCCTTTGACAAGGAAGGAACCATTACTGCCGGGAACGCTTCCAGCATCAATGACGGCGCGGCTGCGCTGGTGCTGATGGAGGAAGGTGCGGCTGCGGCGCATGGATTGAAGCCCTTGGCGCGGCTGGTCGACTATGCCATCACCGGTGTCGAGCCGGGAGTTATGGGTATCGGTCCTATATCCGCGGTGAACAAGCTCTACGCTCGTACGGGCCTGAGCACGGAAAGGATCGACGTGTTTGAAGCCAACGAGGCTTTTGCCGCACAGGTGCTCGCGGTGCGGCGGGAGCTGGGGCTCCCTTTTGAAAGAACAAATCCCAACGGCAGCGGCATTTCCCTGGGTCATCCACTGGGAGCTACCGGCGCCATCGTCACCGTGAAAGCGCTGCACGAATTGCGCCGCATCGGCGGCCGCTACGCTCTCGTCACCATGTGCATCGGCGGCGGGCAAGGCATCGCCGCGATCTTTGAAGCAATGTACTGAAGGAAAAAGGCAAGGTTGCAATCGGGACACGGAACACAGACCATCTGGGACCGGAAAAACCGAGGAAAGGAGCACTCAATGGCCACAGCAACATTATTCGAAGTCATGATTCCGGCATTGAAACCGCTTAGCGGAAGAGTCGCTCTCATTACCGGGTCATCGCGGGGCATCGGGCGCGCCATCGCACTGGAGTTGGCCAATCGCGGAGCCACTGTCGCCATCGGCTTTCGTACCGGCCTGAGCGGTGCCGAAGTGGTGAAGGATGAAATTGAGCATGACGGCGGCAACTGCGAAATCTTTCAGGCGGACATCGCTTCCAGGCACGAGGCACGCAAGCTCATTGCCGATGTACTTGGCACTTACGAACGCATCGACATCCTGGTCAACAACGCGGGCATCACGCGCGACCGCAGCCTGCGCAAAATGACCGACGAAGACTGGGGAGACGTGATCGACACCAACCTGAATGGCGCGTTCTACTGTACTAGCGCCGCCATCCCGTTCATGATCGAGGAGAAGTACGGGCGCATCGTCAGCGTGGCATCGTTCGTCGGGCAAGCCGGCAACTTCGGCCAGGCAAACTACGCCGCCAGCAAGGGCGGTCTCATTGCGTTCACCAAGGTTCTGGCCTTGGAACTCGCTCGCTATAACATCACCGCCAACGTCATCGCGCCGGGGTTTACTGCCACTGATATGCTGGGCAGCATCCCTGTCGATCGTCTCGAACAGATCAAGGAAAGGATTCCCATGCATCGGCTGGCGCAGCCGGAGGAGATTGCCAAGGCAGCCGCTTACCTGATCTGCGACGGAGATTACGTCACTGGCCAGCAGATCAACATCAACGGCGGTATCTATATGTGAGTGAGGCGCACCGCAGCTTCAGCGGGAGCGGGCAGCTAGCCACGCATCGATGTGGGGCCATGTCTGCTTGCTGGCTCCGCTTCCCGCCATGATGCCGATGTGGCCTCCCGGCACCCGGTACACTTCCGTATCGGTGCTGGAAATCTTGCCGAGAATCGCCTCCGACTGGCACGGCGGAGTGATGTGGTCGCCCTCCGCGATGACGTTCAGCAGGTTCGCCCGCAGCCGCTTCAGGTCCACCACCTCGCCGCGAATCTTCCACTCGCCCTTCATCAGCCGATTGTTCCGGTACAGATCCACAATTAACTGGCGATACGCTCCGCCGGCCATGGGAAAGATGTCCGTGACCCATGTGTTCATGGCGTGCCAGGCTTCCACCGCGCGCGGATTGTCCAGATTGTCCCACAGCTTCAGATAGCTGCCGAAGTAGTTCTCGATGGGCTTGAGAGCCTTGGCGCCGTAGTCGATCATCTCTCCCGGCATGTTGCCGAATGTCGCCAGGATCCTGTCCACATCGAAATACTTCTCGTCGGTCCAGCGGGCAAAAGTCAGCTCGGCGCGATCGGAGAAGTCCAGGGGCGCAGTCAGCAGCAGAAGATTGCGCAGTCCATCATCGGGCAGCATCGACGCGTAGACCGTGGTGAGAATGGCCCCGATGCACCACCCCAGCATGCTGAACTCCGCGCATCCTGAAACCGCCTTCACCTTGCGGATGGCTCGTGGCAGGTAGTCCAGCGCGTAGTCATCGAATTTGAGGGCCTTGTCTTCCAGGCCAGGCACGCCCCAATCGAGGAGATAAACGTCGAACCCGCGGCCAACCATGTACTCCACGAAACTGTACCCGGGGCGAAGGTCCAGAATCGTGGGCCGGTTCATCAACGCAAACACCAGCAGCAGAGGCACACGGTAACGCACCTCAGGCTTCACCACCGGAATATAGCGGTAAAGCCTGGCCTTGTTCAGCGCCCACACCTGTTCTTTCGGCGTCTGGGCAATGGCCGCCCTGGTGGTCAACACCTTGTTCAGGGTCTCAAACCGCTGCGAGAGCTCTAACCACTCTTGTGGCAAAGCTGCTGCCTGTGCCATAGCCACATCTCACTTTCTGCGGCTTCTCTGCGGCAGCTTAGAATCGGCCGCAGCTCCACGGCTCCCGGAAACGCCCGCGGCCTGTGCGGCAGAGAACAGGCCGGCGATCCGATCCAGCTTGGCATCCATATCGTCCAATCGCAATTCGATGTTGGTGAACCGCTCCGCCAGCGCCGCCACTTCCTGCCGGGACGGCAGCGAGGACTGTTGCAGCCCCGCCGCAATTGCCTTGTCCAGCGCCTCGCGGAACGGCGCCGTCATGGTCAGCGAACTGTTCAGCAATACGCCCGTGGCCTGAGCGTACTCCTCGCTGTTCACCGCTTTGATCATCATTTTGGAGAGCGAATCGAGGTACGAGTCCCGCATGGTGCGCATGGCTTCAAACGGATCGACTGGCTTCCCGTTTTCATTTTCTGATGACATGCCAAGCTCCCACCTTCGAGCACTGAAAGCATAGACTTGGCCGTGGCGGAGCGCTGTTGCGTCCATCACACTCGCCGATCGAGCGATTCCGCCCCGTACACACACATCACAGACCAGGCAGTGCCCGGCGCGCCGGTATAGTAGCGACCGGATGTCAGGCCTCACCCTGACATGCAGAGCGCCAGGCACCGTCCGGAGCCGATCTCAAGAAGAACCGATTCCCTTTGCTGCCGTCTGTGCAGCCGGAATTGGCTTCTAGTGCACTACCGGGACCCGCTCCTTCACCAGGTCGAGCAGTTCCTTCTGCGCGTCCACCAACACCTCGAATCCCTTCTCCACCGAGTCGGCGGCCGCAGCTGCCGGAGTGCCGGCGTAGCCCAGCTGCTTCTTGGCTGCATCAAATGCAGCCTTGGTCTGCTTCTTGGCGGTATCGAGCACCGTCTTCTGCGCGTCCACCGACTGCTCTACGGCCTCCTTTGCCCGGTTGACCGTCTCGTCCATGACCTTGGCGGCTTCCACCCTGCGCTCCTTCACCAACCCTGCCAGCGTCCGGGTCTGCTCCACCACCAGGTCAATCGCTCCCTTGTGCGTCTCGGCATAGCGCTCGAATGCGGTGGAGGCCAGATCTACAAGGAATAGCCCGGGCACTGCCGCCGCCTGCTTCTTCCATGTCATCACCAGCGCGGAGTTTTGCGCCAGCATCGCATCAATCGCGTTTTTCTGGATCTCCGCCAGCCGCTCCACGCCGCTGGTGTAAAGCTCGGCCGCCGCCTCCAGAACTTCGACTTTCTCGCCTGCTGTAGCCGTTACCGGTCCGTCAGGCCCCGCGTCCGTCCCGATCATATCCTTCTCCTTTGCGCTTTCGCTGCGACCATTGCTGCAGTGCAGCATAGCCAACATTTGGCTCCTGTTCGGGGGCTTTGTCAAGGGATAATATGGGAAAAGTATGGCGGAAAAGACGGTTGTCATCAAAAAATACGAGAACCGGCGGCTCTACGACACCACTAACAGCCGCTATATCAATCTCGAAGAGGTGGCGCAATTGCTGCAGCAGGGCTACGACGTGCAGGTGGTCGACGCCGCCGGGGAAGACATTACCCGCCTGATCTTGACCCAGATCATCGTGGAAGACGCCAAAACCCCCGGTTCCGACTTCCCTCTCGACTTGCTGCGTCAGATGGTCATCGCCTCCGGCCGGGCCAGCCAGGAAAGCGCCCTCAACTACATGAAGGCCATGCTGGACTTCTACCAGAACACCTATCGGGCGATGGCGCCTACGCTGAATCCGTTCGACTTTATGCCCGGCCTGCGACCTAGGCGCGAAGCTGCCGAAGCAGCGGATTTGTCGCCTTCGCAACCAGCCCACGACGCTGGCGCTCCCGCCCCGTCTCCGGAAACGGATGAGGTAACGCAGTTAAAGAGTCGCCTCGCTGACCTGGAAAAAATTGTCTCCCAACTTGTGCCGGAACAGCGCTCAAAGGCCTAGCCCGGATTTCTCACGTCTGATTTTTCTTTGGAGTGGCGGGAACACAAAAAGTGATAGGAAAGGCCGTCTTTTCATGGCATAACTGCGTTGTCCAGACGTAGTTTTCGCCGCGCGGAGGCGGCC